>JACCED012310942.1_pt1 | contig 14940 bp, 14 predicted proteins | sample 7455021 | NCBI WGS metagenome assembly JACCED01 (sample SAMN15323456, study PRJNA562643) | freshwater metagenome | isolation source: river surface water | place: USA:Blue River Watershed | collected 2017-08-19 | reverse complement strand
CTTGCGCGAAGTCGTACAACCGAATCGGGCGTTGCATGCCGCACTGATCTCGCGCCTGAAAATCATCGCCGTACTCGACATTGCCGAAAAACGTTTGCCGCAAGACGGTCGCATCAGTTTGCGCTTGGGTTCGCGAGCCGTCGATGTTCGGGTCTCTACACTGCCAAGTGCGCACGGTGAGCGCGCCGTTTTGCGTTTGCTCGACAAATCGGAAAGTCGCCTGAGCATGGCCTCCGTGGGCATGCAAGGCGCTACCTTGCAGCGCTTTCAGCAGTTGGTCACCCAACCTCACGGCTTGATCTTGGTCACAGGACCCACCGGCTCTGGCAAAACCACCACGCTGTATGCCGCCCTGCAAAGCTTAGATGCCATGGGCAGCAACATCATGACGGTGGAAGACCCTATTGAATACGAGTTGGCGGGTGTGGGGCAAACCCAGGTCAATGCCAAGATCGATTTGACCTTTGCCAAAGCCTTGCGCGCCATTCTTCGTCAAGACCCCGACATCATCATGATTGGTGAGATTCGCGATTTTGAAACGGCTCAAATTGCCATTCAAGCTTCCATGACGGGCCACTTGGTGTTGGCTACCTTGCACACCAACGATGCAGCAAGCGCTGTCACCCGCCTCACTGACATGGGCATCGAGCCTTTCCTGCTCAGCTCTTCCTTGTTGGGGGTTTTGGCACAGCGTTTGGTGCGCAAAGTTTGCACGCACTGTGCCGGTGAGGGCTGTGCGCAATGCGGCCAAACAGGCTACGCGGGCCGTACTGGTATTTTTGAATTGCTCATCACTGACGATGCACTGCGGGCTCAAATTCATGCCAAACAATCGGAGGCCAGCATTCGAGAGGCTGCGGTTGCAGGAGGCATGGTGCTCATGCGCGAAGATGGCGAGCGCTTGGTTCAGTTGGGCATTACACGCGCCGAAGAATTATTGCGCGTAACTCGCGACTGACTCTTTTTTAAGATCTTCAATCCATGCCCGCCTACTCTTTTGAAGCTCTGCAAAACGATGGTGCTTTGCGAAAAGGCGTGGTCGAGGCCGACAGCGCCAAAGCCGCTCGCACTCAGTTGCGGGCGCAGTCTTTGGTGCCCTTGAGCGTACAAGCCTTGGCCCCCAGCAGCGCAGACAAGCGCAGCATATGGCACTACAACATTGGTTCGAGTCGCAGCTTCTCCCCCAATTCCTTGGCGGTTTGGACGCGGCAGTTGGCCAGCTTGGTCGGCAGCGGCCTGCCCTTGGAGCGTGCCTTGGCGGCATTGAGCGATGAAGCTGAATCAGAAAAACAAGCGCATTTGGTGGCCAACCTCCGGGCCGAAGTGAATGCAGGTTTGGGTTTGGCCAAAGCCATGTCTCAGCATCCTTCCGAATTTTCTGCGCTTTACACCTCGGTCATCAGTGCCGGCGAGCAAGGCGGCAATTTAGGTGCCGTGCTGGGGCAACTGGCCGACGATTTGCAAGATCAGCAAACCCTCAAAGCCAAGCTCTTGAGTGCCTCCTTGTATCCCGCCATCGTCAGCGCCATCGCCTTGCTCATCGTGATTTTTTTGCTGAGTACGGTGGTGCCGCAAGTGGCTCAAGTTTTCTCTGGCAACCAAAGAAAGCTGCCCACCCTCACCATCTTCATGTTGGCGCTCAGTGATTTTGTACGCAACCATGGCTTGACTGTGGCGCTGCTGTTGGTGTTGAGTTGGTTGGGCTTTCACCAGGCCATGAAACAGCCCAGTTTGCGTGTGCACCTTGATGCCGCATTTTTAAAATTGCCCATTTTGGGAAGACTGGCCACAGGCTACAACACCGCCAGGTTTGCCAGCACCTTGGCCATGCTGACCGGCGCTGGCGTACCCATTTTGAAAGCCCTGCAATCGGCAGCAGATACATTGTCCAACCAAGCCATGCGCGAAGATGTGCTCGATGCCTTGGTGTTGGTGCGCGAGGGTGCGCCCTTGGCCATGGCCATGGGACAGAAAAAACGATTTCCCAGTTTGCTGGCCATGTTTGCGCGATTGGGTGAGCAAACCGGCCAACTGCCTCTCATGTTGCAACGCGCAGCCCAACAACTTTCGGCCGATGTTCAGCGGCGCGCTTTGGCATTGGCCACCATTTTGGAGCCTTTGCTCATTGTGGCCATGGGCGGAGTGGTCATGCTCATTGTGTTGGCCGTGCTCATGCCCATCATGGAATTGAACCAATGGGTTCGTTAACAAGGAGCAGCTCATGCCAGTCAGCCTAGACGGTCAGTTGGTGGTGGCCATTTCGTCGCGCGCCTTGTTTGATTTTGAAGAAGAAAACTTGGTGTTCGAGCAAAGCGATGACCGCGCTTACATGAAGTTGCAGTTGGAGCGGCTTGAAGAGCCCGCCAAGCCAGGCGTTGCTTTTTCTTTGGTGAAAAAACTCTTGGCCTTCAACGATGCCAGTACGCCAAGGGTGGAGGTGGTGATCTTGTCGCGCAACGACCCTGTGTCGGGCATGCGGGTGTTCAGGTCTGCACAGCACTATGGCTTGCCCATTCAACGCGGCAGTTTCACGCGGGGTCAATCGCCTTGGCGTTATTTAAAACCTCTCAACGCCAATTTGTTTTTATCCACCCATCTCTCCGATGTGCGCGCCGCCTTGGACGCCGGTGTGCCTGCAGCGCAGGTCTATCCGCATTCTGCGCACGCCTCCGAAGCTCACCCCCATGAAGTGCGAATTGCCTTCGACGGTGATGCCGTTTTGTTTTCGGACGAAGCGGAACGTGTTTTTCAATCAGAAGGTTTGTCGGCGTTTCAAGCACACGAACGCGCCAAAGCCTCGCAACCCTTGCTGGCCGGTCCTTTCAAGCCTTTGCTCGCTGCGCTTCACCGCTTGCAGCAAGAGGGCACGCCTGCCATGCGCGTCAGAACGGCATTGGTCACAGCGCGCAGTGCACCGGCTCACGAGCGTGCCATTCGCACCTTGATGCAGTGGAACATTGAGGTTGATGAAGCCATGTTTTTAGGCGGTTTGCCCAAAGGCGAGTTTCTGAAAGAGTTTGAGCCCGACTTCTTTTTTGACGACCAAACAGGTCACATTGAGTCGGCTGCCCAACATGTGCCGGCAGGCCATGTGGCCAGCGGCATCAGCAATCCGCCCCTCTAACTCACCAAATCGGGGTCTTCTTTTCTGCGACCCTCGCGCCGCGCAATCCAGATGGTTGATACCAAAATGACGGCTGCGCCAAGCCAAGTCCATTTGCTGGGAATGTCGCTGAACACCAGCCAGCCCAAGAGGGACGCCCAGACCAAGTCCAAGAACCGAAGGGATTGAGTCGCAGAAATATCGGCCACACTGAAGGCTTTTGTAAAGCTGTAATGGCCAATGGTGCCAAGCACGCCTGCCACCATAAAACCGCTCCATTGCCAAAGCGTGGGCGCTTGCCAATTCATCAAAGCCAAGGGCAAACTAAACAAGGTGACCGTGATGGATTGCCACATCACAATGACGCCTGGCTTTTCAGTTCGGGTGAGATGCTTCGTGATGAGAAATGACGCCGCAAACACAGGCGAAGATGCCAACATCACCAAGTTGTACCAACCACCACTGCCCGACAAATTGGGGGCCACCACCACCACCACACCGGCAAAGCCAATCGCAGCTGCAATCCAGCGGTCTTTGCGCATGGGTTCGCCCAAGAACCAAGCCGCACCCAGCATGATGAAAATGGGCCCTGTAAAACCGATGGCCGTCATGTCGGCCAAGGGAATTTGAGGCAAGGCAACAAACCACAACATGAGGCCGATGGTGTGCACACCACCTCGCCAAAACTGCCCTTTCACATTGACTGGCACATAAGCGCTCAAGCCCTGGTGCCACAGCAAAGGCAGCATGACGATCAAGCCACAAAAATAGCGCAGAAATTGAGCCTCAAAAGGATCCATTTGCATGGCAAAACTTCGGGCGATGGTGTTCAGCAATGAGAAGGTCAAACCACCCAGAGACATCCATGCCATGCCCCGAACAGGGGCTGGCAGACGTTCAAAACGACGTGAGCTTTGGAGACGCGCGAGAGTTAAATATCGCTGCAGTGAAGGGGGAACAAATCTTGACACCCCTTCACTATAAAGGACACCTGTGTGAGACAAAGTCTCATGGGTTACCGGTGCTCAGTTGTTTTGCAAAGCGGCAATGCGCTCTTCAATGGGGGGGTGCGTTGAAAACAACTGGCCAATGCCACCGGCAATGCCCATGGCCGCCATGCTCTTTGGCAACTCGGCGGTGTGCAGACCTCCCAAGCGGGCCAAGGCATTCATCATGGGTTGCTTGCGGCCCATGAGTTGGGCCGCGCCGGCATCGGCACGGAACTCGCGCTGGCGGCTGAACCAGGCCACCACAATGGCAGCCACAAAGCCGAGCAGAATGTCCAAGACGATGGTAGTGATCCAGTAACCCATGCCTGGGCCTGTGTTTTCTTCGTCGTTCTTGCGCAAGAAACTGTCGACGGCATAACCCACCACTCTGGACAGGAACACCACGAAAGTGTTCATCACGCCTTGAATGAGGGCCATGGTGACCATGTCGCCATTGGCGATGTGGGCCACTTCGTGCGCCAGCACAGCTTCAATTTCTTCGTGGGTCATGTTTTGCAACAAGCCCGTCGAGACGGCCACCAAGGCAGAATTTTTAAAGGCGCCGGTGGCAAAGGCATTGGGGTCGCCTTCGAAGATGCCCACTTCAGGCATGCCGATGCCCGACTTGTCAGCGAGTTTCTTCACCGTGTCGACCAACCATTTTTCGTCGGCGTTGTTAGGTTGCGCAATGACTTGAACGCCCGAACTCCACTTGGCCACGGGCTTGCTGATGAGCAATGAAATGAAGGCGCCGCCAAAACCCATGATGAGGGCAAAGCCCAACAAGGCGGTTAAATTTAAACCATTGGAAGTGAGAAAGCGGTTGACGCCCAACACACTGGCCACCACACCCAACACCAACACCACAGCCAGGTTGGTGAGAACAAACAAAATAATGCGTTTCATGAGAAATTGAGATTCACTGCCCAGCGAAGGCCAAGCACATAGGCTGAATATTAGGGGTGACGCACACAAAATCAAGTGCGCCGCTTTAATTCCTCAAAATTGAACGGAATTAGGCCCGTCGGGGTGGTCGGAAGACCTGTGCATCGGCATAAAAATCAGGGCTTTCATTGGCTGGCCACCACCCCGGGATGCCCAACACAGGGGTGGGCAAGAAAGGTTTGAGGGCCAACTTGTTGGGCTGCAGGTCTTGGGCCAACCAGGCATCCCACTCGGATAGGGGCAGATTGGATGGCACTCGCCACAAGTGAACCGTGATGGCTTTGTAGGGATTGACCAATTTTTCCAAGGCCGCATGGCCAAAGACCCAAATTTGCACGTCAGCCCAATGCGCTTTCATGGCGCCAAAAGCTGTTTGCCAGTTTCGTTCTTGCAGCGCATGCCAGAGGCTGTCGGGCAATTGAATGAGGGTGGCGTTTTCATCAAACACTGTCACGGCATCTCGCACGGGGCCACGCACCGAGCCCACACCTTGTGCTTGAATGGCCCTTGCTTGGACTAAATTGATTTGCTTTTTGGCCAAGGGAAACTGCAGCCAACACAGCGCATTGAAAAAATCGTGCAGACCATCTCGCGTGGGCACGCTGTGCGTGTCAAAAATAAATTGCTCGTAAGCCTGGCCATCGGGCAAGGCTGACTGCGGTACAAACTGCACCTCACAAATGGACTGGGTGCTGGAAGCTAGCAGGTTCGACTGGCGCTTGAGCAAAGCGAGTGAAGCATTGAAGGCTTGCTCAACCGAAGCGCCCTGCTTCACTTGCTGAGCAATGGGTTCACCTCGCTCGCGCCAAGGCTTGAGCCAAGGCGCTTCCCAATCAATGCTGCTCAGGCCATGCGCCATGGCAAGGCTTCGCCAGAACGAAGGGGCTTGAGTTCGGCCTCACCGAAGGGGTAGCTTTCTTGGGGCGTCCAAGATTCGCGATTCAAAGTGATCTGACCCTGATTGCGGGGCAAGCCATAAAAGTCGGCGCCATTGAAGCTGGCGAAGGCTTCGAGTTGATCAAGTTTGCCCACGCTGTCAAAGGCTTCTGCATACATTTCCATGGCGGCATGGGCGGTATAGCATCCGGCGCAACCGGTGGCGTGTTCTTTCAAATGAGCGGGGTGCGGTGCGCTGTCGGTGCCTAGGAAAAAACGCGCATGGCCTGAGGTGGCTGCGCTCAACAAAGCCAAGCGATGTGTTTCGCGTTTGAGCACTGGCAAGCAGTAGTAGTGGGGCCGAATGCCGCCCGTGAAAATGGCGTTGCGGTTGTAAAGCAAATGGTGCGCCGTGAGCGTGGCGCCCATGAAACGGTCGGCAGACATGACATAGTCTGCGGCGTCTTTGGTGGTGATGTGCTCAAACACAATTTTGAGTTCTGGAAAATCGCGGCGCAGCGGAATGAGTTGGGTCTCGATGAACACCGCTTCACGGTCAAACAAATCGATGTCACTGCTGGTCACTTCACCATGCACCAACAAAAGCAAGCCCTCTTTTTGCATTGCAGCCAAAGTGGGGTAGATTTTTTTCAAGTCGGTCACGCCCGCATCGCTGTTGGTGGTGGCGCCAGCCGGGTAGAGCTTGCAAGCCACTACACCCGCTGCTTTGGCCTTCACAATTTCTTCGGGCGGCAGGTTGTCAGTGAGGTACAAGGTCATGAGGGGTTCGAATTGAACACCTTGAGGCACTGCCGCCAAAATGCGCGACTTGTAAGCAACAGCCATAGCTGCCGTGGTGACAGGGGGCTTCAAATTGGGCATGATGATGGCGCGGCCAAATTGGGCTGCCGTATGGGGCACCACGGTTTGCAGCGCAGCGCCATCGCGCACATGCAAATGCCAGTCGTCAGGCCGGGTGATTGTCAGATTTTGGGTCATGATCTTCTTTCATTTCAGATTTGGCAGCTTGCAAAGACTGCAGCATTTCAAGCGCCTTGGCATGCAACTTCTTGCCAGCGGGCGTGAGTGTGGTGGGGTAAGAGCTTCGGTCAATGAGGTCGGTACCGGCCCAGAGCTCTAGCGACTGAATGCGCCTAGAAAAGGCTGACTGGGTCACATGGCGCAACTGAGCAGACCTGCTGAAACTCCGCGTTTCAGCCAAGCTCACAAAGTCTTCAAGCCACTTGGTATCCATGCAGCCATTATCTCGCTTTACGTGGCCTCAGGCCAAGCCTGAAGCTTCGGGTGATTACTCAGAGGGGGTCTCGGCGTTTTGCTGCAAGGCCCACATTTGCGCGTAACGCCCATTCAGTTGCAGCAGATGGGCGTGGTTGCCCCGCTCAATGATGTGGCCAGCCTCCATGACCAATATTTCATGGGCATCCACCACAGTAGACAGGCGGTGCGCAATGACCAAGGTTGTTTTGTTTTGAGCGGCACTGGCCAGCTCGGCTTGAATCGCCCGTTCATTGGCAGAATCGAGTGCCGAGGTGGCTTCGTCAAAGACCAAAATAGGCGGGTTTTTAAGCAAGGTTCGGGCAATGGCCACGCGCTGCTTTTCTCCGCCCGAAAGTTTCAAGCCGCGTTCACCCACGGAGGTGGCATAGCCCTTAGGGGTGGAGGCAATGAAATCGTGAATGCGTGCCGCTTTGGCGGCGGTTTCAATTTCTTCTTGGGTTGACCCTGTGCGGCCATAACCAATGTTGTAAGCCACGGTGTCATTGAACAACACGGTGTCTTGCGGCACGATGCCCAAGGCTTTGCGCACGCTGTGCTGTGTCACTTGGCGAATGTCTTGCCCATTGATGGTGATGCGGCCTTGCTGCACATCGTAGAAGCGGAACATCAAGCGCGCCAGGGTCGATTTACCAGAGCCAGAAGGGCCCACCACGGCCACTGTTTTGCCAGCGGGTATTTCAAAGCTGATGTTGTGCAAGATGGGTCGGTCTGGCTCGTACGCAAAGGACACCGATTCAAACTTTAAATGCGCGCCTTGCTGGCAATTCAAATCGGGCGCGTTGGGCACATCGGCCACTTCACGTTCACGGTCCATGAGCACAAACATTTTGTCCAAGTCTGTGAGGCTTTGTTTGATCTCGCGGTACAGCACCCCTAAGAAATTCAGCGGGATATAGAGCTGAATCATGAAGGCGTTGATCATGACCAAATCGCCCAAGGTCATGCGGCCGTCCACCACACCCTGGGTGGCGCGCCACAACATGGCCACCAAAGCCGCTGCAATGATCAGCTGCTGTCCTGTGTTGAGCAAGGACAAAGAGGTTTGTGATTTCAAGCGTGCTTTGCGCAAGCGCTCCAAACTTTCGTCGTAGCGATTGGCCTCATAAGCTTCATTGCCAAAGTACTTCACTGTTTCGTAATTGAGAAGCGAGTCAATGGCTTTGGTGTGCGCGGCAGAATCAAATTCGTTGGCTTGCTTTCTAAAATGCGTGCGCCACTCGGTGATGCGCACTGTGAAAAAGATGTAAAAACTCAGAGCGGCCAGGGTAATCCACGCAAACCAAGCGTCAAACTTCACAGCCAAAATGGTGAGCACCAGCGCCACCTCAATCAAGGTGGGCACTATGCTGTATAGCGAATAGGAAATGAGCGATTCAATGCCGCGTACACCTCGCTCAATGTCGCGCGTCATACCGCCGGTTTGACGTGCCAAATGGAAACGCAAACTCAGGGCATGCAAATGTTGGAATGTTTCAAGTGCAATGGTGCGCGCTGCGCCTTGCGTGGCCTTGGCAAATACCAGTTCACGCAATTCGGTGAAGGCCGAAGTCATCAAGCGGAGCAACCCATAGCCCACCAACAAAGCCACAGGCACCACCAATATTTGAGCGGGGTCGTTGGGCTTGAAACTCATGGCATCCACCAAGTTTTTCAGCAAAATTGGCACGCTGACGTTGGCCAATTTGGCCCCCACCATGAACAGCAAGGCAGCGGCCACACGCCACTTGTAGGTGAGCAAATAGGGCAGCAGTCTTTTCAGGGTTCTGCTGTCTGAGTCTGGAGGGGTAATGGCAACTTGGGCGGCTGCAGGCGGAGAACTTTCACCGTGATGGCGCATGGGACACAATCTGAATCAAAATCAAGCTCACATTGTGCACCTGTCTGAGAAAGCCCCTGCAAATGGCATTCAAGAGGTGAGATAAGCCGCCGTACCCGTTGACAGCAATTTGCCATCGGCACTCAAAAACTCCATTCGCGCATTGCCCACTCTGGCACCAACCCGCATGGCTTGGGCATGCACGACAAAAGAGTCGCCAATGCCAGGTCGCAGAAAATCGATGCGCAAATCAATGGTGCTGTGTCTAGCAAAACGTTCAAGCCGCTTGGCCACAGTTTCATCCATGTGTTTGGCGCCCAAAGCCGCCATGACTGCCAAGCTGCCCATGGCGTCTAACACGGCACTGATCACACCGCCGTGAATGCGGTGATACGCATAATGGCCTACCAACTCAGGTTTCATGCTGAGACTGGCCACGATGCCTGTGGCCTTGACGCTGTCGACCTTCAAACCCATCCACTGATTGAAAAGAATTTTTGTTTCGTAGATGTCGTGAAGTGCTTCAATGAACTCGGGCTCAAATTCGACATTAGGGGGAAGGTCTGAGCGCGAAGAGGTCATGAAAGTTCGATGTTTGAAGCAAGAACTCAGATTTTAGAGAAGTCTGGCTTGCGTTTTTCCATGAAAGCGCTAAAAGCCTCTTTGGCAGCAGGCTCTGTGAGCATGCGTCTGAAACTTTGACCCTCTTCGCCCATGCGCTCGATCAAGGCCTTGCTTTGCCCACCCTTCATCAAGCGTTTGGTCTCTATCAAGGCAGACAAAGGCTTGGCCGCCATTTTTTTGGCCTGCGCCTGGGCATAGCCATTCACTTCGGTGGGCGGCACCACGCGATTGACCAGTCCAATTTCCAATGCAGCCTCAGCAAAGAACGCCTCACCCAAGAGCAAAGCTTCGGCTGCGCGGTGATAACCAAACATTTGCGGCGCCAACACGCTAGATGCAAATTCAGGGCACAAACCTAAATTGACAAAGGGCATGGAAAACGCGGCGTTGTCGCCGGCATAAACCAAATCGCAATGGAACAGCAGCGTGGTGCCAATGCCCACAGCAGGGCCTGCCACAGCCGCAATGACAGGCTTGTCAAAGGTACTTAAGGCCCGCATGAAATGGAAAACAGGAGAGTCGACTGTGGAGGGTGGCTTGTTGAGAAAGTCACCAATGTCATTGCCGGCACTGAAGATGCTTTCGTGGCCTTGGATGACCAACACGCGCGCAGCAGGATCGGCTTGGGCTTGGTCAATGGCCTTGGCCATGGCCGCATACATATCGCCTGTGATCGAATTCTTTTTGTCCAAGCGGTTGAAGGTGAGAGTCATGACACCTGCATCGAGGTGCGTCAAAATATCTGACATGGTGAATGTTCTTTCAAAAATAGATACGACGGCTCAAGTTGTTCAAGCGCCTCAAGGCACACGCACCCAAGTTTGGGTTCGACCGAAGGGGCCAATCGAGCCGCGCACTTCCAACTTGGCACCATTTTCAATGGGCGTTAAACGCAGCGCGTATGTTTTGCCATTTTCGGGGTCGAGAATTTCACCATCTTCCCAAACATTTTTGCCACTGGCTTTTTTGGCACCGCGAATGATCTCCATGCCCACCACCGGCTGATTTTTTCGATCGTCGCTGCACTTGTCGCATTTGGCAGCAGGGTCGGCGTCTTTGCGCAGCACCTTTTCAACACGGCCCCGCACAACGCCTTGCTGTTCAAAGATCAGCACAACGCTTTTCACCTCACCCGTTTTGTCGTCCAAGGTGTGCCACTGCCCTACGGGCGAATTGGCCAGGGCCATAGAAGCGCAGAGGGCAGCGCTTAAGAACACACTGAGTTTCAAGAGTTGCGTTGTCATGTTTTTTGTTTTCATCTTTCAATCCTAGGTGAGGTCAATTCAATTCTGGGCGAATAGAGATCAATGCGTTTGATTTAGGCCAAAGCCAAATCGGTGTCCATCAACACATCGGCGCCCGAGCGCGCTGTGTTCATCAAGCTTAAAGTTTCTGGCAACAAACGCGCAAAGTAAAAACGTGCGGTTTGCAGTTTGGCTTTGTAGAACGGATCGGGGCGCTGCGCTTCTTCCTCAGCGGCTGCAATTTTGGCCAAAGCCACTTGCGCCATGCGAGCCCAGAAATACGCAAACACCAAATGGCCCGCGACGCGCAAATAGTCTACCGATGCGGCGCCCACTTCATCGGCGTTGCCCATGGCCTTCATGCCAATTTCGGTGGTGAATTGCGTCATTTTTTGGCCCAAGTCTGCCAGCGGCTTGATGAACTCGGCCATGGCTTCATTGCCCATTTCTTGCGCCACCAATTTGCCAATCAGCTTGCCAAACTTTTGCAGACTGGCGCCTTGATTGCCCAGCACTTTGCGGCCCAACAAATCAAGTGACTGAATGCCGTTGGTGCCTTCGTAAATCATGTTGATGCGGGCGTCGCGCACATACTGCTCCATGCCCCACTCTTTGATGTACCCATGGCCACCAAACACTTGCTGGCACATGGTGGTGGCGGCAAAACCGTTGTCGGTTAAAAAGGCTTTGACGATGGGCGTCAACAGGGCCAAAATTTCTGTAGAGTCGGCACGCACTTTTTCGTCGGGATGGTTCAGCTCTTTGTCGAGCAGCAAAGCGCCATAGCAAGCCAGCGCACGGCCACCTTCTGCATAGGCCTTGGCGGTTAACAACATGCGACGCACATCGGGGTGAACCAAGATAGGGTCAGCTGGCTTGGCCGGCGCTTTGACACCCGACAAACTGCGCATTTGAAGGCGGTCTTTGGCATAGGCCAAGGCATTTTGATAAGCCACTTCGGTCAGGCCCAAGGACTGATTGCCCACACCCAAACGCGCGCCATTCATCATGACAAACATGGCGGCCAAACCTTTGTTGGGTTGCCCCACCATGGCGCCCACCGCACCATCAAGCACCATCTGGCATGTGGCGTTGCCATGAATGCCCATCTTGTGTTCCAAACCGCCGCAGTAAATGCCATTGCGCTCGCCCACAGTGCCATCGGCGTTCACATTGAATTTGGGCACCACAAACAAGCTAATGCCTTTGCTGCCCACTGGCGCATCTGGCAACCGAGCCAAGACCAAGTGAACAATGTTGGCCGCCAAGTCGTGCTCGCCGGCACTGATGAAAATCTTTTGTCCTGTGAGGCGGAAAGTGCCATCGGCTTGGGGTTCGGCCTTGGTGCGAAGCATGCCCAAGTCTGTGCCGCAGTGTGGCTCAGTCAGGCACATGGTGCCTGTCCATTCACCGCTGGTGAGCTTGGGCAAATACGTGTCTTTTTGTGCTTGCGAGCCGTGCGCCGACAAGCAAGCGTGTGCGCCGTGCGACAAGCCGGGGTACATGGTCCATGCTTGGTTGGCAGAGTTCAGCATTTCAAAGAAGCACTGGTTCACGATCAATGGCAAGCCTTGGCCACCATATTCTGCTTCGGCACTGAGTGCGGCCCAGCCGCCCGCCACATACTGCTCATAGGCTTGCTTAAAACCTTTGGGCGCTTTCACCTCATGGGTGTCGCGATTGAGCTGGCAGCCTTCTTCATCGCCCGACACATTCAACGGGAACACCACCTCTGCAGCAAATTTGCCACCCTCTTCCAGCACCGCATTGATGGTTTCAGCGTCGGTTTCAGCGTGCTTGGGCAAGGCCTTCAATTCATTTTCTAAATCGAGCAATTCATGCAAGACAAACTGCAAATCACGCAAGGGAGGGGTATAGGTAGGCATGGTTTTCTTTCAAAAATTCAATTTAAAGCAATGGGGTCTGACAGGTTGGGGCTATTAGGCTGACGGTTGATTTCGCGCCACAATTTCTGTGAAGCCTTTGCGGGCGCGGTCTGCGGCGCCAGGGTTTCGCAAAAATCGGGCCTCGTAATGCAGCGCCAAGATCAGTCCGTGAATTTCAAAGGCCACCTGCAAAGGGTCTGCGGTGGCAGTGAGGTGTTTTTCTTCTTGGGCTTGCGCCACTGAACGTTGCAATGCGTTTTGCCAAGTGTTGACCGATGATGCCAGCGCATCGCGCACAGAGCCTGGCCGATCATCAAACTCCACCGCGCCGCTGATGTAGATGCAGCCCGAGTCAATTTCTGTGGTGGTGCGTTGCATCCAGTTGTCAAACAAAGACTGTAAGCGGGGCAAGCCTCGCGCACAACTGAGTGCGGGGTAGAAAACTTCGCTTTCAAAGCGATCGTGGTATTCGCGGATGACAGAAATTTGCAGTTCTTCCCGAGAGCCAAAGTGCGCAAACACGCCCGATTTGCTCATGCCCGTGACCTCTGCCAAGGCGCCAATGGAAAGCCCCTCCAAACCAATTTGCGATGCCAAGCCCAAAGCCGCATCGACAATGGCTGCCTTGGTTTGTCGACCCTTCATCAAGGTTCTGCCGCTGCCATCGTCGGCAACTTGTGAAGCTTGAGATAAAGAGGTGATGTGTCTCACAGTCATGGTGTGCAAGTCTTTAAAAATAGAACGCTCGTGCTATTTTTGCATGAAAAAGAAAGCTTGGGCACAAAGAAAAGGCGAATCAGGGTTATTCCTGATTCGCCCATGAGGCCGTCAGGCTGACGGCCGAGCTGAATTGAGGTGCTTAGGCTTTGCGTTTGTAAGCCACCACTTTTTGGGTTTGCTCGCCCAAACCTTCAATACCCAAGTGCATCACATCGCCCTTTTTCAAGAACACGGGTGCTGGTTTACCGTCCTTCTTCACACCCATGCCCACACCGGGCGGGGTGCCAGTGGTAATCACATCACCTGGCTCGAGGGTCATGAACTGGCTGACATAGCTGACCAATTTGGTGACACCAAAAATCATGGTTTTGGTGGAGCCATCTTGCATGCGCTGGCCATTCAAGTCCATGTACATCTTGAGATTTTGCGGGTTGGGCACTTCGTCTTTGGTGACCATCCAAGGGCCGATGGGGCCGAAGGTGTCGCAGCCCTTGCCCTTGTCCCAAGTGCCGCCCATTTCGAGTTGGTAGGCACGTTCGCTCACGTCATTGACGGTGCAATAGCCTGCCACGTAGTCGAGGGCTTCTTTTTGCGACACATAACTGGCGCGCTTGCCAATCACAATGCCCAATTCAACTTCCCAATCTGATTTCAATGAACCTTTGGGCAACATGACGTCATCGTCTGGACCTTGAATGCAAGAAGTGGCCTTGATAAAAACAATCGGCTCTTTGGGAATGGGCATGTTGGCTTCAGCCGCGTGATCGGCATAGTTCAAACCAATTGCAATGAACTTTGGCACGTGTGACACAGGGCAGCCCATGCGCGGCTTGCCACGCACCAAAGGCAGCTTGTCGGTTTTGATTTTGGCCAACTTGGCCAAGACTTTGTCGGACAGTTGCTCGGGTCCGATGTCGGAGACCACGCCACTGAGGTCGCGTAATTTGCCTGCCGCATCAATGAGACCTGGTTTTTCTTTGCCGGGTTGGCCATAACGCACGAGTTTCATGGGAACTTCCTTTGTTAAAAATCGATGGCATGTTGAATTGCCATAGGTGATGAGATGATGGCAAGATTGTGATCGAAAACTCTTCAATAAGTTGAACGGCCGCCCGATAAATCAAACACAGCGCCTGTTGAGAAGGAGCAGTCTTCGGTCAAGAGCCAAGTGACCATGGCCGCCACTTCTTCGGGCATGCCAAAACGACCCATGGGAATTTTGGACAACATAAACTGAATGTGCTCTGGGGTCATTTGATCGAAGATGGCGGTTTTCACAGCAGCAGGCGTGACGCAATTGACACGCACATTGGTACTGGCCAATTCTTTGCCCAAGGATTTGGTAATGGCCATCACAGCCGCTTTGCTGGCACTGTAAGCGCTGGCGTTGGGATTGCCATCTTTGCCGGCCACAGACGCGATGTTGACAATGCGGCCT
>JACCED011337063.1_pt1 | contig 14944 bp, 10 predicted proteins | sample 7455021 | NCBI WGS metagenome assembly JACCED01 (sample SAMN15323456, study PRJNA562643) | freshwater metagenome | isolation source: river surface water | place: USA:Blue River Watershed | collected 2017-08-19 | reverse complement strand
CGGAAGCCGGTAACAACAACTTCCTCTACTTCTTTCTCTGCACTTTTAGTGTTTTGCTGTGCATAAACAACTTGTGAACCAGCCACCATGGTCATGGTAGTAGCCAGGGCGAGCATATGGTTAAACGTGGGTTTTCTCATGGTTTTTTTCTCTCCGCGGAGGTATAGCTTTTATTGTTAGCGTGCTGCGTTAACGACATTCCTTTGTACGCAACTGCGTAAACAGAATGGTTCTGTCGTTGAAAAGATGGTAGGCCTTAGGGAGTGGCATCCACAATAGAATGCATACGTATTCAAACCACCGCATACGTATGCAATCACAGGAATTAGCGGAACCAATTCATTTGCTCACTGCAAAACGAATAGGGGAAACAGGTTTTTGATTCAGTAAAAAATGAAGATCAATGGCGGAAAAAATAAAAAAGAGGGCACAAGGCCCTCAAAGACATAACTAACAACAAGGACAGCAATTACTAGCGGTGCATTTATTGAACACGTGCAATAAATGCGGAATAGGCGGGAATATCCAACTGTTGGCCACTGGTGTTCGCGGTGCAGCAACCATGGCCATCAACAGCAATTAATGTGTAATCCGTATGCAATGGAATAGCGACGGGCTGCGCCGAAAAATTAAATGCGCACAATAATTTTTCGCCTTGATACTCGCGGGTAAACACCAGGTAATCTTCAGCATCGGCAACAAATTTTATATCGCCCAGCCGCAACGCCGGTTGCTGCTTGCGCCAGTACATAAAGGTGCGATAGGCGTTGAGAACGGAGTCGCGATTGTCATCTTGCAGACTTACCGCCGCTGCTTTGTGTTCAGCAGCAACGGGCAACCAGCCACTGGTTTGTGAAAAGCCAGCGTGTTGGTCGGCGTGATTCCAGGGCATGGGTGTGCGGCAACCATCGCGGCCTTTAAAGCGCGGCCAGAAGGTAATGCCGTAAGGGTCTTGCAATTGCTCAAAGGGAATATCCACTTCGGTTAAACCCAATTCTTCACCTTGATAAGAGCAAACACTGCCGCGCAGCGACAACAACATGGCATTCAATGTTTTCGCCAACTGCGGTGATTGGTCTTTGCCGCCCCAGCGCGACATGACACGCACCACATCGTGATTGCCAATAGACCAGCAGGGCCAGCCTTCCAATAATTTTTGCTCCAGTGTTTCAACGGTTTCGCGAATGTAGGAGCCAGAAAGTTGATCGACCAATAATTCAAAACTGTAGGCCATGTGCAAACGCGAATTGCCCGCGGTGTATTCCGCCATGGTTTTGAGCGAATCTTCCGAGGCTATTTCTCCCAGGGTCACTGTGCCCGGGTAGCGATCCATCAAGGCGCGTAACGATTCTAAAAACTGCAAATTCTCCGGGCGGTCGCAGTCATACACATGCCGCTGGAATGCGTAGGGGTTATCTTCACGGAAGCCGCGCCCTCTGCGCTCGGCTTCGGGTTTCGCGGGATTATCGCGCAACAATTTATCGTGAAAGCAAAAAATAATGGCATCCAGACGCAAACCATCCACGCCGCGCTTCAACCAGAATTCCACTTCATCCAGAATTTGTTGTTGCACCGCCGCGCAGTGGTAATTCAAATCGGGCTGGGTTTTTAAAAAGTTGTGCAGATAATATTGACAGCGGCGCGGCTCCCACTCCCACGCGGAACCACCAAAAATCGCCAGCCAGTTATTGGGCGGTGTGCCATCGGGTTTAGGGTCGGCCCATACGTACCAATCGGCTTTGTCGTTATCGCGCGACTCGCGGCTCTCCTGAAACCAGGCGTGCATATCCGAGGTGTGACTCAACACCTGATCGATAATAATTTTGATGCCGCGCGCATGAGCCTTTTCAATCAACTCATCGAAATCCGCCAGCGAACCGAAGATGGGATCTATCGCGCGGTAGTCGCTGATGTCATAACCAAAATCTTTCATCGGCGATTTGAAAAACGGCGATACCCAGATTGCATCCACCCCCAGGCTTTCGAGGTAATCGAGCTTGCTGATAATGCCGGGGATATCACCTATGCCGTCATTGTTGGCGTCCATCATGCTGCGTGGATAAACCTGATATACCACGGCACCGCGCCACCAGGGAGTCGTTGTCATTGCGGGAATCTCTAACTTTTTATTGATCTCATGAACGAGCCGACCACTGCCACACCCGTTCGCACTTCATGATCACAGCCTACGCGAGCCATTTTTTTTCGCCAAGTGACTACATACGTATGCACATCTATCCGCCGATTTTTAGCCTAAAAAAAAACCATAGAATACGTATGCATAAGCACAGCAGTTTTTACTTGCTGCCCGCCTTTATGGAATCACGTTGAAATTTTATGAACTACGCTTTAATGCATACGTATGCAGCCTGAATACGTATGCACCTGCTTGAGTTGAGTCTAGTCAAAGCCTAAGGTGGCAAAATAGTCATTTGTGCTATGGCAAAACCAGCATATAGCGAAAATGTCGAATAACAAAAGCAGACTGCGATTAATTGCACGTCAACTATGCACGCAAACTGTATTACACGAGAGATATTCGCATGAAAAAATCGCTTCTGACCTTGGTGATTGGCAGCTTGGGTTTGCTGGCCGGCTGCTCCGATAAACAATCGACGACGAGTGAAAACTCCATCGCACCCGGCGCACCGGGCCAGTCGTCGTTCTGGTCCTATTCGGGTAAAACCGGCATTGGCACCGCCTATGAAACCTACACCCAAGGCAAGTACAGCGATGCCGGTGCGTCCGGCACCATCTCCAAGGTCTGGTTCTCCATTGCCCAGGGTGTATTGACCGAAACCATGTTCGGCAAGATTCACGAAGCACAACTGCAAGAACTACAATTTTTTATTCAAGGAAGCGATCCGCTCGACCCCAAAAAATTGGATGAAGAGAAAAGCGATACGCTCTCCACTATCAGCTATTTGAGCACCGATACACAGGGCCGCCCAACTTCCCTCGCCTACAAAATTGTAAATCGCGATAAAGACGGAAAATATGAAATTGAAAAACATATTTTTACCGACCCGGATTCGCAAGCGTTAATGATGCGCGTGCAATTTCGCGCACTGGCCGATGGGATAACACCTTATCTTTTTGTAAACCCGTCAATCGCCAATACCGGCGGCGGTGACTCTGCCAGTGTTGCCAATAACACCTGGACTGCCAGTGAGGGCAGCGTCAGTATGAGTTTAAAAACTACCGCAAATGTCGCGAAAGGCAGTGTGGGCTTTGAAGGTGTTTCCGATGGCATCTCCGAGGTAAAACAAACCGGTGAACTCACTAATCTCTATTCATCCACTGGCGACAGCAAAGGTAATGTCGCCTTTACGTTGCAATTCAATTCGTTGAAAAAAGATGAAACGGTACAGTGGGATTTTGTGTTGGGTTTTGGCAAGACTCCTGCGGAGAGCCAATTAGTCGCCGAGCAAACTCTGGCGAAGGGTTATGACAAGGTTCTCGCCCACTACAACGGTGAAGGCGATGCGATTGGCTGGCAAGACTTTTTACAATCGCTGCCCGCGCTGGAAAAACTATCTGCCACCGCCACCGATGGTGGAAAATTGTTGTACACCAGCGCCATGGTATTAAAAGCCCAGGAAGATAAAACGCACGCCGGCGCGTTTATCGCGTCGCTCTCCAACCCTTGGGGCGATACCAAATCCGCCGAAAAATTTGCCACCGGATACAAAGCCGTGTGGCCGCGTGATTTTTATCAAGTCGCCATGGCCATGCTAGCGCTCGGAGACACGCAATCACCGCGCATCGCATTTGAATATTTGCAACAAGTTCAAGCGAGCGAAAAAATTGCCGGCTACACAGGCACGCCCGGATGGTTCCTACAGAAGACCCACGTAGATGGCGAGCCGGAATGGGTGGGCGTGCAACTGGATCAAACCGGCATGCCGATTATGCTCGGCTGGCGCTTGTGGAAAGAAGGCGTACTGAGCGATAGTGAAATCACCGCGTGGTATCACAAGATGTTAAAACCTGCCGCGGATTTTCTCGCTAATGGCGGCCATGTAAAAATACTGTGGAATGACACCGACATTAAACCGCCCTACACGCAGCAAGAGCGCTGGGAAGAACAAAAGGGTTACTCACCCTCGACGACAGCAGCAATTATCGCCGGTTTGGTTTCTGCGGGCGACATAGCGACGCAAGCCGGGGATACCGTCAATGCAGAAAAATATTTTTCCGCAGCGGATAAATATTCTACCGAATTAGAAACACTGACTTACACCACCGCCGGCTCCTTAACGGGCGAACAAGGCAACGGCAATTATTATTTACGTATCAATGCCAATGAAGATCCGAATGATCACTCCGCACTGGGCACCAGCAATGCGCAAGTGATCAATGATGAATCCCTGGTGATTGATGGCGGCTTTTTGGAATTGGTGCGCTACGGTGTGCGCGCCGCAACTGACGCGCATATCCTGGAAACAATTCCTGAATATGACAATCAACAATTGCCGGATTTATTGCGCACCAAATACGAGTTCACCTTCCCCGGCGTAGCAGGAAAATTTCCCGGCTGGCGTCGCTACGGCATCGATGGCTATGGCGAAGATTCGCAAACTGGCAACGGCTATGTAGAAGCCAATAACTCAACTGCCGGGCGCGGGCGTGTTTGGCCTATCTTTACCGGCGAGCGCGGCCACTATGAATTGCAATTAGCGAAAGCCAACAACGCACTCGACACAGAAAAGCTGCGCAATACTTATGTGAAAGCCATGGAGTTATTTGCCAACGACGGCATGATGCTACCAGAACAAGTATGGGATGGCGTAGGCGGTAACAGTGCCTTTAATTATCCACTCGGTGAAGGCACTAATTCCGCTACACCGCTCGCCTGGACTCATGCCGAGTACGTAAAATTATTACGCAGCCTGAGCGATGAAAAAGTGTGGGACAGAAATGCCAGTACTGAAGCACGCTACCTGAAATAAGGGCAGTGCGCAAACAACATCCCGCGTTCAATGTCATGTTGAACGCGGGATTTGTTGTTAATAATTTGCAGAAAAATTTTACCGCAATACAAATCAACCTAAATGACGAACAACTAACGCTAACAATAAAGGCGCTATACGATGAAACAACCTTCACTCCCCTTCTGGCAAGTATGGAATGTCAGCTTTGGTTTCCTGGGAGTCCAATTGGGATTTGCTTTGCAAAACGCCAACGTCAGCCGCGTGCTTTCCGACTTGGGCGCCGACTTGCACTCGCTTTCACTATTTTGGCTGGCTGCCCCCATTATGGGATTGCTGGTGCAGCCAATTGTCGGTGCCGCCTCTGATCGCACCTGGAATCGGTTGGGGCGTCGTCGTCCGTTTATTTTAGGCGGCGCCCTCGCCGCTGCGGCCGGCATGTTACTGATGCCCAATGCACCGCTGTTTGTTTCGTTTATGGTTCCCATGTTATTTGGTGGGTTGATGCTTGCACTGATGGACGGCGCCTTTAACGTGACCATGCAGCCTTTTCGCGCGCTGGTGGCCGACATGGTGCCCAATGATCAACGCACCCTCGGTTACTCCATTCAAGCACTGCTAATTAATATTGGCGCAGTAATCGGCTCCATCTTGCCTTTCCTGCTGACCAATGTAATTGGGCTTGATAACACTGCCCCCAAAGGCGAAGTCGCTCCAACCGTTACCTGGGCGTTTTATATTGGCGCAACCGCGTTATTGGGCACGGTGCTTTGGACTGTGATTCGAACTAAAGAATACGCACCCGACGATTACAATCGCTACAAAGGGTTAACCGCAGCTGCACCTACCAAAAAACAATCAATCACTGTACGCCTGGGAAATTTTTGGCAATTATTTATCAATATGCCGAAAACTATGCGCCAACTTGCACTGGTGCAATTTTTTTCCTGGTTTTCATTATTCATTATGTGGGTCTACACCACACCTGCGATTACCCAATATATTTGGGGCATTGAAGCCAAATGGTTTGATGCCGATTATTTACATTCGCTCGCTGTCATTCCGCCAGAAATTGCGGCCGCCAAGGGCGCAGCAGGTGATTGGGTAGGAATTATTTTTGCTGCCTACTCATTGTTTGCGGCGATTTTTTCCATCTTCCTCACGCGCATTGCCAATCGTTTCGGACGCAAATTAACTTACTCGCTATCACTATTGGCAGGTGGCTTGGGCTATATGAGCTTCCTGCTCTTTCAAAACTCGGATATGGTCCATGTCGATTTATTAATTACTGAAGTCACTGTACCGCAAGGCGCACTGGATTTAATTATTCCGATGATTGGCGTGGGCATCGCTTGGGCTGCGATCCTCGCCATGCCCTACGCGATTTTATCCAGCTCATTACCGGCCGATAAAACTGGCGTTTACATGGGAATATTTAACTTCACCATAGCCGCACCGCAAATTGTTTCCGGCTTGGTGGCAGGCCAGATTTTGAAATATGTATTTAATAACGAAGCGATTTATATCATCGTGCTTGCCGGTGTGTGCATGGTGCTGGGGGCGGTTTCAGTGATGTTTGTGAAGGATACTGAACAAAGCTAATCACCTGTCGGCCGGCCCCGTTAACGGAAGGGGCTAACACTTTAACGAATGGGCACCACAAGAGCCGCGCACCATTAATTTTGCGGGGAGTAACATGGATTCCGGTTTTTCGCCGGCAACAAGCTTTAATAAATTTTCCACCAGCAGTTCACCGGCGAGCAATGTATCTTGCTGCACGGTTGAAAGCGGCGGATGAGTGTAGGACGCCATGGGAATATCATCAAAGCCCATTACAGCGACTTCGTGTGGAATACGCAGCTCAGCTTCTTCAAGTGCTTTCATAGCACCAATTGCGATTAAATCACTCGCACCAAATATGGCATCAAACCCGATGCGGCGCTGCAGTAACTTTAACGTTGCTTTGTAGCCTTCTTCTTCCGATGTCTCAGCAGCGACCTGCAACTGGGGGTTAGGTTCTATACCCACTTCCTGCAAGGCCTTGCAGAAGCCGTGATAACGATCGGCAAACTCCGGGCTGTGCTCGGAAACATCACCGAGAAATGCAATATTCTTTCGGCCGAGCGCGAGCATATGCTTTGCGGCCATATAGGCACTATTAAAATTATCGCAGCCAATCGATACGCCGGGCTGCCCTTCCAGCACTGGCCCCCAGGTAATAAAGTGCGCACCAACTTCTGTGAGATAGGTAAGTTTTTTTACGAAGCTTTCGTAGTCGCCATAGCCTAAAAAAATAATGCCATCGGCGCGGTTGGCATCCTCATAGTCCGCATGCCAGTCTTCACTAAATTGTTGAAAGGATATTAATAAATCGAACCCGCGATTTGCGGTAGCGCGAGTAATACTGCCGAGCATGGAAAGGAAAAATGGATTGATCAGTGAATTACCTGTGCCTTGGTCTTCACATAACAAGAGCGCAATAGTTTTGGTTTGTTGGGAACGAAGGCTGCTCGCGTTTTTATCCACCTTGTAATTCAGTTCGCGGGCAATTTGTTGCACTTTCAGGCGCGTTTCTTCATTTACCAACGGGCTGTTGCGCAGCGCGCGCGATACAGTGGACTGGGACACACCAGCTTTATAGGCAATATCAAAGGATGTGGGTTTATCGTCTTTCACCTGCTTGACCCTCGCTCTAATCGTATTTTTGTTGTAATTCTTATTTTGCGATAGTTGTATGTAATAGGAGGCGATACTACATCACCCCCTATTTCACGTACAGCGGGATCAAACCAACCAGTTAATTGCTCTTCAGTGTGGCGCGCTGCCATCCAAGAATTATCAACCCCATCAGCATTAGCCAGAGCGCGCTGGGCTCCGGCACAACCACAGGATTAATTTTATTGCTGATCCAATCGATAAAACTGCTTACCCGGGTAGAACCAAACACATCGCCATAACGCCAGGAGGCATCGCCATCGCGATCATCTACAAAGGAGTGGACACCGGCGAGGTATAACTTTCCATTGTCTTCAAAAAAAAGGCCGCCTCCGGAATCCCCATAAGACGCCATTATTTCCAGCGTAGTTGCAAAATCATCCGTCTCCGTATCGCCTAATGAAAGTGCGTTGTAAGACCTATCATCAGGATGATCAAAATCAGCTAGCAAGATTTGTTGCCCATTCCCTTCCGTTGAAAAAATTGCATCGATACTGTTGGTTCCGGCCCGGCGAAGAGCATCATAAGTGTCTGCGCCCGTGTAGCCCGTACCAGTCCACCCATATCCAACGCTATAGGCCGTTTTAAACAGCTCTGATGAGCCGGAATATAGTGCGACAGGAGCCACATCAATATCTGAAGTTATATGCATTAACCCCAGATCCCAGCCGCCATACACACTGACTGAGCTAAAGTTTTCATGCGCTATCCAACTATCCGCGTTATAAACTTGCAAACCGCTCGCCGTGGGCAGAGAGAAAGTCATCGCACTGGAGTCGCTAACGCAGTGGGCGGCCGTTAACACCCAATTTTTATGAATTACCGTTCCACTACATGCATCCGCCCCAGCAGATGTTTCAAATTGAATGAGCCCCACTGCGCTGAACAGCGGATTGGCAGCGAACTCGGTGTAGAGCGAATCAGGAGTGTCATGGCGGATAAGCCCCGCAAAAGCAGGAAAACTTAGGATTGCCAGCAATACACTTAGTACTCTTTTCATAATCAATTCCCTATATTTGCAATGAGCCTCTAATCCACACTTCCCAGGCCGTTACTCGAACGAGTTAATGTTACAAAATATAGCTAAATACACAGCCAGTGGATAGCTCAGGTTTTTATTTATGAAACATGGCCGACCAACGGTTAATTTTATTGCTAATCTTATGCCATTCATGTGAAAGGGTTTGCAGAAAGATGCAGACAGGAAATTTTGCCTCGCGCATGTATTCCCAAATGCGAGCAACCATCACTACGGTTATAGCAATTTGTAAAATTAGCCGAATCAAATAAATGAAATTACAAAAGGATTACGGGCAGTCAATACCAAACATCTAAACGCATACCTGATTTGACCGATGGATATCTCGCAAACAACCACTGGTGATGTGCCCCCAAACTACTGACACCGCCATACGTCCGCTGTGAGAGTTTCAAAAAAATGCCGCTAGTCGCGTAGCGGCACTCATACGATGAAATGAATTTTAACTATCGTTTTACCGGCTGAAAAAAAATATTGGTGCATACTCGCGCCAAGCCAATAGGGCACAACATTTCACAACCCTGATAGCCTATTTTTACGACAATGCGTTTGTACGAGAAAAAGTTACTAACGCCAATTTTCTGCGCAGCAACAACGCACCAACACCCATCAACATTAAAAACATGCCCGCCGGTTCAGGGACATTCACGTTAATCTTGCTGTCGATCCAACCTAAAAAGCTGCTGACCCGCGTTGAACCATAAAAATCTCCGTAGCCCCAAATGCCATCGCCGTTGTAGTCGCCGCCGAAGGAGTGAACTCCGGCGAGATAAACCCCACCTGCCTCTTCAATAAAAACGCCGCCACCTGAGTCCCCGGGTGCAGCCATGATTTCCAGCACACTGGCAAGATCATCAAACGCGAACCCCGGATAATCGAATAAATTGTAAGAGGGATCATCAGGATGATCGAAATCGGCCCAAATAATTTGGTCCCCATTACCGTCTAACGACCAAAGATCATCTATAAAATTGGTGCCCGCGCGACGGGTATAATCGATGTGATCAAAGCCCGTGTAACCATCGCCCGTTACACCAAAACCAACACTGGCCAACGGGCTAAGCAACTCAGCATTACCGCGATAAAGTTGCGCAGGAGCCACGTCCAAATCAGCTTCAAAGTGCATTAATCCAATATCCCAACCATCAAGTAAACCGGTATCGGAAAATTTTTCGTGCGCAACCCAGGAATCGGAATCGTAGAAACGCCAACCGGTTTCATCGGGCAAATAAAATGACATGGCTTTTGCGTCATTCACGCAGTGTCCAGCAGTAAGCACCCAATTTTTATGGATAACGGTGCCACTGCAGGTGTAAGAAGAATCTTCGGTATCAAACGCAATTAAACCAACACCGGAGAAAGCGGGATCTTTAGCAAAATTCGTATACCAGGAATCAGGCGTATCGTGACGAATAATTCCCGCCATCGCCGAAAAACTCAACGCACTCGAACAGACTACACCTAAAATAGATTTGGTGATTAATTTCATAACTTACTCCTTATAGCCCATGAAATTTACTGTAGATCCTGATTCGTCCATGATAGTTTTCGAATCACTCTACATCACCAATATAACCAACGCAGCAGAGCAAAAACAGTTTCGCAGACGCCATGAGATAATTTAGTCAAAAAATTTACGAAAAAAAGCCGCTGGGTCATCAGCGGCTCTTCGTGTCAAATGTAATTTCTCCATTGACCTCTTTTATACAGATAATTCATTTCGCGAGTATTACTTGGCATCCGCTATTTTAGCGTGCTTTAACCGCGTTAATTCCGCGTGCAAATTATCCAGGAACCGGCGAAAGCTGTTCCGCCACGCAAGATTCTGGGCTGCCTTACTGTTGCTATCGTGCATCGTTGCGAGGTTGCCAAAAGTAGCCGTTCTTGCGTTGATTTCCATTGTGTCTTCGATCATGGCAACCAATTCCCCCGTTTTGGCATTGGCAAGTGTTCCTCGCACAGTCACAACACCAAGCCCAGACTGATTACTTTGTACGCCAACGGTATCCATTCCCGAATCTTTATAACGTTTCGAGCTGGGCATATAGTCGACTAAGTTAAACTGAATCGCTAAAACATCAGTCCCACCTTGTTTCGTCGGCGTAAATTCGCCACCTTCACGAAATATTTTTTGGGCAAAATCGTCCATGTGCTGACAAATTCTATCCATTTCTTTCCAACTAGATTCATTCCAACTTTCAGCAAGGCGTTTATCAGTTGCTTCAGTGATCCGCAATTTATCAAACTGAGTGGCAAATAGAAGAACTTTATCAAACTGCCTGAATGCCTCCGCATTCTTAACAACAACTTTATCGATTTTATCTGCTTCTATATATCTCAATTCCGATTTTTCTATGGAATTTACCGCCAGGGTTTCAGTAGCTGGGTGTGAAGCACAGCCAGCTACCATAGAAGCTACCACAAGTGAAATTAACCTTTTCATAACACTCCATTAAAGTCGTTTTTATACATGTATTACACTTCACGCAACGCCGTAGCCACGGGCAAGCGCGCGGCGCGTATCGCGGGAAAAAATCCACCAATAAAACCAATCACCGTAGCAAAAATAACACCCTGAATTAATAAATCCGGTGTCACTGCAAAATCAAACACGACTTGGCTAAAACTCGCAAAATTCAACGTGGAAACGGTATATCCGTTAAAGACAAAATACACCACAATTGAACCGATAAGACCGCCGATAACAGCCAGCACTAGCGACTCCACCAAGGTTGATATAGCGACCGGAGTCGCGCCAAAGCCCAAAGCACGCAAAGTGGCGATTTCACGAGTACGATTGGATACCGAAGTATACATAGTATTGACTGCACCGAAAATTGCACCCAATGCCATGAGCATTGCCAGCGGATAACCAATCATTTTAATAAACTTACTCAACGGCTCAGACTGCTCAGCGAGATAGTCGGATTCGCGTTTCACATCCATGTTTAATTTTGGATCGGCTGCAACTGCCTCTTTAAACGCTGCCAAGCCGTTTTTGTCTTCAAGTTTAATCCGTACAATTTGGTAGCTATTGCCACGGCGATAGGCATTTTGCAATATTTTAGCGTCGCACCATATTTCCGATTCCGCCAAGCCACCACCTGATTCAAACACACCAACCACATTCCACTCTGTTTGGCCAAATTTCACTACCGAACCCAGGTTCAAATTGGCAAATTGTTTTTGTGCGCCGCGCCCAACAATTAATTCATTTTTTCCCGGTTCAAAATTTCTGCCTTCAATAATAGTGAATTGCTTGCGCACCGAAAATGCCATAGGTTCAACGCCGCGCAAGGGCGCGTTAGCACTGGCGTCTTTATTACGCATAGGCACATCCACGATAACAAATAACTCGGGCGAGCTGAGCGGTTTGCCATCCAATTTTGCAACACCGGGAATATTCGCTATCAGCTGGCTTTGGTCGTAGCCTAAACCACTGTTCATCTCGGTAGTGGCCCCTGAACGCATCAACATAAGGACATCATCCGAGCCGGCGTTAACCATCGTGCGTTGAAAACCGCTCGACATTGAAAGCACGCCAATAAATACACCCACGACGCAAGCGACACCAAACACAGCAACTGATGAGGTACCCAAGCGCTGCGGCAAATTGCGTAAGTTCATAAGCGTGATAATAAAAATTTGTGCAATACCGTTAAACATAATTAGCGCCTCCGCAATGCGGTCACGATATTCAGCTGCAAACCTTGCAGCGCGGGGATAATGCCAGTGAGGACACCAAACACAAACATCAACCCTATTCCCAACAACATCATACTGGTGGACAAACTTAATCCGGGTAGTGTGGAAGCCATGGCAGTCGCCGCACCCGAGATAACAAATTTAGCCAACAATAATCCGACTAGGCCACCGATTAACGAAATTACCACCGCTTCAGCCAACACCAACAACATCACGGCAATATCGGAAAAGCCGAGCGTTTTTAAAATTGCCAATTCGGGAATTCGCTCGCGGAATGATTGCGCCATGGTATTACCCGCCACCAGCAACATAGTGAAAAACACCGCACCCAGAATCAATGTGGTGATTAAACCTATATCGCCAAATTGTTTGGCAAATGATTTCGCAAACTCTTTTTCGCTACTGGTTTTTGTCTCTGCGGGCGAGTTAGCAAAGAGCGCATCAACCGCGCTGGCCACTTGCGCTGCCTGTTTAGGATCTTTCACCCGAATAATCAACCAACCCAAAGTTCCCTTGGCATATTGGCGCGCCTCATCAAAATATTCGTAGTGCATCAACATGGTATTGGTATCTGCACTTTTACTTTTTGCTTCGTAAATACCTTCGATTACAAATTCCCAGGTAGTACTGCCATCTTCACGCGGGAACAATCCGATCAAAGGAATGCGATCGCCAATTTTCCACTTAAATCTATCCACCAACGCTTTTCCAATTACCACACCAACACGATTTTTCTTCCAGGCTTGCATTTGCTCTTCTGGTAAGCTGATCATCTCTTTATAGATATCAAAATAATCATCCGCGATAACCGGGAATTGCGGGAATTGGTTTTTGGCTTCTTGATAGTAACCACCAAACCAGTTGGCTGATGTGGCCTTATCAACCCCCTCAAGCCCCTGAACCTTGCCCAGGTAGGCTTCTGGTAGCGGTTGTATCAGAGAAATTTTATTGATGCTGATTAGCCTATCTTCGCCAGCAATTTCAGCGCCCTGATCAAATGCCGCCGCAAGGCTCCGCAACAAACCAAACAATAAAAAGGCCACCATAATCGACAACAAAGTCAAAATAGTGCGCGCTTTTCTGCGCCCGAGGTTACTTAATAAAAATTGCAGGTAATACATGATTAGTGACCTCCGGCATTGCCATTGGTCACAAGCGAACCTTTGTCCATATGCCAGATGTGATTGGCATGGTCAGCAGCGCGCGGGTCGTGCGTTACCATGATGATGGTTTTTTTCTGTTGACGATTGAGCGTTTGCAGGAGCGAAAGAATTTCATCCGCCGTGGCGCGATCCAGATCACCGGTAGGTTCATCACACAAGAGCAAATCCGGATCACTTACCAGCGCGCGGGCAATCGCTACGCGCTGCTCCTGTCCACCAGACAATTCACTTGGGTAGTGCTTGGCGCGATTAGACAGCCCCACCAACTCCAGCGCCGCTGCCACATGGTATTTGCGCTGTTTGCTGCTCAAATTGGTGAGTAACAGCGGCAACTCGACATTTTTTTCTGCCGTTAACACCGGCATCAAATTATAAAACTGGAAAATAAAACCCACATGGCGCGCTCGCCATTTGGTGAGTTGCGATGAGGACATTTGATCCAACCGCTGTCCACCGATTATTAGTTCACCCGAGGTAGCCGTATCCAACCCACCTAATAAATTCAACAGCGTGGTTTTACCCGAGCCAGAAGGCCCCATAAGCGCAAGAAAGTCACCTCGATAAATATCCAGATCCAGGTCCGCAAGTACTTTTACCTGTTCCTTGCCTTTTTTATATGCCTTGCTAATGCCTTTTAGTTGCACCAGTAATTCTTCAGTCGCGACTTGGGACTCGAGCGCAGTCATAGATCCTCCGGGAAGTTAGACCAGCGTTAAAATATGAAATTTTTGATAAGAAAAAAGCGTATACACAAAATTGAAAAAATCAGCTGCGCAAATGAAATGGGTACTGAGAACGCTGCTTGGTAATATCAGCCATTTAAAGAAAATTTAATGGCGCGCTAAAAAAAACATAAAACAGAGGTATTGTTATTTTTATGTAATCTCCTGCCACCTACAGGCAGGAGATTTTAGAAAGTCGAATTCATTAAAACATTTATTGCAACTCGACTTTGGCACCATCTTTCAATTCCGGTGTTACTTCCACTACAAAATCTTCGCCTGGGCGCAAGCCGCTGCCAATATAGATGTCGGTGCCATAGCTGGCATTGAGCGTCACTTTACGCAACTCTGCTACGCCATCTTTCACCACAAAAATAAATTTATTTTCGCCGTCATTGCGCACCGCACTGATGGGCACTCGCACCCCCAAAGGTTCTTTGGGTTTTTCGTCTACGACTGGCTCGGCGTTCAGAAACGCTACTTTAACCCCCATGTCCGGCAGTATGCGCGGGTCACTCGCCTGGAAGCCAATACGCACTTTTACCGTCGCCTTCTGGCGATCTGCCGCCGGGATAATTGCAATCACTTTCGCTGGTATTTTCCCCTCAGGGTAAGCCTCCAGCACTGCTTGCACGAATTGTTCGTTACGCACACGCTGGATGTAGGACT
>JACCED010201780.1_pt1 | contig 14977 bp, 12 predicted proteins | sample 7455021 | NCBI WGS metagenome assembly JACCED01 (sample SAMN15323456, study PRJNA562643) | freshwater metagenome | isolation source: river surface water | place: USA:Blue River Watershed | collected 2017-08-19 | reverse complement strand
TTTGTATATCCAAATGCAGTACATACACGTTTTGAACATTCTCTTGGAACATATCAAATTTGTAAAAAAATGTTACATAATTTAAAAAAGAATTCATCAAAAAAAGAATTAGATATTATTAAAAATATACCAGAATTACAAGAAAGATTTAATATTATTAAATATGTTAATGGTGATTATTTAGATGATTTTGTAATTGAAATGGTATGTATTGGAGCACTTTGTCATGATTTAGGACATGGACCATTTAGTCATCTATTTGATGATAATTTTTTAAAAAATAAAACAAATATTACAGAAGAAAATAAATATCATGAACACAGATCATGTAAATTACTTGAAAAAATTATAAAAGAACATAGTACATTCAATGGTGTATTTTTATCAGATGATATAAAATTTATGTGGAATATTATTAATCCGGATCCACAGATTCATACAGATTGGATTTATCAGATTGTATCAAATAGTTTAAATAGTATTGATGTTGATAAATTTGATTATCTTACAAGAGATTCTAAAATGTTAAATATTAATATATCTTTTGATTTTATTAGATTGGTGGATAATGCTATTGTTTTAAACAATCGAATTTGTTATCCTAAAAAAGTAGATTATGATATTATTAATATGTTTCAAACAAGACATTATCTTCATAAGAAGGTATATTCGCATAAAATTGTTATATCAAGTCTATTAATTATAATAGAATTATTAGATGCATTTGATAAGATTACAAATTTTACAACATCAGTAGACAATTTAGATGAATTTATTAAATACACTGATGATTATATTTTAAACGTATCTCAATATATAATTGAAAATTCTAAATATGATACTACAGTTTTAAATAAAATGAAATCAGCATTAGATTCAATTAAATCTCATCGCTTTTATCCATTGATATATTCAAACTATGTAGATCCGAATTCATACGATGATTATTATTATACATTTGACAATAGTAATTCAGATATAATAAAATTTGAGAGTATAATTGGATTTATTAGTGGTAAAAAGAATAATCCACTTGATTCTGTATATCTCTATAAATCAAAAGATCCTTATAAAAGTCTGGAGATTTTAACTAATACGGAATCAGCAAGACTTTTACCAAGTAAATATCAAGAAAAACTATTGATGATATTTTCTAAAACACTCAAATAACTTAATTTATTGTTTAGTTAACTAAATTATAAGTTATCCTTTTCTAACAATATAACAAGTATTTATAGTTAATCCTGTAATTTTTTTACCTAACAGCTTAATATAATCACCATTTACTGTAACATTTGTCATTATTTTTGATGTATCCCCATAATATATATCAATATAATAATCCGATTTCATAAAAGTATTATTATCTTTTGATACATATAGATATAATCTAACAGGTGCATAATTTGTAGCTGTTATTGATTCAAACATTATATCAAAATTTTTATATTTATTTAATTGAAGTACAGTTGAATATATATTAGTAGAATCAGTTGTAAAAGTTATTTGATTATATGAATAATCATATACATTATGAACATATAAAGATCTTATTAAACTATCTGTATTTGTTATTATTGAATGCATTTTATTACCACTACCATCGTTTAAAAATGCATTGGTTGTTAATGTATCTTCTCTTACAGATAAATGTGTACCAGAAGAATCAGTTAATGCTGCATAAGTATTCATTCTACTATCAGTACTATATATCGGATTACCAGAAGAATCTCTAATTGCTGAAATTAATAAACCAGATATATCTACTTCAAAAGGTAATGTATCGGGATTTATACTTACTACTGGTGAGCTTGGCAAAATAAATGTAAATAATTTTAATGTATTTTGTTTATATGGCGATACATTACGAAATCTTATACGAAAATTTTTTGCTTTTACAGATACTAAAAGAATTTTTGTAATAACTCCATCAATTTTTTCTTTTTCTAATAAATCAAAAACTTCTATAAATGCATATGGTTCTTCAATAATATTTGTGAAGTCTATATATACTTTACCTATAACATCTGATTTTACAGAAATCAATAGACCAGCACCAGTACCTACTTGTTGTGGTTGTGGACGAAATTCTTGATTTGGATTTAAACCACCTGTTCTATTTTTTGATCCATATATAAAACTGTCACTATCATAATTACTATATGTTGATTGCATATACTAATTAAACGAGAAAACTAAAATATATTATTAACTAGTTAACTAAGTTATATTGTAAAAATAAAAAGTTAATTATAAATATTTTTAAGTAATGGTACCATATAATCTTCTAATTCTTTATATTTATTATTATATTGTTCACCATTAATTGTATTACTTGAGTCTGCTTCTTCGAGCCATTCATCATATTCCATTAATTTTAAATATATTTCTTTATATTTATTTTCTCCTAATTTTATTTTATATTCTGATGTTTCTATTGTTCTCTTTAATGATGAAATATAATTATCTAAACAATTTCTGGATTCTATTTTTTCTTTAGCTAATTTATCTAATTCTGCATATTTATTTGCATCATTAATCATGTTTTCAATTTCTGATTTATCTAATCTACCCTTTTTATTTTCAATTATAATTTTATTTTGTTTTCCAGTAGATTCTTCTATTGCTTGAACACTCATAATACCATTTGCGTCTACAGTAAAAGTAACTTTAATTCGTGGCATACCTTTTGGAAGTGGTGGTAAACCAGTTAATTCAAATGTTCCTAAATGATTATTATCTTTTGTAAGTTCTCTTTCACCTTCGAATATTTTTATTGTAACACCTGGTTGATTATCTGTAAATGTTGAGAATACTTCTTCTACTGAATATGGAATTGATTGATTTCTTTTTATCATTTTTGACATAACCCCTCCTGCTGTTTCAATACCAAGACTAAGAGGGGCAACATCAATTAAAACTATTTCACCAGATGAAAATTGTTTATTAGATAAAAGAGCAGCTTGTACAGCAGCACCATAAGCTACTGCCTCATCTGGATTAATATTTGATCTTGTTTTATTTGGAAATTTTTTTTCAAGTAAATCTCTAATTGCTGGTATTCTAGTAGAACCACCAATTAATACAACATCATCAATATCTTTATCTGCAAATTTTGCATCTAAAAGTGCTCTATTTACAGGTTCTAATGTTTTTTCAAATACTTCCTTACAAATTTCTTCGAATACATTTTTAGTAATTGATGTATTTAAATCTTCTCCATTATTAAAATTTTCAACCATAATATTTGCAACATTTGTATTAGATAATGTTTTCTTTGCATTTTCACAAGCACTTTGAAGCTTTCTCATAGATTTCATATTATTTTTTAATTTATAAAATTCTTGTAAACTAGTTATGTATTTTTTTGCCTTTGGTGATAGATTTTCTTGATTAACATCTTTTATTTCTTTTAGAATTTTTAAATTATCAATATTATCCACTTTATATAAATTACATAATATTTGTTTATCTTCTTCAGTAAGAAATTTAGTTTTTAATATATTTTTTTCAGCATACGTATAAACTATATATTCTTTTAATTTAATGTCAAAATCTTCTCCTCCTAAATGTGTATCTCCTGCTGTTGATTTGACTTCAAATACACCATCATCTAAAGTAAGTATAGTTACATCAAATGTACCACCACCTAAATCATATACTAAAATATTTTTTTGTTTTTTCTCATTTAGACCATATGCAAGGGCTGCAGCAGTTGGTTCATTAATAATACGAAGAACTTCAAGTCCCGCAATAGCTCCGGCATCTTTAGTTGCTTGTCTTTGTGAATCATTAAAATAAGCTGGAACTGTAATTACAGCTTTTTTAACAGGACAACCAAGATATTTTTCTGCAAGATTTTTAATTTTTTCTAAAATCATAGCTGAAATTTGTTCTGGATAAAATGTTTTTAATTCATCCATATATTCAACTTGAATTAATGGTTTATTATTTTCACCTTTAACTATATCAAATGTATAATGTTCTATATCTTTTTGAATAGTTTCATCATTATATTTTCGTCCTATAAGTCTTTTAGCATCGTATACAGTATTTTTTGGATTTTGTCCCCTCATATTTTTTGCTACTTCGCCAATATATCTTTCTTCATTTGTGAATGATACATAACTTGGAATAGTTCTACTACCATGTTCATTAGCTATAATTTCGATATTTCCATTAACATATACACCAAAGCAACTATAAGTTGTTCCTAAATCAATTCCAATTGCAATATCTTCCATATATTTATAATTATTATAAGGACAATACATTTAAATATGTTTTTAAACACAATCAATAAAATTTTTTATTTTTTTTGTAAATGATTATATAAAAATATATATCATATAATATATTATGAGTTCGAGCAATAATATTCATCCTACTTCAAGAGGTACAAATCCAATAAATATAAATAGAACAAGAACTTCTAGTATGAATAGTAATAATGGTGATAATATTGATTTAAATTATTCAGTATACGTAGAACAAACATCTTTATCTATGTCTTGTTCTCCTGATAATAAAATAAGTTCTATTTTTCCAAAAAGAAATGAAAAATGGGTAGATTCTAATTTAATTCAAAGATGTCAACAATGTTTGACTGGATTTGGTTTATTAAATAGAAAACATCATTGTCGTGCATGTGGAGAAGTTTTTTGTTGGAAATGTTGTAATAAATATGTTATTATACCTAAAAATATTATTCAACTTCCCGAACAAGAAAATACTTTTAAAATGAATTTAAAAAAATCATTTAGATGGTTTTCTGGAGAAAAATCAGAATTAGTTTGTAATAATTGTCATAAAAAAATTAATGATTTAAAAGATGTAGAATATCTAATAAAAATTTTTGAATATTTGGATTTAAAACATTTATATATTGTAAGCATGGTATCTAAAAATTTTAGAACTGCTGCAATTCATGTATTATCTAAATTTAGAGATATTCAATATGGTTCTCATTTAAAAAAATATACATATTGGGAAACTGAAATAATCTGGAAATCTAAAGAATATTTTTTTAATCATAGTATATGGTTAACATCATTAATAAAAAATAGTATATATGATGCTATAAATAAAAAAAATAAAAAAAATTTAATGATAGTAGATGCATATTTAGATGAATTACAAGAATTATATAAACCAAATGATCAACAAAATTATGATAATAATTATGATAATAAATTAATTAATAAAGAAAATACAAAATCTTGTTTTGCATTATTATGTTCGAGAAAATGTTCTGAAAAATTAGAAATAGATGATATTTTAGAAATATTAGATTATATTAAATGTCATATTAAAGATAATTCATATATACTTGATTATTATCCATTAAAAAATATCATACTAAAATTAGTAAAAAATCTTATTTCAGATAAAATATATACAGTATTTCCATTATTATGTGATATATTAGATAATCTATTTAATTATAGTCAAATATCAACAGATTATGATTTTGTAAATAGATTATTTAATTTATTTATATATAATGACATTAAAGATAATGTTATTAGTTATATTATTTATGAAAAATTTTATAAAGAAAGTTTGAATACAGCATTTATATTACACAATTATTCTTTTTTAAATTGGATAATGAAATATATTGTTGATATAACAGGCCCTACTATAATAAATGATATAATGAAAATGATATCTGCAATAAGTTTTATATTATTAAATAATGTAAATTCTATTGATACACCATTTATTTATCCATTTGATAATTCTTATAAGGTGACTAAAATATTAGATAGAAAAATTATAAATAGTAATACTAAACCAGTATATTTACACGTAGAAATAGAAAATAATAATATTAAAAAGGATGCAAAATTTATTATTAAAAAAGATAAAAATTTAAGAAAAGAACAATTAATCGCTTGTTTAATAGATGTATTACAATATAAATTAAATAATGTTGAATTGGATTCTACTATTCCATCTTATAGAATCATAATGTTAAACAATGATATTGGTTTAATAGAATTTGTTGATAATGCAAGAACATTGAGATCTATAAATGAAAAAGGTTTTACATTACAAAATTATATATTAAATCATAATCCAACAATTAAATTACATGATATTAAAAAACGTTTTGTTCAAAGTTTAGCAATATCTAGTGCTATTGCATATATCATAGGTATTGGTGATAGACATTTAGATAATATTATGATAAATAAATCTGGACAAATATTTCATATTGATTATGGATATATTATGGAAAATCCAATAACTATTTTTAATATGCCTGAAATAAAAGTAACAAGTGATATTATTGATTTTCTTGGTGGAACTAATAGTATATATTATGCTGAATTTAAAAAATTAATAGTACAAATATATAATCTTTATAGAGCAAATAAAAACATATTATATATTTATTTTAAATATATTTGTGAATCGGGGTATATGAATTGGGATTTAATATCAAATAAATTAGATTCTAAATTAATGACAGGAATGAAATGTAAAGATGTAGAAATCACATTAATAAATGAAATTGAATCTGGTAATAGTTTTACAGAAATAATAAGTGATTTATGTCATACTTATAAACAAAAACTATTTTCTTAAATTATCTTTATGATATTTTAAAAGATTTTTAACATAAGTTGGTAATTGAAATCTCTTTTTTCTAATAATTTTCATTAATTTAATAATTTCATCAGATGCATCATTTAGCATATTTAATACAATACAATATGTATATTTATATTCATCTAAATAACTAGATTTGATATCATTATTATTAATATAAATTATTAATTTATCAAAATGTGTTATATCACAATTATATTTATCATCTAATTCTATTTCCATTTCATATTCTTCTTCTAAAAATTCAACAAAATCATTAAATTCATAATTTTTTATTTTTAATTGATTGTAAAATTCTTCAAGATTAAACATTTTATTTTTTTTAAAATCTATTATTCTACTAAAAATTCCATAAGTTTTTGTATTTGTTTGTTTACCTTGTTTACTAATGTGTTTATAATATAATATTTTACTTAATTCATATTTATCATCTAATGTTGCACAAATAAATTTAATTAATGAATATATTGTTTCTTTATAAAATTTTTTAAAATCATCACCTTTTTCATGTAAAACACGATATTCATCTGATGTTTGTTCAGCTGAAATATTTTTATCTCCATCTGAAAATCTATTATGAATTCTTTCAAAATATTCTAATGCTAATTCAAATGTGTTAGTTTCTTGTTCATCTTCATCAAGATTTTTATTTTTAATATTAATTATAACATCATGTTTATAAACCGCTTTTGCAAGTTTAATTTCTTTATCAGCCCAAGTATATTTTTCAAAATATATATTTATATCTACATTTGTAAAATATGTTTTTAATTTATCTACTATGTTTAATAGGTTTAGTTTGAATATATTTTCCTGTCTTATATTATCATAATTGTAAATTATATAATTAAATTTATAATCATCTGTTATTTCTATTTCTATTGTTTCAAAATTATCATTATTTTTTAAATAATATTCTAATATTTTTAAATCTTCAGATTTTGTTATTTTTGTATTTTTATCATTCCAATGTTTTATACACTTTTTTGATAACTTTGTTTTTTCAGATTTAGTTAAATCAATCCATTTTTCATGTATTGGTTTAATATCATCGGATGAAGTTATTTTATAACCCTTTTTAATTGTTTCTTGAAAATCTGTTAATGTAATAGATGTCATTATTTTTTGTTTATATTATATATTAAATAATTAACAATACCATAATATTTCATTTTTTTATAAATATAATATATATAATGACATCAGAACAAAAACAAGAAAAAATAAAAAAAGTTTTAGATAAGATAAATAATCTAATAGATACTAAATTAGATCATATGTTTGTAGGGGGTGATTTAATAGCATCAGAAGAAATATTAAAAGATATTAAAAAATCTGTAAAAGAAAATTATGATGCTCCTAAAAAAGATATTAAAGGTTATATTATTTCAATAAAAAGTAATATAAATAGTAAAATACCATTAAGTGTAACATGTATGCAAGTAACTATTACACCAAAATTATTTATTAAATCTACAGATGAAGACGGGGTACAAACATTTACGTATTCACCAGATGAATTAATAAAATATGGTTTTAAATTAACACAATTAAAAAAGATTATGAAAGCTATTAAAAATAATGAAGTTTCTTACAGAAAAACTAGTGTATCTATTAGTGATGTATTGGGATAAATATGACATTTTAGGAGTATATATATGAAAAAAATTGATTTATAAAGCTACTGAAAACTAAGGTATTTATTTATATATCAATAAATTAAAATGCAAATCTTCGTTAAGACTCTAACTGGTAAAACTATTACACTTGAAGTAGAACCAAGTGATAACATTGAAAATGTTAAGGCTAAGCTCCAAGATAAAGAAGGTATTCCACCTGATCAACAACGTTTAATCTTTGCAGGCAAGCAACTTGAAGATGGTCGCACACTTTCTGATTATAATATTCAAAAAGAATCTACACTCCATCTAGTCCTTCGCCTTCGTGGTGGTATGCAAGTGTTTATTAAGACACTAACTGGTAAGACTATTACTATTGAAGTAGAACCATCTGATAACATTGAAGCAGTTAAGGCTAAAATTCAAGACAAAGAAGGTATTCCACCTGATCAACAACGTCTAATTTTTGCAGGTAAACAACTTGAGGACGGTCGTACACTTTCTGATTATAATATTCAGAAAGAAAGTACACTCCATCTAGTCCTTCGCCTTCGCGGTGGTATGCAAATCTTCGTTAAGACTCTTACGGGCAAGAGTATTACTCTTGATGTAGAACAATCAGATACTATCGAATCTGTTAAGGCAAAAATTGCTGATAAAGAAGCAATTCCAGCTGATCAACAGCGTCTAATCTTTGCAGGCAAGCAACTCGAAGATGGTAGCACTCTAGCCGATTATAATATTCAATCGGAAGCAAATATTCATCTTGTTCTTCGCCTTCGCGGTGGTTGTTAAAAATGGACTAATTTTTTTAATTAAATATAAGAAATAATATTTTTCATTTATTTTATTCGCTAAAAATTGATTATTTTTTTATTTATCACTATTATACTAAAATAATGTCACCAACTATGCAAAAACAAAAAAATACACAAATCAAATTAAAAGAATCACTTCTTAGTAAACAAAATCTATCATCTATTAATACAGATACATTTGATGACTTTGATAAAACTTTTGATAAACTAGATGACTTTGATGAGAAACCTATTAAAAAATTAAAAGATAAATCTGATAAAGCTGTCAAAGATGACAACGCTAACAAAGCTGACAAAGCCGATAAACATTACAAAGGTAATACAGCTGACGAAATTAAAACAAAAAAATGTAGAAAATGTGAAAAAACATTAGATATTATAAAGTTTTCAATTCACAAACAAACGGCAGATGGTTATGATAATCGTTGTAAAGATTGTGTAAAAGAAATGAAGAAAAAGATTAGAGAACAAATAAATAATGATAAAGTAAATGAAAATATTACTCCACGTAATTATTTACAAAATGCTACAGAATATTTAGATGAATTTGAACCAGATTTAAATTCAACAGAATGGCAGGGAGGTAAATTAAAGGGTACTGTTTTTAAAAGAAAAGATGCTGAAAAATATACTATAACACTTAATAAACAAACAAAAATAGCATTAACAATGGATGATGCTAAAAAAGAATTATATAAAATGAATAAGAAAGAAGATAGTATAAAAAATATGTATAAAATTATAACACATAAAGATAAAAGATATATAATAATGCAATTGTCAAATAATTATGTGTCATTATTTGATTATGATAAATTAAATTTATTAAGAAAACTAAATTTATCAGTTACAAAATCATCAGAATTATCAAATTCAAATGCAAAATATTATTGTATGGCATGTCTTGATAATAGAATTTCAAAAATACATAATATTATAACTAATTTTGATATGTGTGATCATATTAATAGATATCCTCTTGATAATAGAGTTGAAAATATATCAACAACAACTTATAGTGATAATAATAGAAATAAATCATGTATATCTTATAAAAAAATACATAACATTAATAATAAATATTATGCAAAAATTAAATATCTTGATAAAGAAATACAAATGTTTACATATAAATATGATGAAAAAACTTTTGATACAAATGAAGAAGCAATAGAATGGATAAATAAAAGATGTTTAGAAATTAATAATATTCATATTGATATAATTGAACTAGATAAAGATTTCATTAATCTTAAAAATGATTATGAAACTATCATGAAATTATATGCTGATAATTTTAAATGGTGTGACTGTGATGATACCAAACTAAAACAAGTCAATTAATAAACAAATCAAGTCAATTAATAAACAAGTAAACTAATAATCAAGTCAATTAATAAATAAATGTTTATTTCTTTTCTTTATCTTTTAATTCTTTTTGTAATTTATAAATTTCATTTAATTTAATTTTATCCTTATCATTATCATCTGAAAAGTCATCAAAATCATTTTCAATATGAGGTCCGATAACATTGTCAATAAATTTTTGATTTAATTTATTATATGTTACTAAATTTCTAATATTAACAATATCTATAATTTTTCGAATTTGTCCTTCTGTTAATAGTTGATTTTTTACAAGATAATCAACTGAATTTAAGAGTTCTTCCCAATTGGTTACAATGTTTGACATTCTCTATAGTTAATTTAGTTATATTAATTACTAAGTTAAATTACTATAGTAAAATTATTTGTTTTCATTTTTTTATTTAACATAATGAATTATGTTAAATAAAAAAATTGATTTATATATAACTATTTAACTAAATTATATTAAGATTAGATATTAAAATATATAAAATGGAACATCAACCTATAATGAATATCGGCATGATTGGTCATGTCTCTGATGGTAAATCAACAATTACCAAATCTCTTACTGGGAAAGCTACTCAACAATATGCTAAAGAACGAGAGAGTAATATTACAATTCGTATTGGATATGCAAATGCAAAGATTTTAAAATGTACTTCATGTAAAGTCCCAGAATGTTATTACTCTACTGCATCTGAAAATTATGATAATGTTTGTCCTCGTTGTAATTCATCTGCAGACCTTATGAATCATGTAAGTTTTGTAGATTGTCCAGGACACAATATGCTTTTAGCAACTATGTTAAATGGTACATCAGTTATGAATTATACTATTTTAGTTGAATCAGTATCTAATCCAAATATTCCTGCTCCACAAACTCTGGAACATTTTAATTGTATTAAAAATATTGGTATCAAAAATATTGCAACTGTTCTTAATAAAATAGATCTTGTAAATAAAGAAAAATGTAGTGAACTGTGTGATAAAGTTCAAGACTTTTTAGATTCAAATAATTGTAAATCGCCTGTTATTCCAATGTCAGCTACTCATGGAGTTAATATTGATGTACTTTGTATGCTTCTTGCACATCTTCCAAAACCACAAACAAATACAGATATTTTAAAGATGCCAATTATTCGTTCTTTTAATATTAATAAACCTGGTACAAAAATAGAAGATCTTCAAGGTGGTGTTATTGGAGGTAGTATTATCTCTGGAATTGTAAAAACTAATGATGAATTATTTCTTGTACCGGGAATGATTACAAAGAATGAAGAAACAAATACTTTTTATTACAATCCACTAGCATGTAAGATAGAAAGTATTAATTCAGAAAAAAATAACTTAACACAGGCAGGTCCTGGTGGTCTTATTGGTATTAAACTTGATGTTGATCCTGGACTTACAGTAGATGATAAACTTACTGGAAATATTCTTGTAAATAAAATTACAGGAGTTGTTACAAATACATTTGAAGCAATTTTAAAATCAAAATATGTTTTTGAATCAGATAAACAATATATTTTTAATATAAATTCAAATAATATTAACGGTCGTATTTCATCAAAAATTAAAAATAACAATATTATTAAAATTAAATTAGAAAATTATCAATATATCGACGATAATGATATTATTACTATATCTATTTCTCAAAATGGTTCTGTAAATCTTGTAGGATATTGTGTATTTAATAAGGATTTACATTATAATCAAATTAAATCAAATTAACTATTATACAATATTTTTAATACTTTTTTTATCTAACTTAATATAATAATGAATATATATTCTATTTCTAAGAAAGGTAGAAGAGATCAGAATGAAGATGCAGAAACTATTTATATAAATAGTAATAATACTGATCAAAATTGTGCAAAAGTTAATTTATATGGAGTATATGATGGTCATGGTGGTAAATTTGTATCACGTTTTTTATCACAAAATTTACCCAAATATTTTACAAATAAAAATGTTAAGTATCCATTAAGTGGTCGTTATGTTAGAAATACATTCAAAGAATTACAAGCAAAATTAGAAAAAGATCATGATGAACAGGCAGATTATTGTGGTTCTACTTGTTTATTAACAGTTGATTATATGTATGAAAAGCGAAGATTTATTGATGTTATAAATTTAGGTGATAGTAGATGTGTAATTAGTAGACATAATAAAGCAAATGTAATTACAAAAGATCATAAACCACATTGGCCAGATGAAAAAGAAAGAATTAAAAAAATGGGAGGAGAAATTTATTTCGATGGAGTTGATTGGAGAATAGGTGATTTATCTGTTAGTAGAGCATTTGGTGATTTAGATAATAAACCATATATATCTTGTATACCAGATGTATTTAGATATAAATTAAATAAACATGATCAATTTATGATTATAGCATGTGACGGTTTATGGGATGTTATGGATAGTCAAGATGCAGTAAACTATGTTATAGGTCAATCTTATGATTTAGAACATAATAGAATAAATAAGAAAACTAATATTGCTAAAATGTTAGCTGATACAGCTATTCAAAAAGGTAGTACAGATAATGTTACAGTTATTATAGTATTTTTTTAAAAAAGATGAAAATATAAATATACTATTATCCATATAGTATTTTAATATTATTAAACCTCTAAAATGTCTTCCATTTCTCATATTTCTCCAATTGAAATTTCCTCATATTTTGAGAAGAATTCTGCACTTTTTGTGCTTATTATAAAAAATTTTGATCTATTGAAACTGAATAATCCAGTTATTATTCGTTTCTTATCTTATGTTGCAAAATGTACAGACACGAAATATAATATTGCTTATGGTGGTGAGCCTGTAAGTTATGATCAGAATACTTGGCGTGATGATTTTACGGATGATTTTTGGTCAGTATTATTTTTGTTTTACAACTATCCAAGCGATTCTGATCGTTATATTAATAATCCATTTGATAATGCAAAAGAATTAATTCATTTGGCATGGTTTTTTGGTAGACTTGCAACTATATCACCAACTGAGATAAAACCTTTTGTAGAATCAAAGGGTGTCTTTTCTGTTAAATATGGTGAAGAATCATGGTGCAATACAACAATTCGTGATCGTCGGAACCAAATGTTACCTTTTAATCTGATTGGTTCTGAACAACAGAAAGATAATATTCCTTTGGTATCATTTAATATGGCATTTATGGATAATAAATTTAGTTATGATGAAATGCGTAAGATTTTTGTCGATAGCTTTCCTATTTCTAATGAGCTTTTTAAACAGTTTATGTTATAATTTTTTTATTTAATAATTTATTTATATAAATAAAATTATTCATCATCTGATAGCTCCATTATGACGAGTTTACTTTCAATCTCACTTAATAGAGTTGGAATTTTTTGTGTTTTTTCTTGTTCAATTGGTTCCCATTTTGAATTATCATTATTAAATTTACATTTCATCAAACAATGATTTTTATTTTCAAAAAGTTTTTTTATCATATGCGACATAGTAATACCACGGATATGTGCAATACCACATGATACTTTCTTAAGAACAGTTTTCTTATTTTGTATTTCTTTCTCTACAGAATATAATTTATAGACATCTGGATTATCTGTTTGTTTCATATCTAATACAGCAAATACATCTTCATCTGTTTCATTTATATATTTAGTTTTTTTATCATCATCTTTATATTGTTTTTCTTCTGACTTACTTTCTGGTTTAGCTTCTGATTTGGCTTCTATTTTTATATCATCTTTATTTTCATTTGAATTAACTTTTTGAATTTGTTTATAATTATTTTGTTGGTTATTATTAGAATTATTAGAATTAATTGGTTTAAAATCCATCATATTAAAAATTAATTTAGTTTCTGATATTTCTGGATAAAAACATATACCGCGATATTTTCGATTTTTAATTTTTGGTAGAATATCATCAACAAAATGATCAAATTTATTTAGTTCAAAAAGTTTATTAACTTCTAATTCAAGATTATTTGTTTGCAAATCTTTATCATAATTATTACGTAAATATTCTACAACAGATAAAAGTTTAAAATTAATTTTATCTTTAGTTACATCCTTACCACAAAATTTATAAACATCAGAAATAATATAAACGTCATCCATATTATGTCTTTTGATAAGAATTCCTTCAAAAATTGTACCATTATAAATAAGATCATCTAAACCAATATTTACTAAATTTAGTTTAACTTTGGAAAAATCAACTTTGGAGAAATTATAACTAAGAGTTTGACGGTCAACAGTAAAAGAATAAAATTTATCTAAAACTTTGGTAAAAACTAATAAACAATTTGTACCACAAAAATTAGTTGAAACAAAATATTTATTTTTTAGAATTTTTTGTAAATCAGCTTCATAGTTAAGCATATCATATCGAAACTTTGATAAATCTGTTTCTGCATAAATACGTCCTACTAGTTGTTTTGTAAGTTTTTCATCGAGTGTAACATTATTGCTTCGGGAATTATACATTAATATACTTAATATTAATATATATTCTATTCCATAAATCTATTTAAATTCAATATTTTATTAT
>JACCED011780768.1_pt1 | contig 14999 bp, 10 predicted proteins | sample 7455021 | NCBI WGS metagenome assembly JACCED01 (sample SAMN15323456, study PRJNA562643) | freshwater metagenome | isolation source: river surface water | place: USA:Blue River Watershed | collected 2017-08-19 | reverse complement strand
TTAAACAAATTTGATTTAAATGTTTCTATTTTTAATTTTGTTTTATCTAGTTTTTTCAAATATATATGAGCCTTTTCTATATTTTGAGTTGTGATTAATTCTGTAAGTTCTTCTATATTATCATAAAGTAATGGATATGATTCTCCAAGTATTTCAATAACAGATGGCAATTTATTTATTACAATTGGTGTATTTCTTACAACACATTCAATCAATGTATTTACTGCACTTGCGCCAATTAAATTTAAAAATACAATATTTTCACTTAATAAATTATCATAATCATTATTTTCTAAATGTGTTATTATTTTAACTCTATTATTAATATCTACTTTTCTATCTTTATTATCTCTTGATATCATATCAGAATTAATTGAATTAATTGAATCAGAATCGGCTGAATCTGTAGTTAAATTATAATAATTATTCATTTTTTTTCCAATTAAAACTGATTTAACAAGATTATTTACATGTAATTCATTAATTGCTTGAATATTTCTCATCCATGCTCCAATTTGTATAATTTTTTTCTCATTATTATTATTAAATTTTTTCATATCAAATTTTATATTAGGAAATTCAGTTGGATGTGTTAATGAGTACACACGTATGTATAGATTTAAATTATAAAGAATTTTTTCTATTTTAAATTTCAAATCCTCTGATAATACAATTAATCCTCTACATAAATTTAATGACTGAATAAATAATTTATTTTTAAATAAATTAACAGTATTATAGGATGTATATTCTTCATCACATGTATGATGTATAAATCCAACCCAGTCTCTTTTATATGGAATAATATTTAGTTTAGAATAATCATTTTGATTCCAATGAAATGTTCTGTCAAGATAAAGATCACATAAAATTCCATGCGAATCGTGAAACTTATCTAATTCATCTACAACATATTGCCATCCCGAACGGTGAAGTCCTATATAATCTGATTGATTTATATAACGAATATTAAGTTTTCCTTTTTTTATTGATTTTATATTAAATGTTTCAATTAAATTTTCATAAAAATATAAATTTTTTTGTAAAATTGAATCGTTTATAAGCCAAAATATATCATTTTTTAAATTTTCGATACCTTTATTTATTTTTTCACTTAATCCATAATTATAATCATTTTCTAATTTTTTAGTAAAAAAGAATGTAATGATTTGTGTATTAAAATAATCATTTTCATTTTCTTTTAATTTCTTAAATCTTTGTAATAGATAATCATATATTTTATTATAATATTGTGGTTCAATATAAAATGTATTTTCATCCTTATTTAATAAATATATATCTTTATTAAAATATATTTTTGTTTTTTTATGTAAAGATTTATAAATTTTATTTAATTTTCTCTTCAATTTTATTTCATTTTGTTCTAAAAAACGAAATTTATCATCTAATTCAAATATATTTGAGTGATTATCAACTAAATCATTTGTATTTAATAAATCTATTACTTTTGGTGTATTTGATATAGATATAAAAGGAATTTTATTTATTATACATAAAATATGTGCATGATATCTCCAACATATAGCAAATCTTACTTTGTGTATTTTTTCAAGAACTTTATCATTTGTAATATATACTTTAATATATTTTCTTTCATCTTGATTAAATTTACTATAAATTTTTGAATTTATAAAATTATCATCTTCTGAATATTTATTATTGGTACACATACTAAATAAATATACTGAATAATGTTTATTAATAATATCTTTTATAAAATTAACAATAGTATTAATATATTCACTTTCTTTTTCTTTTGATATATTATGTATTGCAGTTTGTGATAAGAAAAATCCAATTTTTTCTCTGGTATTTAAATGTATGTTGTGCTTTAATGATAAAACTATATCTGGAGCAAAATCACATTTAATATATTTTTTAAAAAAATCATAATCTTTTTGTGATCTAAATAAAATATATTCAAATATATTTATTTTATTAAGAACTTCTGAATAAGTTTGATTACAACTTACACCAATTGCTGTATATTTTATTTCTGGATTATATTTTTTCATCTCAATTAATTTATCAATAAAGTAATTATTTAATGTTTCTCCTCCAAATAAAACAATTCTATCAATATTGTGTCTATTTTTAGGTAAATTTAATTTATCGATCGAAATTACATTAGTTTTATTATGATTAAATTTAGTAAATAATTTTTTAGCAATATTTTCGAATAAATCATCTCCTAAATTCTGTTTTTGATAATATCCTGTTATTACTATATTCATTATATAAATAAATTAATATATTTTTTTTAGTTATGTTCAATTAATTATGTTCAATTAATTATGTTCAATTAATTATGTTCAATTACATATGCTGATATAAATTTATCAATATTTGCAAGTTTAAATTTAATATTATCAATTTCTATATCTTGTTTTAATTTATTATTTTCTTTTAAATATGTTAATAATTTACGTCTAACATCTAAATGTGTTTCTTCCTCACTGTCTTCAAAAAGTTTCTTTATGTTTTTATTTTTAATTTTTAATTTATATTTATTTCTATAATTGTAATTATTTGGAATTAAATATGTATCAAAATTTATTATTTCATTTTCTTCTTCATCTGTTTCCACTGCTTCAACTATGACCTTTTTCTTAACAACTTTTTTGGGTTTTAAATCAGATTTAGTTGATTTAGCTGATTCTGTTTCATCAGACTCATCTGTTGACTTTTTCTTAACAACTTTTTTGGGTTTTAATTCTGATTTAGCTGATTCTGTTTCATCAGATTCTGTGATTTTTTTCTTAACAACTTTTTTGGGTTTTAATTCTGATTTAGCAGATTCTGTTTCATCTGTTTTCACTGCTTCATCTATTTTTTTCTTAACAACTTTTTTAATAATCTTTTTAATTATTACTTTTTTCTTTTTATCTGAATTTTTTGAATCAGTTGAAGCAATTGAAGCAATATCATCTTTAGCTTCTGTTTTTTCTTCCTTTATATTTTCTTTAATGGGTTGTTCTATTTTTTGTTTATTATCATTATAAAATGAAGTAACAATATAATCATAATTAGAACCTCCGTTACTTCTTAATGAATTTGCCAAACAATTGATATTTACTTTTATATTTTTTTTAGTTAAAAATGTAATAGCTGCATAATTATTTTTATAATTACATGTATTTTCAAGACATTTAACAGTCGGTTGAATTGTTTTAGAAATTTCTTTAATTCTTTTAAGATTTCCAGATTTATCACATTCTGTTTCTAACAGTTTTTGTGTATATTTAAATTTTAAGTTATATGGATTATAAGAAATTGAATAACATAATGCTGAAATATCATCATCTTCTATATTAATTTTACATTTTTGTGGATTTTTAATATGAACACGTAATTCTAATAATTTTAATAAATCATCCTTTGTAATCGTACAACCATTATCAACTAATGTATTAAAAATATATTCATAAATTTTTGTAATATGTGGATTATTATAATTTCTCCCATATCTACTTCTATATGAAGTAGATGGCTGTAAATAATTTAATATTAATTCAGATACATCAATATTTTTATCGAAATTATTTTCTACTAAAAAATTTACACAATTTGTAATATCATCAAAATTTCTAGCTGATAAATCTGTGCAAAATAATAGTTTTAAATATTCTATAATCGATGTATTTTTAATCTTTATAAGAGGACTTGCCAGCATAATTTGTGCATTTTTAAATTTATCATATACAAGACATCTAATAAAATTATCATATGAAGCATTAAAATTTTTATTAGATATTAAATATGTTAATATTTCAGTGACAATTTTTTTTATTTTTGCATTTACATTATTATAAGAATAAACAGCATCATCTACAAATAATATATAAGTATTAAAAATATTATAAACTACTTCCATTAATTTATTTTCATCGATCTTTATTAAATTTAATTTATAAAATTGAAAAATATAATTTATAAAATCTATAGATTTTATACCATTATCATATCCATAATTATAATTTTGTTGATTTTTTAAATCACTTTCTATAACATAATCATAAATTTTTTTAATAAGATCATAATTTTTATCGACATTAAATTTTTCACATAATGTATATACATAATAATAATCACTATATACTAATGAATTTTTAAACATAATTCTTTCTAAATCTTCTGTATTTTTTATATATTCGTAAATAATATTTACAAATTGTGGTCTATTATAATTTGTAATTGCATTATTGTAATTTATAAAACAACTTGTGTTTATTGTTTTTATAAAATTAGTAATAGTACCAGGATTGAGTGTTTTTGTTTTTTGTATTTCAAGTAACTTTGATATTAATATATTACATGTATGACCATTCGTTTGATACGAATAACCTTTACACTTTACAAAAACTAATTCAGACTCATTTAAAACCATATTTTTACCTTTTATATAGTAAATTTTATTTAAATAATGTAGAAATCAATTTTTTATTTCATTTTATAAGGAAAGTATTAGAGCTAAGGCGAAATCAATTTTTTATTTCATTTTATAAGGAAATTCATTTTATAAGGAAATCAATTTTTTATTTCATTTTATAAGGAAATTCATTTTATAAGGAAATTCATTTTATAAAGAAAATCATTATCTAATCATCTTCTAATACTAATTCTTCTTCTGATTCAGAATCATTAATATTATTTACATTTTGAATATTATTATTTTTTTCATATTCAGTTACAAGATGTGTTACAATTCTATTATAACCAAATGATTTTGCACTATTATAAATACATTTTTCAGTTATAGGTATTTTATATTCTTCTCTTAATAATTTTATTGCTGCAATATTCATCATCGTACATGCATTTTCCATACATATCTGATCAGGTTTAACCGTCTTGAGTATTTTTTTAATTTCATTAATGTTTCCTGTTTTTTTACATTCAGCTCTTAATATATTAATATCAAAATCAAATTCGATCGGGTATGTGATTTTATTTGAATATATTATTGCCTTAATTTCTTTGTCATCAAAATATTTTTTAACATTTTTAAAATTATTTATTTTAACTGAACATTCACATAATTCTTTAAATTCTTCTTTTGTAAATTCTAAAAGAGCTAAATCATTGAGGTTATTAAGTGTTGCGTTTATTTCTCCAATTGGAACTTTTGGTCTTACTTTTAATAATTCACTAATAGAAACAGTTGAACCATTTGTATATAAGAATGTAAAAATTGTTTGAAAATGTATACACTGATATTGATAATAGTTTGATTTTCCAAGTCGATCAATAAAAATCTGTAATGTATCTTTATTAATTTTTGCTCCATTATTTATACATTTTTTAAGTATATCTTCAACATTAGCTTGAACAGCAATTAAATTAAAGATAACATTATCAAATAATTTTGAATCTGATATTTTAAATTTCATATCAAGTATTTTATTTACTGATTTAAAATATTTTCTATCAACTGCAGTACTAAAAATTACTTCTAATGTTTTTTCTGTACAATTTGGATCCTTTATAAAGTTTTCAATATATTTTGAAAATAAATCATCTGAATTTGGTATTTTTGTGAAAAAATTCATATTAATATCTTTATTGTTTTTAATCATTATTTCAACTACTTCAGTATTTTCTTTTATAGAATTAATAATCTTTACTGGATCAATTTTGCAATTTGTAAAAATATATTCTAGATTTTTTTTATGTCCTTCGTAATCTACAGACCAACATAATATATTATTACATACAATATAAATATATCTGTCTAATAAAAGTTGTGGTATTTCTTTATTATTTGTATTGACATATTCATTTATTTTATTTAATATACTTTCACAATATGAATGGTCCGTACATATTTCACCATATTTTATGGGATCGACTAAGATATTAATTTTTTTAGCTGCCATTTTATATATATTTCTATATGGATAATATTATAAAGCAATAATGAATCAATTTTTTTTATAAAGAAAAAAAAGTATTATAGCTAAGGCGATATCAATTTTTTTTATAAAGAAAAAAAAGTATTATAGCTAAGGCGATATCAATTTTTTTATTCCTTATAAAATATTACGCATTTATTATCTCAAGTTCAGTTATAATATCCATAAAATCCTCAGGTATATTTAAATTAAATCTCTTTTTAATAATATTTTGTATGTTATAATTACATTTTTTTTTATTAAATTTTTTTATTTTATCTGTAGTTGAAACACCCTTTGATATTATATATCTTAACATTTCAGATGTTGAATAATAGGATATAAAATGTATCGGTTTCCATCCATTATCATTTATTAATTCTAATGATATATTTAATTGAATGTGTTTGTCAATAATATATTTTATCATATCTGGTGTGGAATATCTACAAATAAAATGCAATGGTGTCCAATCATCATCTGTTTTAGCTTCTAAATTAATATTCTTATCAATAATATACTTTATCATCTCTGGTGTTGAATATCGACAAATAAAATGTATTGGTCTCCAATCATCATCTGTTTTAGCTTCCAAATCAACATTCTTATCAATTATATACTTTATCATCTCTGGTGATGAATATCGACAAATTAAATGTATTGGTCTCATTCCTTCATCGTCTTCTGATTCCAAATCAACATTCTTATCAATTATATACTTTATTATCTCTGGTGTGGAGTCTCTACAAATATAATGTATCGGTTTCATTCCATCACTATCCACTGCTTCCAAATCTACACCTTTATCAATAATATATTTTATCATTTCTGGTGTCGAATGTTTACAAATCAAATGGATTGGTTTATATCCTCTTCGCGATATTGATTCTAAATCATCACCCTTATCAATAATATACTTTATCATTAAAGGTGTAGAATAACAACAAATATAATGTATTAATTTAGTTGGACCAAAATCGTCATGAATATTTATATTTTTATCAATTATTAATTTAGTTATTATATTATTTTTAAAAATTGTTAAATAATCATCGTACATAATAATATCAAATGTATCATATTGTGATATATACTCTATTAGTTCATCAATTTTATTATCTTCATATAATTCATAAAATTTATTCTCATCGAAATTTTTAATATAAATATCTTTCTTTAATTGTGGATTAGATTTTATAATGTATTCTATAATATTTTCTAAAATAATATTTCTATGATATATTTTATCAATCATTTTATGTGTTGATGGGCTTGTGTTATTTGTTTTGAACCAATCATCAATCATTTCTTGTTCATATGTAAATCCATCTTCGCATACAACTGGATTTAAAAATATTTGTTTTGAGATTGGACATCTTATATCATAATCAATAATATCTTCCATATTTATATTTTATTTACATTTAAAAAGAAAGAAAAAGAAGGAAATTCAATTTTTATTTTATAAGGAAAATTATATTTTAAGATATTTTTCCTTTATTTTGAAACGTCTATCTTTATCAAAACATAAAAAGCCAAATTCTGATAAATCTTCCATACCATTTGTAAGCAAGTCGAGTGAAATATTTTTAAAATAATATTTTAATTTTTCATGAAAGTGTTTAATCATATCATAATTTAATTCTTTATTAAGATATATTATATCACAAAGATCTAAAATAAATGTATCAATATAATTCATAACATATATTAAAGTAAATTTTTTATTTTTTTTAAATAATTTATCAATACTTTGATTACGTTTTATTTTTACATAATTATCAAATACAATCACTGTATTTTTATTTTTATTTCTATCATAAAAATTATATAAATAATCTGTAGTAACAAAATTATAATCAAGATAAACAAATTCAGTTTGTAAACTTTTTGAGAGAGTTTTTGCTAATAGCGTTTTTCCACTTTTACCTCTTCCAATTATAACACATATATCTCCAAATTTAATCATACCTTATAAATATTATATTCTATTTTTTAAGCCTTTTAATTTAATTTTTAATCTAGTTGTTATATTTGAATCATCTGTATTATAAATATCATCTTCATATATTTCTTTTATCATATCTAGTAATTCAAGATTTTCAGCAATTATACTAAAATATGTATAATTATCTGATTCATCATAATAATATATTATACTAATATCAAGACCTATATAATATGTTGGATCTTTTGTTCTATTTCTTATAATAGATACTGCTTCTGAAACTGGCCTCATTTTTCCATTATATTCTTCATCAAATCTTTTTTGCAATAGATATTTACCTAGATGTCTTTTATGATGATATGAATTTAGATATGCAATATTTAATTCCAAATCATCACTTTTACTTAATTTATGAGTGAATACATTTGCTCTTTTGATAAGATTAAAACACTGATAACGATCTATTAGAATTGATGGAAGTGAATCAGAATTATAAACAGAAACACCAGCTGAATTTCTATGACCTCCTCCTCCAAATTTTGATGAGATTTCGCCAACATCAGTTCCCATATTATTAGATCTTAAACTAATATATGTTTCTCCTGTGTATTCATTTATAGAATATGATGTTGCAAAATTTGCATCTGGATTTGATATTAAGAATGCATTTCCTATTTCTGATTTTAAAATAGAGGTGTTTACATTTCCAACAAAATACAAATTATTATCAAGTAAAATAAAATTTACCGCTACCTTCTTAACCCCTTCATTAATATATGAATCATTTTGTCTCATCATACCATCTCCCAGTGGTATCACTGTGTTTAATACGTATGAATCATCCAAAAACTTTTCATAATTATCAAAAGTTTTTTGAATACTAAAAATATAAGAAGTAAATTGTCTAACATTTGGAATTGATTTTCTACAAAGATCATTTTCTTGTATATATTTTATCATCAATGGAATATTTTTTTCTCCAAAAAAATATGCCCAAGTTATATATGCACCAGAATTATTTGAATTAAATACTTTATTTTCATTTGGAATATTTTTAAGATCTTTTTCTGCACTTTGATGATGATCTAATACAATCATATTATTATTTTTTAGTAGTTTCTTTAGAACGTCATACTTGTATGAAAAATCACACATAAGTATATTTCTATTATTAAGAGTTGGTGGCGGTTTTTGATATTGACAAGCAATATATGTTATTTTTTTTCCCTTTTTTCCCTTTTGTTTATTATACAACCAACAACAAAATGCGGATGCAAATCCATCAACACAATCTCCATGATATAAGACTGTGTCTATTTCATCTGGTTTTAAGCATAACCTATTAAAATCAAGCATATTATTATTTTCCTTATAAAGAAATAGTTAAATTAAATTAAATTAAAATCAATTTTTTTCCCTTTTTAAAAAAATTGATTTAAAACTATTTACAAATATATTAAATATAACTTAACATTGCAATAGGAATAATGTTTATAAAATTTGATAATAAATTGATTAATTTTGATTTAATAGGTTATGTAGAATTAAATGAAGATGAATATACGATAGAATTTAATACAAAGGAAGACAAATTGATGTGTCGGTGTTATTTTAATTGCAGAGAAAAGTTATTAGAAGAATATGATAAACTTTATAACCTTTTAAATAAAAATTAAATATTATCATATTAAATTATAATATAAGTTATAAATTTCTTCAACATGAGCAGGACAACTATAATTAAGGTTTATATATTCATTTAATTCATAATATGATATTGGCATATGATGACTATTATCACCAGATGTAAATTTATCAATTATTTTTTTTCTATCTGATTTTGAAGTATATGAACTAAATTTTTTATTTAATAATTTTGTTATCAAATTAATATTTTCATAATATAATTTTCTTGATTCATAATATTGTATAAGATATAAATCAGAAATATTATTTTTTTCTTTTTCTTCACACATTTTAATTAATGATTTTATAGAAATTGTTTCTTTTAATATTGTTATTTGTGGATCTGTTGCACCCAATGATGCATTTCGATCCATATATAAATTAGAAGAACATAATGCAAGAACTGTACCAGCACTATAAGCTTTTCTTAGTACATAGGTTTTTAAATTTAATTCAGAATTTATAATAAAATTAACAAGTTTATCATTTGAACTAATATATCCCCCATTTGTATCAAGTAATATTTCTGTCTCTGGATTTTTAATAAGATAATTTATTATTGAAACATCATCATTAATATCAAATATATTCATTTTAAATAATTTAATAATTTTATACATTTTAAAACAATAATCTTCAATATCGCAAATTAAAATTATATTATATTCTTTTAATTGATCATCTAAATTTAAAAAATTAAAAAATATTTTACAAATATATAAAATTATTCCAAATATCACAATATACATTCCATATAATATTAGGTGTAAGAGTATCATTTTAAAATAAATTTAATCATTATACATATTAGAGTATAAAATTCAATTTTTTATATTTAACATTTTATCACATTTTAATATTATTATGGACATATTATCCACTATAAATGGATTTAGTTTTGAGTTAGAATTTAATGAATCAAATTTAAATAAATTTAATATTACAAAAAAAATTAAACCTCTTATGAATGAATTTAATAAATTTGAAGATTGTGATAAAATTAAAAAAGATATTATAGATAAAATTAAACAAAAAATAAAATCAGAATTAGATGATGAAATAGATTTAATAAATATATATAAATCTAAACTTAATAAAATAAAAAATGAAGATTTGTCTGATGATAAAATTAAGCAAATAATTGAAACTCCATTAGAAGGTGAATTTTCAAAACATAATAAAGTCAAAGTTATAACTGTAAAACTTATTAGAACCGATACAGACGAGATAGACGCGATATTCTATGTAAAATATAAACAAATTGAAAATTATAATAAGCAATTTCAAAATATATTAGATCTCATACCAACCTAATTGATAAGCAACATTTATTATTGGTGCAGTTGAATTTAAATATAATGGTTTTAATACTAATAAAATTATATCTGATTCATATGTTAATTTATCAGTATTATATCCTGTAATATTTTTACCAAGTTGCATATTAAAATCTTTTGAAGAAGCAAGATTTATATTACTTTTTCCTTCTAAAAATCCGGATTGAATTATAGGACCTGTTATATTAGTAAATGTTATATTTGGATATAAAACATATTCTACTGTTGAAGAAATATCATTAAAATTAGTTGAATAATCTTCCCAAGTTCCAGGATATGATACTCCTGATGGATTTAAATATAATTTATATTCTACTATTGGAAATTTTGCACTATTATTTCCCTGTTCATTATTCAAAAATATTGCTAATTGTGATGGTAATACTATTGAATTATATAAAATATCATTTAATTTTTTTATTCTAATTGCACAAGCACATATATCAGTATCTTGTATAAAAACCATTGTACCACTTCCTGGTTGTGTAATAAGTGTAGAATTTGAATTTGAACCAACATGTCTTACTAAACTATTACCTTCATATCCTCCTTCACTTATTACGGATGAACATATTTGTTTTAATGAACCATTATTTAAAATTCTTCTTATTTCATAACGTATAGGAAGTTGTGCAGTTGTCATATAAGTATTATTAACAATATTTGAATGATAAAAAGTATGAGCTAAAATAAATATACCATCTAATACAAATCCTGTTCTAACACTTCCTACCCCAAGCCATTCTATATCAATCCAAAATATTTGTGCTTTTGAAAAATCTAAATTTTTTGCATCAGGTGACCCATTCCAATTATTTAATTCAATTGGTGTGTCTGTAATTGTTCCAGATGAATTTGACCGTTTTGAAATAAAAACACCACTTGGATCTATTTGTAGAAAAATACCATTATAATCATCAAAATATCCAACTCTTTGTAATATATTTGATGTGTTTGATACTACGTTTCCAAAAACAAAAGTATTTAAAATTAATAATGATTTTCCCGGTTGATATGCAAAACTATTTTTACTTTCTCTTATTACAATAGTATTTGAAGCATCACAATTTAATAAAACAGATGATGAATTTATATCATAAGTAACTCCATTAGAATTAGTTTTATAATCTGTAAATTTATTATTTATTTTTCCTATATTTTTTGAATCAAAAATTGTAAATGGGTGTGAAACTCTTAGTCTATTAAATGCATCTCTGTGTAAATTATATGAATTTTCACTAATAATTAATGGATTTGAATTTGAATTTGGATTTCCATTTGAATTATATATTGATGTTTTTAAACTATTATATGAATCAGCATGAATAGAATTACCACTTGAATCATTTATTTTAGTCATTAAAAAGTTACCAGAAACAGCATTATCTATTAATTCAACTGATGTTTTTATGGCTGTTAGATCTGAATTTGTTACTGCTATAGATGTATTTCTTACAGAAACATTTAATGCATCTCCAGTCGCACCAAGTGCATTACCGTTTTCATCTAATAAATTTACACTACTAGAAATTCCACCACCTCCTCCACTTATTTTTACATATTGTGAATCTAACAAATATGTATTATATATTCTTTTATCACCTAAATTAAATGTATTTGTTATTATTTTTATTCTGAAAAATTTTAATTTTTTAGGTAATGTAATTTCTTTTTCTGTATTTGCTGTAATTGAATAAGATTCTTCTAATTCAACTGTATTATCATTTTTAGTATTTGTATATTGAATTGTTAATGTATCATCTTGTTCACTAAATGCATATATATAAATAAATTTATAATTATCAACAGATTCATAAGTACCAATAAATGGTAAAATATTATCTTTATTATTATATTTATTTTTATAATCATATGAATTTTTAAGCGAAAACATATAATATTTATACACAAATTAAAAAATTAAAAAAATAAAATTTATTTTTTAAATGACAATTTTACTGTAATTACAAGTGTTGCAGAATCAATACTCGAATCTGCATATATTCGTACATATTGTGTATTTAGTGTATTACTGTAATTTTTAAAATAATTAGCAGATGGACCAGTTGCTCCAATACTAACTGATATATTTGTTCTATACCATGAAATATCATCATCACTAACTTCTACATAAAAATCTCCACCAGATGTAATTCCACTTGGAACACTTACCAAAATATCAAAAGATGTATAATTTGATGCATCAAATGATGATGATACATATCCTGATGCTATTGCATTTGATATAATTGTATGTACATAAGGTAAATTTTGTTGCGTTTCTACTCTTAATGCTCCCGATGTAGTTAAACTAAGGGGATTTGTATTGCCCGTTGTATATGTTGGATTTGATGCAGACGTGGCTCCTTGGATCAATGGACCAAGTTGTGAAGTTGTAGTAGAATTTTGCTGAAGTGTTAACTCTTGTAAGGTTAGTTCTGTTGCAAAGGCATTAGAGACAGAAACAGTGCCTGATATTGGTTGTGTTACTGCAGAATTATCAACCCTTAATGCTCCAGATGTAGTCAAACTAAGGGGATTTGTTCTGCCCGACGTATATATTGGATTTGATGTGGTTGTTGCGGCTTGAATTAATGGTCCTGTTTGTGAAGCGGTAGTAGAATTTTGCTGAAGTGTTAATTCTTGTAAGGTTAGTTCTGTTGCAAAAGCATTGGAAACAGAAACAGTGCCTGATATTGGTTGTGTTACTGCAGAATTATCAACTCTTAATGCTCCTGATGTAGTCAAACTAAGGGGATTTGTCTTGCCTGTTGTATATGTAGGAGCAAGTGTCGTTGTTGCGGCTTGAATCATTGGTCCTGTTTGTGAAGTTGTAGTAGAATTTTGCTGAAGTGTTAATTCTTGTAAGCTTAGTTCTGTCGCAAAGGCATTGGAAACAGAAACAGTGCCTGATATTGGTTGTGTTACTGCAGAATTATCAACTCTTAATGCTCCCGCTGTCGTCAAACTAAGAGGATTTGTACGACCGGTTATATATGTTGGTGCTACTGCTGAAATGGCTCCTTGAATCAATGGTCCTGTTTGTGAAGTTGTAGTAGAGTTTTGCTGAAGTGTTAATTCTTGTAAGGTTAGTTCTGTTGCAAAGGCATTAGAAACAGAAACAGTGCCTGATATTGGTTGTGTTACTGCAGAATTATCAACTCTTAATGCTCCCGCTGTAGTCAAGCTAAGGGGATTAGTCTTGCCTGACGCATATGTTGGTGCTACTGCTGAAATGGCTCCTTGAATCAATGGACCTTTTTGTGAAGTTGTAGCAGAGTTTTGCTGGAGTGTTAGTTCTTCTAATGTAGTATTAGTCGTATTAATACTGGAATTAACATCTAATAAAGTATTTTCAGTGGCTGCACCATCTGGTAAAACAGATGAAACAATATTTGCATCTATTGCTACTACGGGAGAACCAGATGGATCTGTAGTAATAGTTGTTTTTATATATTGTGAATCAAATAAGAAAATACTAAATGTTCTACGATCATTTTTACTAAATGATTGTGATGGTGTTGTTGTTATTTTAGATCTAAAATATCTAAGTCTTTTTGGCAAAATTATTTCTATGGGTGGCTTACCACCAGTTATATTATATGTCTCTACAAATTCATAGTTTATATCATTTTGATTATTAGAAAATTGTAATTCTAATGTATCTGGTTGATCACTATATGCATATATATATATAAATTTGAAATCTTCCAAAGATTCATATTCTCCTAAAAAAGGTAATTCTAGTTTTTTTTCAGTGAATTGATTTTTATAATCATAAGAATTTAATATTGAAAACATTTTTATATTAAAAAATAAGAAAAAAAATTAAGCAGTAGAACCCATAATAGTAAGAAATACATTGCTTAATGTATATGCATTTGGATTATATATGCGAACATAATTCCAAGAATATTTACGTTTATCATATATTTGACCCTGTCTTATACCCATATTCCAAGATGGAACAGATAACCATAAACTATCTCCTAAATTATACCATATTGTATTGTCAAAACTATATTCAATATATAAACTATCATAGCTGGTAACATTTGAATCTCTATAAATACCAAAAATATAAGCAAACTGTGATATATTAAATCCTGAACTAGC
>JACCED011647157.1_pt1 | contig 15006 bp, 15 predicted proteins | sample 7455021 | NCBI WGS metagenome assembly JACCED01 (sample SAMN15323456, study PRJNA562643) | freshwater metagenome | isolation source: river surface water | place: USA:Blue River Watershed | collected 2017-08-19 | reverse complement strand
GTGAGGTTCCCTTAACGCCCTTACCGCCGCGGTGTTGAACGCGGTAACTGGTGCTTCTGGTGCGCTTGATGTAGCCGCCAGCAGTTAACGTCACAACCATTCCCTCTTCGGGGATGAGGTCTTCAACCGAAACATCACCATCGGCTGCAACGATCTGAGTCTTTCGGTCATCACCATACTTCTCGGTGATCTCGGCGAGTTCTTCGCCGACAATCTTTCGCTGCAGGTTCTCGTCCTTGATGATCTTTTTGTAGCCCTTGATTTCGGCTTCTAGTGCTGCTGCCTCATCAATGATTTTCTGGCGCTCAAGTGCTGCCAGCTGACGAAGCTGCATGTTCAGAATTGCTCTTGCCTGCAGGTCATCAATTTCAAGCAGTTTCATAAGACCATCGCGAGCGTCATCAACGGTTTGGCTCTTACGAATTAATTTGATTACTGCATCTAGCGCATCGAGTGCCTTTAGATATCCGCGCAGGATGTGAGCGCGCTCTTCCGCTTTCTTTAGTCTGAACTTGGTTCTTCTCAGAACGATGTCGATCTGGTGGTCGATCCAGTGAGTGATGAATCCGTCCAGCGTTAGGGTTCTTGGAACACCATCAACCAGTGCCAACATGTTGGCTCCGAAGTTTTCTTGTAGCTGGGTGTACTTATACAAATTGTTTAGTACGACTCTCGCTACTGCGTCTTTCTTCAAAACAATCACTAGTCGCTGGCCGGTTCTGCCCGATGTTTCATCGCGAATATCTGCGATGCCGGTTAGCTTGCCCTCTTTGACCAGCTCCGCGATGCGCAGGGCTAGGTTGTCGGGGTTGACCTGGTAAGGCAGTTCGGTAACCACCAAACAGGTTCTTCCCTGCAGTTCTTCAACCGTGACAACGGCGCGCATTGTGATGGAGCCGCGACCGGTGCGGTAAGCATCTTCAATTCCACTGCGGCCAAGAATCTGAGCACCGGTTGGGAAGTCTGGTCCCTTCACGATCTTGAGAAGTTCCGTTAGTAGTTTCTCGCCGGTCTTGTCTGGGTTTTCTAAAACAAATTTGGCAGCTTCGGAAATTTCTTTGAAGTTGTGTGGCGGGATGTTGGTCGCCATTCCAACAGCAATACCAATTGAGCCATTGACTAAAAGATTTGGAAAGCGCGAAGGAAGAATCGTTGGTTCTTGCGTTCTACCGTCGTAGTTGTCTTGGAAGTCAACGGTTTCTTCGTCGATGTCGCGAACCATCTCCATGGCAAGCGGTGCCATCTTGCATTCGGTGTATCGAGGTGCAGCGGCGGCATCATTACCGGGACCACCAAAGTTTCCCTGGCCCCAAACCAGCGGGTAGCGCAGGTTCCACTCCTGAACGAGGCGAACCAATGTGTCATAGATGGCTGCGTCTCCGTGCGGGTGGTACTGACCCATGACGTCACCAACAACACGTGAGCACTTAGAGAACTGCTTGTCTGGACGATAACCACCGTCATACATCGCATACAAAACTCTGCGGTGAACTGGCTTTAGGCCGTCTCTAACGTCGGGCAATGCGCGACCAACAATCACGCTCATTGCGTAGTCGAGATAGCTTCTTTGCATCTCGACCTGCAGGTCGACTTGTTCGATCTTGTCTATCTGATCTGACACTTAGTTCCTCCTAGATGTCCAAGAAGCGAACGTCTTTAGCGTTGCGCTGAATGAAGGTTCTGCGGCTTTCGACATCCTCGCCCATCAGGGTTGAGAAGATCTCGTCTGCCAGGGCGGCATCGGCCAGGGTCACCTGCAACAGGGTGCGGGTGGCGGGATTCATGGTGGTCTCCCACAGCTCGTCGTAGTCCATCTCGCCCAGACCTTTGTAGCGCTGGATCGAGTTTTCCTTTGGTAGCTTCTTGCCTTCCTTCTGACCCTTCGCAATCAGCTCATCGCGTTGGGCATCGGAGTAGGCATATTCGTGTTCGACGTTTGACCACTTAATTCGATAAAGCGGAGGCTGCGCCATATAGACATAGCCGTGTTCAATCAGTGGACGCATGTATCTAAATAGCAGTGTCAGCAAAAGTGTTCTGATGTGCTGGCCATCCACATCGGCATCCGCCATCAAAATGCATTTGTGATATCTGATCTTGTCGACATTGAACTCTTCGCCGATACCGGTGCCAAATGCGGTGATTAGTGATTGGACCTCGGTGTTAGCCAGAGCCCTATCGAGTCGGGCTTTCTCAACATTCAAAATCTTTCCGCGCAGCGGAAGGATTGCTTGGGTTTCGGGATCTCTTCCTCGAACCGCTGAGCCTCCAGCAGAGTCACCCTCAACGATATAAATTTCAGAAACCTTCGGGTCTCGAGATGAGCAGTCGCGAAGTTTTCCTGGCATGCCGCCGGATTCCAGCAAGCTCTTTCTTCTGGTTGCTTCCCTTGCTTTTCTAGCAGCCAATCGAGCGGCAGCGGCTTGAATTGCTTTGCGAACAATCTCCTTGGCGCCGGAGGGGTTTCTTTCAAACCAGTCACCAAGTTGATCAGCAACAATTTTTTGCACATAGGTTTTGGCTTCAGTGTTACCAAGCTTGGTTTTGGTTTGACCTTCGAACTGCGGTTCAGAGAGCTTTACCGAGACAACCGCGGTCAGTCCCTCTCGAACATCATCACCGGTTAGGTTTTCGTCTTTTTCTTTCAGTAGTCCTTTGTCACGTGCGTACTTGTTTAGCAAAGACGTGATTGCGGATCTGAACCCCTCTTCGTGGGTGCCGCCCTCGTGAGTGTTGATGGTGTTGGCGTAGGTGTGAACACCCTCGTTATAGCCCGTGGTCCACTGCATCGCAACTTCCAAGGACATCTTCTTGTCTTTGGTTTGTGATTCGATAGAAATAATGTCGTCGTGAACTACTTCGACTTTTTTGGCTGAGTTTAGATATCTGACGTAATCAATCAGACCAAGGTCATATTTGTAGGTGTCTGTTTTTCCGTCTCGTTCATCAGTGAGGGAGATTTGTAGACCTTTGTTTAGAAAACACATCTGTTGGAATCTTTGACGAAGAGTCTCGTAGTCGAAGACAACGGTTTCAAAAATTTCTTTGCTGGGCGTGAACTTGATTGTCGTTCCAGTTTTGGTGGTCTTGGTGCCCTTTTTCAGTGGAGCATCGGGAACACCAACGGTGTAGCTCTGAGTCCAAACAAATCCATCGCGGTGAACCTCAACGGAGAGTTTTGTGGAAAGCGCATTCACAACCGAGGCACCAACACCGTGCAGACCACCGGAGACTGAATATCCGCCGCCGCCAAATTTTCCACCGGCGTGCAAAACAGTGAGCACAACTTCCACCGCTGGTTTTTTCTCAACCGGGTGCATGTCAACCGGAATACCGCGACCGTTGTCGCTGACTTTGATGTCTCCGCTTTTTGTGATTGTGACTTCGATGCTGTCGCAATAGCCAGCTAGAGCCTCGTCGACCGAGTTATCTACAATTTCATAAACCAGGTGGTGCAAACCCCTGGGGCCGGTGGACCCGATGTACATTCCAGGTCTTTTTCGAACCGCTTCCAGCCCTTCGAGGACCTGGATGGCTCCGGCGTCGTACTTCTTCTTTGTTTCTGACATATTCAGTTGCTTCCCACTTGGGTTAGCACCACAGAAATGCACTCAAAAAGTGACTGAGATTCGGGTTAGCTAACCCCGTTAGTCTACCCCAAAATCCGCGCCGTTATTGGGCAAAACTACCCATAGGTGTCTCTGGGACCCCGCCCGGGGACGCTCCTGGGGCCCTTTTTCCAGCTGGGGGCAGAGGGGCCAAAAAAGACCAAATCCTTGACCCCTAGTTCGGGGAATTGCTCTTGGACCCGGGCCAGAATCTGGTCCTTCAGGGTCCTTAGCTGCGTGGCCCAGGCGGTCGATCGACACTTGATGCTCAGGGTGCCGTTTCTGATCTCGTCGGGGGTGGAGGCGGCTGCGTTTTCAGGTCCAACCAGAATGTGCCAATTCAAAAACAGTGATTCTTTATCCACTCGCTTTTGCCAGTCGAATTCACCAAGAAGCTCTTCTACTCCCTCGCCGGCAGAAATTGGTTCGCGGCCTTTTTCAAATGGTTTGGTGCCGCGCGATTTGTCATCACGTCTTTTTTCGTCTCTCGTTTTTCGTCCAAGCGACTTCAGTGTCTGCTTAAAAAATTTATCGGCAAGCTCGAAGTTAATCTCCAATTAGCTCACCCCTTGAAACTGAATATGATGCGGACCACTCTATTTCAGGGGCCATGCTCTCATCGGCGGCCGTTATCAAAACTTGTTCAAATCCCAGTACAAATTCCAGAATCCTAGTTCTGCGGCCTGGATCCAAAACAGAGAAGACGTCATCAAGAACAACTACCGGGTCCCCCAGCGATCCATCTTTGAGAAGAGCCGCGACAGCAAGTTTTAGTCCGAGCGCAATAGACCAGGCTTCGCCCTGGGATGCTTGTGATCTAGCGAGCATTGAATCTTTTTCAATTAGCAATTCGTCGCGGTGCGGGCCGACAAGTGTGATGCCGCGCTCAAGTTCTTGTTCGCGAAGCTGCAACATCTTTTCGCGAAGCTGCTTCTCGATATCACTCTGCGTGATTTCTTCAACCTGTTCTTGGCTGTTGAGTGAAACTAGTCGCAGAGAAATCTTCTCTTGGGCGGGTGAAAGTTTGTTATAGAAATCTTGCAGTAGGGGTGAGATTTCAGAAATTAGTTCCAGCCTGGCAATCGTGAGCTTGCTGCCTAAAGTTGCTATTTGTTCATCCCATACATCCAGCGTCGAAAGTTCTGGGTTCTTGGCGAATTTGGCACTTTTCAAAAGGGCGTTGCGCTGCTTGAGTGCTCGGTCGTAATCGAGCTTGAGCTGGGCCAACCGGGGGCGAAGTAGCGCCATGGTGGAGTCGAGGAAGTAGCGGCGATCTTCCGGGTCTCTTCTGACGATGTCTAGGTCTTCGGGGGCAAACAGAACTACCGGCAGGTTTCCTAAGAAGTCTGCGGTTCGCTTTTGTTGATTGGCGTTTAGGAAGTAGCGGTTTGTCTCATCCCGATTTAGTTCAGCTGCTACGACCACCTTCCGGTTTCCTTGGTTGGCGGTGGCGGAAACTATTGCCTGTTTTTCACCGTTTTTGATTAGCGTCTTCTGGGCGCCTGGTCGATGTGAGGAGAGCTGGCTCAGGAAAACCAGGGCTTCAACCAGATTGGTTTTGCCTTCGCCATTTGGGCCGTGAAATAGGGTTGCGCCTTTTTGGAGAGAAATATTTAGGGCAGCGTAATTCCGAAAATTAGCAAGCTGAATTTCGCTTACCCACAACTTAGACCGCCTAGGAAACCAGCAGGTTTGGCTGCAGTAGGTACTTGTAGTGCTGAGAAGATCCGACCGGAGTAATTAGAACTGGGCCTGGCTTGTTGGGGTTGTTTGGGTTTGAGGTAAAACCAAGCGAAACCATTTCGGTGTCGATGCCAGACAGTGCGTCGATCAAATACTGCGGCTTTAGTGAAACGGTTGTTTCGTCGCCGGTTAGAGAGCAGGCGACTTGTTCGCTTGCGTCAGCGACATCTGATCCGATTGATTCAAGTGTGACTTCATTTGAAGAAAACTTAAATCGAAGAGGCTTGTCCCTGTCAACAACCAAACCAACGCGTTTGGTGGCATTGACCAGGCCTTGTGTGCTTGCCACTGCAAAGTGAGGGGTGTCACTTGGGAAAAGACTTAGAACAGCTGGGTACTTACCCTTGATAGTTGAAGTGGTCACGGACTTTGTTCCGGAGGAGAATCCCACCATTTCCTTATCGCCATCGGCAAAACCAATTGTGATTTCTTTTTCATGTGCGAAGGTTTTTGCAATTTCACCAACAACTCGTGCTGGAATTAAAATTTCACGGTCGCTTCCGCTTCCCTGCCAAGCAATGTTTCTGGTTGCAACCCTAAATCTGTCAGTTGCAATCAATGACAGCTCTTTGTTGTTTGATGAAATCATCACAGCGGTAAGAACCGGTGTTACTTCTTCCTTTGAGGCAGCAACAGAAACTTGAGTAATTGCATTTGCAAATAATTCGCCTTCGACCCTTCCAGATCCGGCTGGAGTTGCTGGAGTTGCTGGATATTCGCTCATGCTCATAGCCGATAAAGAAAATTTGCTGGATCCAGAAATTATTTGAACCCTAGATTCCGAGTGATCAATTGAAACGGCTTCTGCTGGAAGCTTTGAAACAATGTCTGACAAGAGTCTTGCCTGAACAAGTACTTTTCCTGGTTTTTCAACATTTGCAGAAATTGTTGCTTTTGCTGAAACCTCATAATCAAAGACTGAAAAGGTAACTTCTTTGCCGTTCGCCTCAATAACAACACCAGATAGTTGCGGAAGCTGTGGTCTTGGAGAAACTAGCCTTACTACAAAGGAAATAGCATCAGTCAGGATGTCTCTGTCGGCTTGAAATTTCATGTTTTCCTCAATCGGGCCTCTTATCTTGGCATAAGAGTCGGATTTCTTCACAGCGGGGCTTTTTGCCCACAACCCCCAGCTATTTAAATCCTTTGTAATAAGAACAATAAGCACCTGTGGAATATGGGATAACTGGCTGTTGGTAGCAAAAAAGCTAAAAACTACAAGCTTGTAAGTTGTAAATGGATCTGTGGATAAACCTGTTGATAAGTCTTAGGGTTGTGGAAACCCTGAAACCAAAAGGCCAAAAAGGGGTGATTGTGGACAAAATGTGGAGGGTTTTCCACAGATATTAGGGTACTTATCCACAGCCTATCGGCTGGAATCCTTGATTCTCTGGATGATTTCAGAAACCTGGTTGTAGACGTAGCGTCTTTCCCGCATTTGCTCACTGATCTTCTTGGTCGCATACATAACTGTTGTGTGGTCGCGGTTGCCGAAGTACATGCCGATTTTCGGCAGAGACAGGTCTGTCAACTCACGGCAGATATGCATGGCAATCTGTCTGGCCAGGGCGACCGCCTGTTGACGTCCAATCCCGGTTATGTCATCCGGGCTCAGCTTGTAATACTCAGCGGTGGCGGTGATGATCGCCATCGGGGAAACGTTGCTGTCCCCGGCGAAGGAAAGAGTGTCTTTCAGAACCACCTGAACTAGGTCCATGTCGATCGGCTGACGGTTTAGGTTGGCGAATGCCGTTACGCGGATCAGGGTTCCCTCGAGCTCGCGAATGTTTGAAGAAATGCGAGCGGCCATGTATTCGATTACTTCGTCTGGAACCTGAATTCTTTCCTGGGCTGCTTTCTTTCTCAGAATTGCAACACGAGTTTCAAACTCCGGCGCTTGAATGTCGGTAATTAAACCCCACTCGAATCTCGAAAGCATTCTCTCTTCGAAACCAGCAAGCTGTTTTGGTCGAAGATCTGAAGTGATAACAACTTGTTTGTTGTGATCGTGAAGAGTGTTGAAGGTGTGGAAGAAAGCTTCTTGTGTCTGGTCTTTACCTTGCAGGAACTGGATGTCATCAACTAGCAAAATATCAACATCGCGATACTGCGCTTGGAATTCTGCAGTCTTGTTGTTTTGAATTGCATTTATGAAATCGTTTGTGAACTCTTCAGACGAGACGTATCGGACCTTGAGTCTTGGCTTCAGGTGCAGTGCGTAGTGACCGATTGCGTGCAGCAAGTGTGTCTTACCAAGACCGCTGGAACCATAGATAAATAGCGGGTTGTAGGCCTCAGCAGGTGCCTCAGCAACTGCAAATGCTGCAGCGTGCGCGAATCTGTTTGAACCACCAGTTACAAAACTGTCGAAAGAATATTTTGGATTTAATCCAGATGCATTAACTGCAGTTAGAACTGGACCAGTTGCGGGATCAACATCTTCCCATTTAATTTCTGGTTCTTGAACAACATCAACTTTGATTGCAGTTTGCAAATCTTCATTTGTGATCGCGACAAAAGATGTTGGTCCACCAATTTCTGAAAGCTCAGAAAGTGCTTGAAGAATTTGATCGCGCAATCTTCCTTGCAACATCGAACGAGTAACTTCATTTGGAACTTCGATGTAAAGGGTGTCATCCAAAACACCTTTTGGAACAGCGAGATCGAGATGGCCTTTTAGGTGTGGGGTAACCACCGGGTCAGAGGCGACTTTGGCAACAAGCCCCTTCCAGGAGCTGGCCAGAGCTGCATCGGCCATCAGAACCCCCTTCCAGAGTTATCCACAGAGTTTTGCACAGGTCCTTAACCCTGTGGATAGGGTTTAGAGTGCTGTGGAAAACTTGTGGATAAGTAGCCCACATTTTTTGACTGGGTTATTCAATACCCCCCAGCCCCAGATATCAAATCGGGACGGCGTGTCGGCCCCGTAAATTAGGGGTTTTTGGACCAAATTTCACCTTGACTTGGACGCCCAGACAGCGTAAATTGTTCAGGTTGTCTAGGGCATATGCCCATAAGTTTCAGGAGATCGAAGTGACCAAGCGCACTTTTCAGCCTAACAACCGCCGCCGGGCCAAGACCCACGGCTTCCGTGCTCGCATGAAGACCCGTGCAGGCCGTGCAATTCTGGCTGCCCGCCGTCGTAAGGGTCGCGCCGAGCTCAGCGCCTAGGGGCATTTTGCTCCCCCGCGTAAATCGCTTGCGCTCAAGCGATGAGATTCGCGAAGTTGTGAATAAAGGCAAGCGAATTAGCTCAAAATTGGCTACTTTGCATTACCTACCAGCCGAAACTAACCGTTTCGCCATAGTTGTCTCCAAGGCTGTTGGGGGTGCGGTGGTTAGAAACCAGGTAAAACGCCGAATTAGAGCCGTTTTATCGGGTCAAACCACCCACTCCCCAGCCATTTCAGGAGTTGTTCGAGTCCGCCCAGGGGCCGACCGCATGAGTTATCAACAGGTTGATGCCGATCTTGTGGAAATCCTGGGGCAAATCCAGTGAAGTTTCTGATAAGTATCTGGTTGTTACCTCGAAACATTCTGATAGCGCCAATCCTGCTGTGGAGGAAATTCATCTCTCCTCTTTATGGGAATGTCTGTCGGTATTACCCAAGTTGCTCAACCTACGGACTTACTGCCGTTCAAAGATTTGGAATCATTCGAGGGGTCCCGATGACAGCTTGGAGAATTCTTCGCTGCAATCCTTTTTCAAAAGGCGGGGTTGATGATGTTCCAAATAGCCCAAGACCAATCGCAATCAGCGCACTAGGATTTGTAAGTCCTGACTTATCAAAACGAGGTAATTAGTGGATCTGTTATGGCCAATTAAGTGGCTCATCGAATTTATTCTGGTGAACTTCCACAACCTATTTGTCTTCATCGGACTAGGTAATGAGACAGGCATCTCGTGGGTGCTGTCAATCGTCGCCATGGTGCTCGTTGTCCGAGCAGCCCTGATCCCAATCTTTGTTCGTCAGATCAAGAGCCAGCGAAACATGATGCTCGCTCAGCCAGAATTGCTCAAGCTTCAAAAGAAATACAAGGGCAAGACAGATCGCGAATCACGCGAGCGAATGGCCCGCGAGCAGATGGACCTTTACAAGCGAACCGGCTCAAATCCATTCAGTTCCTGCCTACCACTTCTATTGCAGGCCCCTATCTTCATGGGTCTTTTCTTCACTCTGAATGATGCCCAAGCCAACAAGAAGGGCGTTGGACCACTAACCGCGGAGCTTGCAGCCAACTTCTCCCAGGCTCAAATGTGGGGGGCCAAGCTCTCCGACACCTTCTTCGGAAGCCCTGAACTAAACGTCAAAATCATTGCCGGAGTCATGATCGTTCTGATGTCTGCCAGCCAGTTCATCACCCAGAAGCAGATCATGGCCAAGAACCAAAACCCAGATGTCATGAACAGCCAGTTCATGCAGACTCAGAAGCTTCTTTTGTATGTACTACCCCTGGTCTTCCTGGTCTCCGGTCTAACCTTCCCACTGGGAGTTATGACCTACTGGCTAATCTCCAACTTCTGGACCATGGGTCAACAGTTCTTTGTAATCAGGAACATGCCCCAACCAGGCTCCCCCGCCTTCCATGCCAGACAAGAAAGACTTCGCAAGAAGGGCAAGCTGGTCGAAGAGACCCCAGCCCCGGTTTCAGCAGATGAGACCGAAGAGGAAACAGGTGAAGCATCACCCCAGCGCCAGCAGCCAGTAAGTAAGAATCGTGCCAAGAAAAAGAAGAAGAAATGACCGAAGAAAACCTGCTTGAAAAAGAGGGCGAAGTCGCAGCCGACTTCCTCGAAGAATTCCTAGACTCCGCCGACCTAGATGGCGACCTTGAGATTGAGTTCCGCAACGACCGCGTCTACCTAACTGTAGCCAGCGAAGGGGAATCCAACCTAGGAAAGGTTGCCGACCCAGAGGTCGCTCAAGCCATCCAGGAGATCACTCGCCTAGCCGTTCAGAACAAGACCGGCGAGCCAAGCCGATTGATCCTCGACATCGGTGGCTCTAGAGAAGCCAAGACCGAACAGCTTAGAAAGCTGGTGGAGCGAGTCGTTAAGAAGGTTAACGAAAGCGAAAAACCAGAACACCTGAAGCCCATGAGCTCTTACGACCGCAAGCTTGTCCACGACATGGTGGCAGAAGCTGGACTGGTATCAGAGTCTGAGGGCCAGGGTCGCGATCGACACATTGTCGTCAGCAAGCCTTAATGTTTCACGTGAAACATGCCAAGTGACCTCGAAGCTGAATTAGAAAAAGAACCCCCCTATGCCGCCGAGCTTTTTGGCGATCAGATTGAGCTAGCCAGACGGTTCACCAATCGGCTCGCTCAGGACTCCGAAACCTTTGGTCTACTTGGACCAAGGGAGCTCTCCAAGATTTGGTCAAGGCATGTCATCAACTCAGGACTCCTGGCCGAGCTAATCCCAGACGGTAGCAAAGTTGTCGATGTTGGATCTGGGGCAGGACTTCCTGGAATCCCAATGGCGATTGCTCAACCCAACGCTCACTTCACCCTGGTCGAGCCCATGGAGAGAAGAGCCAACTGGCTCAAGGCGGTCGTGCAGGATTTGAAGATCCCCAACATTGAGGTTTTGAGGGCCAGGGCCGAAGAGGTAAAAAGGTCCGATTTTGACTTCGCCACGGCTAGGGCGGTAGCTGCCCTGGACAAGCTTTTGAAGTTGATGACCCCCCTAATCAAGGATGCCCCCAAGGGCACGGTCATCGCCCTAAAGGGATCTAAGGCCCAGCAGGAAATCGAAGAATCTGCCAAGATTTTGGCCAAATTTGGCTATTCAGCCCCAGAGGTCCTAATCTTGGGTTCCGGAAAAGCTCCCGAAACAGCAACGGTTGTTCGAACTTTCCTGAAATGATAGACAACATGAATCAGCCCGCCGACGAGTCTGCCGTCACTAAGCCAACCGTCGTTTCCGGCATGGGATACCCCAATAATCGAGAAGAGGTCAGCCCAACCCCGATTGGCTGGCAGGGCCTAAATAACGAGAATTTGACGAATGTTTCACGTGAAACATTGGGGGATGACAATGACGATTGAGCAGGGTGCGACCCCCATCCTTCACGAGCTCAAGGTCAACAGCGAACGGGCCAAGCGGGTTGCGGCAGCTGTTTTGACCCCTCCAGCCAAAACCAGGATCATCACCATTTCCAATCAGAAGGGCGGGGTTGGCAAAACCACCACAGCCGTCAATCTGGCCACCGCCCTGGCCCAAAAGGGCATGCGGGTATTAGTAATTGACCTTGATCCCCAGGGAAATGCCTCTACGGCACTCGGGGTCGCCCACACTGCCGGCACCCCATCCAGCTATGAGGTCATGGTGGGGGAGATTCCGATGACCCAAGCCGTTGTGGTCTCTTCAGAACACCCCAACATCCAGTGCCTACCCGCCACCATTGACCTGGCTGGAGCCGAAATTGACCTCGTTAATACGGTTAACAGAGAACGAATCCTGGCAGAAGCCCTAAATAAGTACCTTCTGAGCCATCCGCAGGACTACGTCTTTATCGATTCACCCCCATCACTTGGTCTTTTGACTGTCAACGCCCTAGTTGCAGCAACCGAGGTAATGGTTCCAATTCAATGTGAGTACTACGCCCTAGAGGGTGTGACCCAGCTAATTTCTAATATCGAGCGAATCAAGCAGGCACTTAATCCATCACTTGTGATCAGCTCAATTCTTTTGACGATGTATGACAGCAGAACCAAGCTCAGTTCTGATGTTGCATCCGAAGTAAGAAACTTCTTCCCGAAGCAAACTTTGCAAGCCGTCATACCAAGATCGGTTCGAATTTCTGAAGCACCAAGCTTTGGACAAACTGCCATCAAATATGATGCGAAGAACGCAGGATCACTTGCCTATCAAGAAGCAGCAATCGAACTAGCACAGCGAGGAGTCTAGAAATGTCAGATGACAAAAGACGCGGGGGCCTTGGACGTGGAATTGGATCACTAATTCCTGGTGGGCAGCGAGATGCGGTCGATGTTTTCTTTTCTTCGGATTCAGCTGGCATGGTCGCGGTGCCGGGAGCAAAGCTTGCTTATTTGGAACTCAGTCGCATAATTCCCAATGCGCAGCAGCCAAGAAAAGTTTTTGAAGAAGAAGCGCTGGCTGAACTCATTCACTCAATCAAAGAGTTTGGTGTTCTGCAGCCAATCGTGGTTAGACCAAAGGGTGACGACTTCGAACTGATCATGGGTGAGCGAAGACTTCGCGCATCCAAGGAAGCCGGCCTCACCGCTATACCCGCCGTCATTCGCGATACCACCGATGACAACATGCTGCGCGATGCACTGCTTGAAAACCTTCACCGTGCTGACCTAAACCCAATTGAAGAGGCCAGTGCTTACAAGCAACTGCTGGAAGACTTTGGCATTACCCAAGATCAACTTGCTGATCGCCTAGGGCGCTCTCGTCCTCAGATCACCAACACCATGCGACTGCTTCGCTTGCCGCTGGATGTGCAATCAAAGTTGGTAGGAGGCGCACTCACTGCTGGTCACGCCAGAGCACTACTGTCAGCAGCTGATGATGACACCATGCGCGAACTCGCAAGCAGAGTTATTCGTGAAGGTCTTTCTGTGCGAGGACTCGAAGAACTAATTGCATCGGGTGGCGTGAAGACCAAGAAGCCAAAGATTAAAGCCGGCACCAAAACTGAAATGCTTTCAGAACTTGCTGATCAACTTTCCGATTACCTGAACACCAGAGTCAAGATTGCAATTGGTCGCAAGAAGGGCCAGATCACAATCGAGTTCGGATCGGTTGCAGACCTAAGAAGAATCGCTGACGAGATTCAGAAGAAGTAATTAGCGCGAGCGCTCTATTGCTTTAGCAAGTCTTTGGATTCCAACCTTGACGTTGTCTGCGGTTGGGTGTGAGAAGCAAACTCGAATAAATTCTTTTCCTCGACCATCGCCATAGAACGCAGTGCCCGGGGTGTAGGCAACCAGTTCTTCAACTGCAATTGGCAGCATCTCTTTGCCATTAATTCCCTCAGGCAAACTCACCCACAAAAAGAATCCACCAGCAGGCCTCGTTGTTTCAACATCTGGCAGATATTCATTCAGTGCCCAGATCGCAGCATCGCGCTTGGTTTTGTAAAGATCGCGGTAATCAGCAATTTGTTTTTGCCAATCACAGATAGATAGGTATTCAGAGATAAGCATCTGAGCAAATGTTGCTGGCGACAAAACAGCAGACTCATTTGCCAAAATCAGTTTCTCTCTGATGGCAGGTGGTGCAAGAACATAACCAACCCTTAGGCCAGGGGAGAGGATCTTTGAAAAGGAACCTAAGTAGACAACGCTGTCAGCATCCCTTGCCCGCAGTGCCTGCGGGGGCTTTCCATCAAAGTAGAGAAGGCCATAGGGATTGTCTTCAACAATCAGAATCCCACGCTCTTTACAAACCGCAATCAGTTTGTCTCGTCGCTCTTCCGACAAGGTAACGCCGGATGGGTTTGCAAAGTTAGGAACCAAATACAGCAGCTTCACCTTCTTGCCATCGGCAATTAATCGGTCCGCTGCTTCTGCCACTGCTTCCGGCGAGATGCCATCGCTGTCGGTATAGACGTGTTCGATGTGCGCTTCTTTGTGTCTGAAGATTCCAACCGCTCCGACATAGCTGGGGGATTCAACCAGTGCGACATCACCCTGATCTAAAAACAAATCTGCAATCAGCTCAAGGGCGTGCTGGCTGCCGGTGGTGATCATCAAGTTTTCGACCGAGCCCTGGATTCCCTCCAGCGCCATGATTTCCAAAATCTGCCCTCGCAACTTGGCATCGCCCTGGCCAGGCCCATACTGCAGAGCAAACTGTGAGCGGTTCTTCATCAGAGACTCAAAGGCGGTTCTAATTAGCCCGTTATCCAGTGCTGAAACATCCGGCATCCCACCAGCCAGGGAAACAACTTCAGGTCTGGAGACAGTTGCAAACAGCGCGCGAACTTCACTGACCGAGAGATTCTCGGCTCTTTGGGCATAGGCATCTTTGAAAAGATCGAAACCTTGCTCCAGGCGCGACTGAGCCATTTGCGCTCCTTTGGGTTTAGCGCAAAGTCTAGCTCTTATTTGCTTGCTAGTTCAGAAACTCAGCAAGCTCAGAAACAATAGCTGCCTTGGGTCTTGCCCCAACCAGTTGCTTGACCATCTGGCCATCTTTGAAAACTCCCAGCAGCGGGATGCCGGTGACGTTGTATTGCTCCGCCAGGGTTGGCTCATTGTCAACATTCACCTTGGCAACAACCACCTTGCCGCGGTATTCGTTGGCGATCTCTTCCAGAACTGGCGCAACCATTCGACATGGACCACACCACTCTGCCCAGAAATCAACGATTACCGGCTTGTCACTCTTTAGGACATCCGCTTCGAACTTTTCGGTTGTGGTGTCGATTGGCATAACTACTCCTATTTCGAACTGACGTAGTGCTCGGCATCCAGTGCCGAAACAGCCGGCATTCCACCAGCCAGGGAAACAACCTCGGGTCTAGAGACAGTTGCAAACAGCGCGCGAACTTCACTGACCGAGAGATTCTCGGCCCTTTGGGCATAGGCATCTTTGAAAAGATCGAAACCTTGCTCCAGGCGCGACTGAGCCATTTGCGCTCCTTTGGGTTTAGCGCAAAGTCTAGCTCTTATT
>JACCED011133645.1_pt1 | contig 15009 bp, 10 predicted proteins | sample 7455021 | NCBI WGS metagenome assembly JACCED01 (sample SAMN15323456, study PRJNA562643) | freshwater metagenome | isolation source: river surface water | place: USA:Blue River Watershed | collected 2017-08-19 | reverse complement strand
ATTAATCATATTATATGTTTTATTTTGAATACTTAATGGATTAGAATCTAATGCAGTTCTTAATATAGTTTTTTTTAATGTAAATTTATTTTTTATAATACTTATCCAATGTGTTGGGTTTTCATATCCAATTTTTTGTATATTAATCAAATAAGGATGTTGAATTTTATCAGATTTATTGTTAACTGCTTCTTCTGTTCCTATTTCGATATCATCTGGTGTAAAATTTAAAATATACAATATATATTGTTCTATTGTTGTATAACAGATACAATTACAAATATATTTTAAATTTGAATCAGTACTTACATAATTTTTCATAAATATAGCTGAAAATAATCCAGTAGCATCTGCCAAGTATTTAATATCTTTATCAAATATTGTATCAAATGTACTATTTATTGTCTTAATTATTTTTCCATATATATTTTTATAAAAATTATTTGGTTGAATAAATGCTAATTCATTAAAATACAATGGTTTTCCTTCATCCGATATAAAAAAATTTACAATACGTTCTATCCAATTATCATATATTAAATCAGTATTAATATTACTATCAAATGAAAAATTATATATTATACAATTTAATAATTTTAATTTATTTATATCATTTAAACTATCAATATTAAGTAATTTTGTACATAATTGATTAAAAAATTCTTTTAATATAATATTTACAATATTATTTATATCAGTCTCAAATCTATTTATCATTTTTGTTATATCCTTATACAAGGATGGCAAATCATCAGAATATACTCTTGTATTATTTTCTGTTTTTTTATTATCACCGAGTTCTTCTGTATCTTTATTATCAATCCATGCAGATCTTAAATCAGTATCAAATAAAATAAAATTAGCAGATGGTGTTTTTTTAAGGTTATTTGTCTTCATTTCTGTTATAGTTTTAATATGTAGGCCATTGTTATCAAAAATGCCCCTGTGTTTTTTATCTATAGAACTTTTATAATAATATTCTTTAATATGTGTTATTAAAAATAATTCATATTCAAATAAATAATTAAGATATAATAATGCAATATAATTATTTTTATATACAGTTGTAAGATTATTTGAAGTATATATAATTTCACCTACATCATTTTTTATTATTTGTCTTGTTAAATTTGTATTATTATATTCTTTTATTAAATATTCAAAACATTTATTAAATGATGGTATAAGTTCTTTTTCAATATAATTTATGGATGTTTTTTTTTCATTAATTGTTATATGTTTTAATATAGACAATATTTCTTTTTTTAATTTTGAATTATATTCACTACTCATATAATTTAATATTATATAAAATATTTTTTACATAATATTTTAAAGTTATTTTAAAATTATTCTAATTTTATTATCCAGTTGTCTTTTTCTTTCTTACCATTATATTTTTCTACGATATTTTTTATTTCATTCTCATATTTTTTACTAATATCATTATCTTTTATATTCATTACAAATGTAAAATACTCACCTTTTGTATTTTTCTTAACATCAATATCTATCTTTGAATTTAATTCTTTAATATTTTTCTTTATATATTCTACTCTATCTTCCAAATTATATGGAAATTGATAAACTGGATGATTTGAAGGTATCATCATATATGTTTTCTTTTCACTACCTGTAGAATATTTTTCCAATTCTAATAATTTGTTTTTAATAGAAATACATAATGTTTCTCTTGTATTTGAAGGTGGTTTTATCTTTAAATATTTGATTAAATTTTCAATATAACCTTTTTCTTTAGTTGTACATACAGCACCTTTAAGAGAAGGTATACCCGTGCCACGTTTTTTATCCAAAATCTTTTGTCTACGTTCTCTAATTTTAAATACATCTTCTTCTAAGCCTGTTTCTATGTTCTTCTTTCTACTTAAATCTTTTTCAATAATACCAACATATTTAGATTCATCTCTATTATCATAATATTCCATAATAGTGTCAAAATCATATCCGACCTCCGCTTTATTTTCACCTTCGCCTTCTACTTCATCCAATGATTTTTTATCTTTAAAATTCTTATATAAATCATTATTTTTAAGATAATTAAATAAAGATATTGATTGTGATATTGGTTTCATATATTTAGTTCTATAATAAATTGGAACATCTTCATTTTGGTCAAATGGTTGAAAAATATAATATTTATCAACAAAAATTAAATATCCTGAACGATTATCTTTATCTGTAATTGTATCATTATAACTATTTAAATCATTTTCTGTTACTGGAATTAATTGATCTAATGCTTTATAAACAAAAAATTCATCAAATAAATCTCTACGTTCTTCACTATATGAATTCTTTACATAACTTGTAATATCCCCCAGTGTATACATAAATCCAAGTATATACATTTCTTTTATTTTTTTCTTACAATAATCTATTTCTGATAATGCAAACCCCGTTGAAAATGTATTTGTATCTAAATTTTTCTTATCTATTTTTTTATACATTTGTCTTGATGGATCATAATATTCTGCATTTAATTTAATATTATCACATTTAAAATCACACGATGTAAAATCACATATCTGTGGACAATTACCTGTTTTTTCACATTTATCAAATTCTTTCATTTCTTCTTTAAAAATATTTGCTTGCATATTTAATGGACAATCAATTGCTATTTCTTTCATTGCTCTTTCTATTTTTTTAATTAATAAATATTTTTTTTCTGCTTTTCTATATAATTCTTCTTCACTTGATAAACCTTTTTCAATTGAAACAACGTATTTATATACATTAACATGTGGAAAAGGATTTTGTTCAGACATTTGTTTATAATGTGAACACCATCTAATTGCACGACCAATAACTTGATCAACTCTTCCAAAATTAAAATATACATCTAATATATGAACTTCAGCAGTATTATAAAGAGATATACCTTCATTCATAACCTTTGAACCTAAAATCAATTTAAGAAATTTTCCTTCTTTATTTTCAATGTTATTAAAAACTTCATCTAATATTTTTTTCTTTTCTTCTGGAATTACATCAGCGGTATCATCACCGCCTTTTCCTGTAACTGTAATATATGTTGCTGGATAAAATGTATGTGGTTTACATTCAGATTTCTTGTAATTTGAAGATGAATTTTCTTCTGATTTAATCTTATGCTTTTCAAATTCATTATGAAATTTATGTTGAATACCACAATAATAACAAATAGTATCTGGGTTTATTTGATATGTTGATTGATCTTCTTTAAATTCAAGATATCCATTTTGTAATAATACTTGTTCAAATATATCAATACCAACTTTTACAAGATTTGAATAAATAAATGCTGTTTTTGCTCCTTTCTTAAAGCAATTTAATCTATTTATTTTTTTAAGTGCTCTGTGAAATTTAGTTGAAAAATGTTTTAAATTTGAATAATGCATTATTTTGCCAGTAATAGTACTTCCATCTGCCGTTAATGTTAATAAATCATCTGATTCTTCTGTTTTTAAAATCTCACTTGCTATAAGTTTATTTATTTGATTTCCTGATAACTTAATTTGTGATTTTAACAAATTTAATCCATCATTACCTGAGCATCCTTGTAATGATTTTTTATCAGCAGAAATACATGGAAAAACAAAGTTTGCAACTGCTTCTGCTTTTCGATCTAATGCATCTTCATTTTCTTCATCTGTAAAAACTGTACTTGTATATAATTTTTTTTGAAATTCATTCATGTCACATCGTGTTACTTTTGTAAATAATAAATCTTTTGGAACTTCACCTTTATCAACTCTTTTAGCAAAAACGAGAGGATCTGAACCTCTTACATGTGAAATATATCCATTTGCCATTTTTTTGAAATACTCTAAACCTCCTTGTTTTAATTCAATTTCATAATTTTTATCTGCACGAGTAAACATTTTATCCTTTTCTATCGGATAATCTTGTGGTCTTAAAAAATTAAGTAAATCAATAATATCTGAGCCTAAATTTTTCATAGGAGTAGCACTCATAAGTACAACTTTTAAATTTGTCGAATTTTTTATAATATGTGTTAATGCTTCACCATAAGCATTTCCTGTAAGATTGTGTGCTTCATCAATAATTATTACTGTATTATTCAAATTATGAATACGATCTACAGCTACATCTCTTTCAAATTCTCCTTCTTCTGTTTTTCTATACACAATTTTATTACCATCTTTTTTTTCAATAATACGTTCACCCAATACTCTTTTATGAAAACTTTTATATGACATAAATTTATAATATTGCATAGCTTGTGTTAATGCATTTTTTTTAAGTCTGTCTAACTCCTGATGATCAATGTATTGCGATTTATCTATTTTTTTAAGATAAGTTTCGCCAGTACATTTAATTATATGATGTTTCCAACTTTCTTTGATAAGGGGTCCAGGAACAAGTACAACAATCTTTGTATTATATTTTTGTACCAATGGTTTAAATTTTTCAGCAATCGCTACACCTGCACAAGTTTTACCAGTACCAAGGCCGTGAAAAACAATCATACCTTTGTATGGTGTATCTGGATTAATTATATTTCCTAAAAGAGATTGATAATCAAATAATGCAATATCACCTGCACAAATACCATCTCTATATTCTTTCATATCATTGTAAGTTTTAATGTCGGGTCTTTCAGGAATTTTATGATAATAAAATTCTCTTTTTTTATAAATTTTATATTGTAAATCATCATCATTTACGTCTGGATAATTATAATTTGTAGTCATCATATTATCATCAATATTATCTTGATTGCTCATATATATTAAATAAAGATTTAAAATTATATATTTTCATTTTTATAAATATGTGTGTTGTAATTTAGAATATAAAATGAATATATAATATAATGACATCTGAATATAAAATTGATGATATTAAAAAAATACTAAAAAAAATTGAAGCATTAAGTGAACGAAAACATATTGAAAAAGTAAAAAAAATAATATTTGATGAAAATCCAAATTTATCAACAACAAAAAAAAGTTCAGGAATATTATTATTTTTTCATAATCTTACACAAGACACCTATAAAAAACTGGATTTATTTTTTAATAAATTAGAAACAGATAAAATAATTAAAATAACAAATAAATTATCAGAATCATATGATAAAACTCTATCAGATATAGACACCCCATCTCTTCAAACAAATCAATCGAATCAAAAAATAAAATTGTCTAATGCTGAAAGAAAATTAATTAAGAAAAAAGAATATCATAACGAAATAACACAAAAAACAGACGACGTATATATATCTGACGATGATGCATTTTTTAAATAAATATTGAATAAAAATTATTTAATTATATATTAACTATAATTAAATATAACTATATACATGGAGACTAGAAGATTAACTATTGATATGATTAAAGATTATATTCGTGATAATATAAAATCTTTTACAAATGAAACAATTATAAACACAATTCAGCTTAATTCAAAAGAAAATTCTAAACAAATTAAATCTAAAGAAATAGAAAAGACTTTAGAAAAGACTTTAGAAAATTATATGGAAGATGAATTTAATAAAATTAAAATTAATCAAACTTTTTTTCCTGATTTACTTTTTTCAAAAGATTTAATAGAACATTATATTGTTAATCCTTTATATAAGTTTAAAAATGAGGATGATAATATTAATTTAAAAACCTTATCTTTTTATTATGCGGTATTATATTCATTAGAAGATAATTTTTCATCAGAAACAAATGAGAATAAATATAAATTATATATAAATTTACAAAGTTATTTAAAAAAAGATATTATGATTGATGGTTTTAAACAACATAAATATTCTAAATTAAAATGGAATAAAAATCAAATATTTAAACATTTTGAAAAAAATACATTAGATGATAAAGTAATAAGATATGTTTCTGATGCATTACATGTAAATATATTTTATATTAAAAATAATAAAGTTTATTATACTGGAGGAGAATTTATTGTTTTCAAAAAAATAGTATTATTATTAAATTATAATGATAGATATTATTTAATTTGTGATAATGAAAATAAACATTATTATTTCAATAATAATGAATTTATTAAATCTTTTCTAAAAAATAATGAAAACATTAATTTAGTATTTGAAGAACAATTTAATCCCGTTGGCAAAGAAATCACAGTTAAAACGGAAAATAATACAATTAAAAACGAAAAGGAAAATAAAATAGAATATAATGATGATTTAAATGGATATGATTTAGAAAATACAGAAAATAAATCAGTATCTGATGAAACTGAGTCAGAAAGTGAGTCAGAAGATGAAGAAATTAATGAAAGTTTAAGTTTAATAGAATTACAGAAAAAAGCAAAAGAATTAAAAATTGATATATTTCATAATATTGATGGAGTAAGAAAAATAAAAAATAAAAAACAATTATGTAGTGAAATATTAAAGAAAAAAAAATCTTAATTAATTTATATTATAATGGAAAAAAAATACATTATATATAAAAATGATTTAAAATTTAAAAATGAAAGAAATATTAATTTTGATAAAATTGATTGGGAGCAAAATGATATTAAACATCTTATAAAAATAGATCATGATAGTTTAGAATATAGAATAAATGAATCAAAAAATACAAACTATAATGATTTTGATTTAGAATTAATGAATTTAAATATAATTCCAGATATTATAAAAAATAATATTTTTTTAAATTTAAAACATTTATTTTTATCAAATAATAATCTATCTGATTCAATTGATTTATCTTTTTTAAAATCATTAGAAATATTAGATCTTACTAATAATAATATTACAAAAATAATAATTCCAGATAGTCTAGTTGAATTAAGTATATGTAAAAATAATTTAACTGAATTTATATCGAATAACAAAATCAAAAGATTAAAAATATCAAATAATAAAATTAAAAAATTAGTAGTCTCAAATAATATAGAAATATTAGAAGCAAATAATAATCTTATAAATGATTATGATTTTTCCAATTTTAAAAAACTCAATAAATTAATAATATATTCAAATCCTCTTTCAAGTATAAAATTTCCACCTGAATGTACATACATTGATTTATCTGAAACAAATATAAATTATATTGATAATTTATATAAAATAGAACATTTGGTATTAAATAAATGTATTAATATAAAAAATTTACCACTATCAGATAATTTAAAAACATTAGAAATCATAGAAACACCAATAGACAAATTATATTTTTATAACAATTATGAATTAATATTATTACAATTAAATCTTACTCAAAATGTTTCATCAAAATATAAAAAATCAAATGCAAATATACAAATAAGAAAAAATACATTTCTTGTGATTAGTAAAGGTGTAAATTTACTATAAAAATGAATATAAATTTATTTAACATTATATATTCTTTATAAAATATATGAATTCAGCTATTCCGGATTTAGAAAAATTGACAGATGATATTTTAAAATTTATAGATTTTATTGATACACCAGAAATTAGAGATTTGAAAGAAAATAATATGAGTAAATTTAATTTTATGGTAAATGAACAATTTCCAGAATTACCATTGGCTATGATTAGATTATTATCTGATTATCAAAATAGATCACAAAATTTAGAGAAAATATTAGATATGATTAATCTTTTAAGAAGTGTAAAAACAGGAGAAAAATCCTTAGAAAATGCAGAAAATGAATTTGTAGAAAAAAGAGCAGAAGAATATTTATATCCTGCATTTGGAGGAAAGGATAATTTTTATAAAGTTGCTGAAGAAAATAAGAAGAAAAATCAAAATAAAAAGAAAAAATAAATTTAGAAGAAAAATTGTGTTTTAATCTGATTAATTTTATTCATAATATTTTTATATGGAATATATAATAATATTTATTTTACTAATTTTTATTATTATTTTAAATTTAAAAAAACAATTAAATTATATTAGTACAATAAAATTAGATAAAAATTGTTTTATAAATTTTAATAAAATACATCTTACTAATAAAAATCCTGTTTTAATTTATTTATTTGAAAATTTTTATAATTCACTTAAATTATTTAATAAATATAATTATAAAAAATATATAATTTTTAATAATCTGAAAATATCAGAAAATGATAAAGATATATTAGATTGGATTTCTTATACTGGAGGTAGTATAAATATGGCAATTGATTCAGTTATAAAAATGATAAAATCAAAACAACAAATTCCAATAGAATTTATAAACAATGTTGCTAAATTAAAATTACATTACGCTATATTTAAACTTATTAAGAATCCAGATAATAATATTAGAAAAATTAATAAAAAATATATGAAAAATAAAGTTATATTAAATTTATTATTTATTGATACTGTATTAAAAGAAATATATATTGATATAATTGCAAATATACAATCTAATAAAGTTATTAATAAAAAGGTATTAAAAGATAAAAACAATTATTATCTATGTAATTTGTATTTAAATAATAAAACAAAAGCTAAATATATTTGTAAAAAAAAAGGCAATTTTAATAAATATATTTCAAAAATTCTATAAAATTTTCTTTTCTAATTGAATTGCATCATCAACATTCATTTTATTTGTTAAAAATGATAATTCATTATTTTTTTTCTTTAATTCTTTAAAATTTTTGGCTTCTGGTAAGAATGTATCTAACCAAAATTTATTAGCATCAATTTGTTCATCTCTATATTTTTCATAAGTATCTCCATAATAATCTTGACTATTTATGAAATTTACTATTTTACCAAGTGATTTAAAAACTAAATTAGATATTAGTTGATTTATTTTAATTAGTCTTATTTTTAATTTAAAGTCAATTTCATAATCCATAAAAAGATCCGATAGTTTTAATTTTGGATTACGATTAATAACTTCTTCTATTTTTTCTAATTTTTTTAATACTCCACTTGAATCTGATAATTTAAATCCACTACATACAATATATTTTTCTGTTTGTGATGGTTTACTTGTCATTGGTTTTGTTATAAATACTTTATCATATAACGAAATTAATATTGATAATATTTTAGCTGTAACATCTGTATATGTCTCAAAAACCTTTATAACCAATGAGCCACCTTTTTTTTGAATCTTTACCGAATTAATAATATTTTTTAATAATGGAATATGATATTCTGATTCTATTGTATTTTCATTGTCATTTTCATATGTAACACTTGAACCTATTGTTATTAGTTCTACTTTTTCTTTAATAGAATCAGTCCCATTTAATATTGAAATATTTTTGTTAGTTTCATTTAAAAATTTATTTTCTTTAAAATTTTCATATTTTAATAGATAATGTTTATCTTTTGTTTTATAATATTTTTCCCTAAAATTTATAATGGATTGTATATTTGAACCATTTTCTAAAAAATGAGCACATGATATATCAGATGTATCAAATAAATCAAACATAAACATAATTTCCCATAATTTATAAAAATCATCAGAAACAATTTTATCCTTTATATTTAATTCTGATCCAATTTTATTTTTTATTGAATTTTCATATTTATCTATTTCCAACTCAAATGGATTTGTAACCAAGTATACTTTCTTTTTATTCTCAAAATCTTTAATAATTAATGTATCTTTTTTTAGAGAATGCATATAATGATGAAATCCAAATGAACATTTTGGATAATCCATATTATTTGTCAATTTTACATTTGATTCTGAATCAAATATAGATTTCATATCTATTTGCATATTTAAAGTTATAGGTGTATATTTAGAAACTAGCGCAGAACTCATATATAAATAAACTTGATATAATAATAAATAATTTTATATATATAAAAAATTGATTTAATTACAAATTCTAATTTAAAGAAATATATACAGATAATATATATAAATGACAGATGGAAGTAATATAATCAATCTAATAGATAAAAATCTATATAACTCTATAGAAAATCTGTTTAAAAAAACAAGTATCAATGGAGAATTTGAATTTATATTTTCTAATAAAGATGGCAAATATATAACACAAGAAAAATATATTAAGCTTTTAAAGTATTTACAGATAAGAAAATCATCTTCAAAATTAAATTCTATTGGTCCTATAGAAATATTAGACATTAACTTTACACCAGATAAAGAAACAACATATAGAGTTACACTTGAAGGTGATAATATTAATGAATATCTTAAAAAAGTTGACTTGTGGAAATCTCATGTAATATTTAAAACTTTTGTAAATATGTCGCATCAAAAGGAAGATAAAAATATAACAATTATGAAAAAAACAAAAGAAACAGATAATACAATTGATATTTTTGATTTGAATATGAGAGTAAGATTATCTGATGAAACTAAATTTACAAAATCAGATTTTGATTTAATTGATAAAATAGATTATACATCTCAAAAAAATATATCATTTAGATTAAAACAAAGATTCTCATTATTTACACACAAGACAAGTGATGATTTTGTTAGAATTGATATAACAGCAACAAAGACTACTAGAAATTATAAGGATTTGAATAATACTTATTCTGAATTTGAATTAGAAGTCGAATATGGTAAAACCGGTAAAAATACTATACCTTTAACAGAAATATACAAGGAAGTCTCTATATTACATAAGATAATTCAGCAATCAAACTTTATAATAACTAATTCTAAATCAGAAGAAGTTATTAAATATTATAAAAAAATAACAAATTCGCCAGAAAGTTCTACATTTTTAAATGCTCGTCAACCAATTTCATTTGAATTACAATATCTTTCAGAAACTGTTCCAAATAAATATGCTGTAACCGACAAGGCTGATGGTGAACGTTATTTTTTAGTAATATTTAACGGAAGATGTTATTATATATCAACAAACTTGAATGTAAAAGATTCTGGTATTGATTTAAAAACAAAAGATTATGATGCAACAATTATGGATGGAGAATATATATTTATTCCTAAACAAAATAGACATCTTTATATGGTTTTTGATATACTTATAAATTGTGGAAAAGATCTTCGAAATGAAACTAAATTTTTTAACAGAATTTCAGAAGCAGAAAATCTTATTAAAAAAATATTTGTTTTTGATAAACAAAAAGGCTTTCTTAGAAAGGAATACAAATCAAAAGGTGAATTTAATTTAGATGATATGGTTAAATTTTATGAAGAACAAATTAAGCAGTCGATGGATTCATTAAACCATGATATGCAATATTCAAAACAATTTCCTTTAATTAGAGCAAAATATTTTATAGGTGCGACTGGTGCATGTAGATGGGATATATATAGATTTTCAGAAATGATGTATAAAAAATATACAGAAGATTCATCTATAAATTGTCCTTATGTTTTGGATGGTTTAATCTTTCAACCATTAGAACAAGCATATGTAACAAATGCAAGGGATTCTAAATATTTTGAATTAAAATGGAAACCACCGCATTCAAATTCAATTGATTTTTACATCACTTTTGAAAAAGATAAAAATACAGGAAAACCAATTACCATATATGATAATTCAAATGATGATTTTGTTAGAAATAAACCATATAGAATTTGTAAATTACATGTAGGTAAAAGAGTTAATAATAAAGAAACACCTGTTCTTTTTAATGAAGCAAATGATGGATATTGGGCATATCTGTTTGTAGAAAATGGTGAAGTAAGAGATGAAGAAGGTAATATTGTAACTGATGGTACAGTTGTTGAATTTTATTATAATTCAGATGAAGGAGAAGAAGTATTTATACCAGATAAATTCAGATGGAAAATTATGAGAACACGTTATGATAAAACAGAATCTGTACAACGTTATCAACGTAGATATGGTAATGCAGATGAAATTGCATTAAAAGTATGGCGTTCAATTAGAAATCCAGTATTAATGGAAGATTTTAAAGATCTTTCAAAGGGAAATAATCCAGATAAGAATCAATTCTTCTATGATAAAAAATTAGAAATGTTACAAAAGAAGATTGGAAAAGAAATGATAGTTTCTGCTGCAAAACAAAATGCATTTTATCAAAAAATAACAAATCTTGCTAGTGCTATGAGACAATTTCATAACTGGATAAAATCAAATGTTATGTATACTTATTGTAATAAGATTTATCAAAATAATAAACAATTGTCAATTCTTGATGTTGGTGTTGGACGTGGTGGTGATTTATTAAGATATTATTATGCAGAGGCTGCATTTGTAGTTGGATTTGATGTATCAAAAGACGGATTATATTCACCAATTAATGGTGCTGTATCTCGTTATAATGAACAAAGAAAAAGAAAAGCTAATTTTCCAAAGATGTATTTTATACATGCAGATGGTTCTGTAAAATTAAATTATGATGAACAATATAAAGCACTTGGTGGAATGAATATGGAAAATAAACAATTATTTGAAAAGTTCTTCCAATCTGAAAAAAATAGCACAAAATTTGATGTAATATCTTGCCAAAATGCATTACATTACTTTTTAAAGGATGATATTTCGTGGGAAAATTTTAAATCAAATATAAATCAAACTTTACGCAATGGTGGATATTTTATGGTTACACATATGGATGCAAAGAAAGTTATTAAAGCACTTGAAAATAAATCATCTATAACATATGAATATACAGATGACGAAGGTAATAAACAAAAATTATTTGAAATCATAAAGAAATATGACGAAACATCAATAAAAAAAGAAATAGGTCTTGGTAATCCAATAGAATTATTTGCATCATGGATGTTTGAAGATGGAAATTTTATGACCGAATATCTTGTTGATGTTGATTTTCTTAAGAAAGATTTACTTAAGAGTTGTCAACTTGAATTGATTGAAACTGATACATTTGAAAATCAATATACAATTAATAAGGAATTTTTTAAGGATGGAATATATAAATTTGAACCAAATCTTGAGACACGTGATTTCTTGGATAAAGTTTCAAAATATTATGAAAAATCAGAAATTAATGATACATGTAAAGTTTTCACAAACTTGTGGAGATTTAGCATTTTTAGAAAGAAAGATTCAAATCAGGTTGGTGGTAAAGTAGATTTGACAGAATTGAAAAAATTTAGTGTTCCAAAGATGGAAGGTTATGATAATGATTTTACATTACAAAACTCAATTCACCATATATTACAAACACATAATATTATTCCAAATTCTATTTTAGAAGATGAATTATTTCATGACTTAAATATTAGAATGAAAGAAGATGCAAAATATGATGAATTAGAATTAAAGAAATTATTACGTAAAATAAAAATAGAACATCAGATATCAGAAGATAAATTTAAAACAGTTGTTGATGGTATTGATATATGTACATTTGAAAGAAATGGAAATAATCAATACCGTTCAAATTTAGTAAAATGTGGAAAAGATAATGCAAAAATAATAACACTTATAAAAGAAGGTGAATTATACAAACCACTATATATCACAATAGATAATCAAAAAAGTGCTATATTTGAACAAGATAATACCTTATTAAATGAACTTATCAGAAAGACCTAAGTTTTATTAGGAAACATTAAGAATAGGTTAAAAATGTAATTCCAACAATACTAGCTGTTAATCCTATTATTTTATTTTTATTTATTTTTTCCTTAAAAAATAGTAAAGCTATTAATGAAATAAATATTATTTGTAATGTTAATATTGTTGGATAAGCAGTTGATATTTGTTTTTTTCTATAAATATGTGTATATGTATATATTAATATTGAATAACATATCATAGCAAAAAATAGTAATATTATATTATCGTTTTTGATGTATTTTTTTACAAATAACGATGGGCATGTTGCAATTGATGCAGCAAATACAATCAAAAGAAAATCATCCATATAATATTAAAATTATAATAAAAAATTGATTTTTATATAGTTTAACTATTTAACAATTAATTAATCATATTATTATTATAAAATGTCAAAAATAAATATAAGTTATAGTCTAAAAGATTTTATGAATTACAAAGATGTAAATATGTATCTTCCTTTTAATTTAAAACCTTTATGTAATGATTTTGGTGGGACATTAATTATGAGAGACCTTATTCTTAAAGAAGTAAATAATGTTATTGAAATTTATATGACTGGTAAAAATCCAAATGATATTATATTTAAAAATTCTATTATTGAATATCTTAATAAAATTAATCAAAAAAATTATACAACTGTTTTAGATCAATTGAAAAAATTATCTTTTTCAAAATATGAACATTTTGTTACATTAAGTCTTGATATTCTTCAGAGAGCTATGAGTGATGCAACTGCGATAAAAGGTATTGAAATGCCAGATAATCAAAAATCTCTATCAGAATTATATGCTGATATTGTTGTAGAATTTTCACAATTTCTTATTAAAGAAAATGATAAAGAAATTAAATTTATCACAATAATTATGGACTTTTGTCAAAAATATTTTAATGATTTTACCGATCCAGTAAAGCCCTTAGATTCCAACAATCAATATAGAGTTGATAATTATAAAGGTTTTATGAATTTTTTAAGTATATTATTTGAGAAAGGAATTGTATCGCAAAAGATTATTCATTATTGTCTTAATAAGATTAAAGATTTTACATTTACACCTCAATGGGAAAAATTAGGACAAAATGAGTGTGAAAATACATATGAAGGATATCGTAGAATTCTTTATAAAGTAACTCAGGTATATTCAAAGAAAACTCTCCAAGATAATGATAAGTCATTTATAAAAGCATTAATTGAAATTCATAATCTTGTAAAGACTCAAAATGATAAACTTAATAAGTTAAGAAAATTTACAATGATGGCACATAAAGATCTTGAGACAAAACTTAGTAAGCTAGTCGTATAATAAACGTTTTAATTCATTATCATTTTCTTTATATCTCATAAATTTTAAATGTGATATATAATGTTCTTTTCCATGTTGATTATTCATAATATAAAAATCAAATTGTAATTTTGGAAATCTTTTTAGTATACATTCTTGTAATTCATTAAAATCATCATTATTTTTATTCCAAGTGGTTATTATAAATGTAATAAAATTGTCACCATTACAATAATTTTTAAAATTATTAATTCTATT
>JACCED010239813.1_pt1 | contig 15018 bp, 15 predicted proteins | sample 7455021 | NCBI WGS metagenome assembly JACCED01 (sample SAMN15323456, study PRJNA562643) | freshwater metagenome | isolation source: river surface water | place: USA:Blue River Watershed | collected 2017-08-19 | reverse complement strand
TTTTTTTCTTTTTATTCATTTTATTTTGAAATACCTTGTAAAATAAATTCAAATCCAATGTTTGGTTCAACTTGTGCTCTTTTAGATTTTACAAAATTTAGTGCATCAATGTATTTCATTTTTTTAATTTTAATAAGATAAGCAATGATAAAACTTGGAGAACGAGAAATGCCCATATAACAATGTACAAAAATATTATTTTTTTTCTGAATGTTATCATTAATAAATTTAATGAAATTGTCAAAATGATCTGAAATTTTTTCACTTGGTAAGTCCTCAATAGAAATATGTAGAAAATTTATTCCTTCTTTTAAAATAGGTGGGTCTTTCATAACACATACAACAGCCTTAATATTTTCATTTTGAATAAAAGTCAAATCTTCAGAATGTTCTCTAGTTCCTAAAAATATTTTAACCCCATTCTCTTCAATTATTAATGATGGATTATAATCGTATATTATTTGTGGAGTACTTGGGGAATTCAATGGAGAATTTAGAGGGGACATATGTTTTTTTCTCAGTGGTAAAATAATAGGAGGAGGTCTTAATCTTTTTTGATTAGATTTAACAGAATAATTAGAAGCTAAACGAAGTGTCATTATATATTGTGTAATATTAATTAATTTTTAAGGGTATATAATATTTATTTATTTTCAATTTTTATATAGTGATTAAAAGAGTTTTTGTATTTATAATATCATCATATTCAAATGAAAATGTATCTGTATATTCATCAAAAGGATTGATTTCTATTAAATGAACATCATATATATTATCATTATATATAAAACAATCAATAACATATTTTTTTAAATTTAAACATTCTAAATATTGTATAATTTGATTTATAAAAAATTGTATTATTTCAACGGGTATAACTGTTCTTGATGAATAATATTCTGGTTTAAATAAACATATTCCTACAAGTTTATTATTAATTATAAAACATCTAAATTCAATTGATTTACCTAAATTTGGAGACCAATCTTGAAATACTAAATATAATTTACTTTTTCCACTATAATTTGAAAATAATTCCATATCTTCTATTGTTCTTTTACTATTATTTAAAAGATATTCTATTTTTTCTATAGAGTTTACTTTTAGAATATTTAATTGTTTAATTTTTTTTTCTAATTTAATTGAACGATGTTCATCTTCATTTATTTGTAATATTGGATCATTTTCTAAAATATCCTTTGGACTTTTATTTGATAGTTTAAAAAAATATGATTTTTCAATTTCTAATGTATTTAATATATTATTTTTTAATTCATTTGTAAATTTATTATTTTTTATAAAATAATTAATATCTTGTTTAGAAAATTCTATTAAAATTGATTTCTTTATAAAATTATATATTTTATTATTTATATTTTTAATAGTTTTATTTTTTAATATATTATACCATTTATCAAAAGTATATGATTCAAAATTTTCAACACTATAATTTAATTCCATATATTATTTAATTTATAAAAAATTGATATCCTTTTAAGTCTATTCCTTATAAAACGAAAAAAATTGATATCCTTTTTATTTAATATAATATCAATATAAATATTAATATAATGAATAATATTAAAAGATATGCGAATTTTGAATCAAGAATTGTAAATATAAAATATATATCTGAATATAGAAATTTTAGTTTACCATCGTCTCAAAGAGAAAAAGAGTGGATGAGTGAGCAGAATTCTAAATTTATATTATCTATTTTAGAAAATAAACCACTTGGTTCACTTATTTTGAATAAAAGAAATAATAAAACATATATTTTAGATGGACAACATAGAATTAATGCATTAGAGATGTTTATAAAAAATAACTATTTTATTCGTTATAATAATGATAAAATATATTATAATAATTTGTCAGAAGATGAAAAAATAGAATTTAATGATACTGAGATATTTATTAGAGAATATAATAATTTATCAGACCAAGAAATGGCAGATATTATTGATTCTATTAACGAAGGTATTAAAAATGATAATATTACAATATTAAATGAAGATAATATTAATAAAATTAATAATTTTTTAGACAAGATATCTATAATTATATATGATTTGAAATATAATGAATTGAAAGAAATTAAACAAAATTATATAAATAAATTAATTGGTTTTGTTGGTACAATAATTAATAATTATGATTCATTTAATTCTGATAAAGATTATATTCAATTAAATTCTCATCATGTAAAAAGATTTTTTAACGTTTTAAAGAAAAATTACGATCAAAATTTAATCGATGATATTGAAAAATTTATAAAAACTATCTATTGTGATAATTTATTAAATAATAATGAAATAAAAGAATGTATTGATAAATATGATATAAATAATTTTGGACTAAATTGTCTATGTTATAAATTATATGAACATTATAAACAAAATAATATAAATGATAATATTAAAAAAAATATAATTAATGTGTTAAAGCAAAATAAATTACATTTTAGAGAATTATTAACAAAATGGATTTCCCTTTAAATCAGAACTTAGCCAAATCTTTCTCTCATTTCTGCATATGTCATTGGTCTACCTAATTCTTCTTCTGCCTTTTTAAAGCTGTTATTCATAATATCTGTTACCTCTTGAAAAGAAATAGCATTTTTGATTTCAGCTACAGCTTGTGTATTTAGATCAGTTTTAGATGTATTTGTATTATCCATTACTTTATCCATTACTTTATCCATTACTTTATCCATTAGTTTATTTATTTGATTATATATATGTTTTAATATATAATATATATTTTGATTCAATTTTTTTATTCATTTTTAATAAATATTACATTCAATATTTAAAGTATCTGTCCAATATGCCATAATTACAATATTCTTATAAATAATGTCCTTTCCTAAAATATTTTCAATCGTTTGTAATTGCTTTCTTGCAAGATCTAACTTCTTATAATAATTATTGTTATGATTTGAATCTGGAAGTGTCTTTATTTCGATCGAAATAATCTTATGATCCTTCACAAGTAAAAGATCTGGTGAACAACCAATACTATTATAATTTTCAATATTCTCAACTAACATTCCTACATTTACCTTTGTCCATCCATAAAAACCTAATAATTCTGGATTAAACTTTTCTAAAATAATAGACTCTGTAATAGCTCCTCTTAATAAATTATATGTTCCTTCCATCGTATTCTTAATTTCTGCATTATTACTTCCACATCTATATAAATCAATTAATTCAATCCATCTCTCTGAACGTTGAGGAATTTGAATAAAATGTCTCTTTAAAATTGATTCTGGTAGATCAATTAATTCTAATGGTGTAGGTTCGATCGGAAATAATTCATTAATATTTCCAGTCATGTATGACTTTTCATATTCAATTTGAAATGTGTTGGTGTGTGAATTTGGAGAGTTGATAAATTCATTAAATAATGTATCTGATAGTAATGTCTTATTACAAATAGAATTAATTTGTAAAATTTGCACATTGAGATTCGAATAATACTCATCTCGAATTCTGATAAAAGACTCTGATAACTTTCTAAATGTATTAATATCAAAATTTCCGTTCTTTCCTCTTGTTAAAAAATATCTGACATTTTCCTTATCAAAACCATATGCTTCAGCTGAATTAATTAGTTCTTCCTTTGTATAAATATAAATATTATCCATTAATAAATTTAGCTGAATAATCTTCATTGTTAATGACTTGAAAAAATCTCTATTGTTCTTTGTTTCATTAAAATTAATCATATCAATTACAACATGAATATTCTTCATCATCGAATCAATTCCTTCCATATATAATCTTCTCTTAGTCTCTCTAAATTCTCTATACTTTTCAGCAGTAGTTGCATCCTCAATATAATCAAAAATAAACTTTGTGATTGCCTTTAGCTTATCAATTAATAACACTTCAATTGGATCGATTTGAATATCAAATTCATACTTTTGCTTGTGAAGAGAATGTGTCTTTAATAAAATATTAATTGTTTCCTCTCCACCCTTACTCTTTCCAATACATCTTCCATTATCAATACAAATTAAATTATAATCAATCTGTCTTTCAACAGAATATCCAATACTTTCTAATTCTGAACTTAATCTAATAATTTCTGTATTCTTTAATGGTAGTGGCACCGAATTCAATAAATATTGCTTTTGAACAATACAAATAACATCAATATCGGTGCTCAATGGGCATCCAACTACAAAAAACTTATCATAATATGAATAATTTTCTAATGATTCAATAACATCAGTAATATTTGGAATTGACTTCTTAATATGATTAAATGTCCTCTTTGGATAATTTTGAAGATTTGTTAGAAAACTTTCTCTATTCAACTTATTTTGAATAAAATAGTCTGAGAATAATTCTAAATTTTGATTAGAATTAATCATATTGTACAAGAGCTTTGGGAATGACAACATTCTTAGTTTTATAATCGAATCTATAATATAATTTATAATGTAATTTATAATGTAAATTTTTTTTCAATTTTTATAATAATAATAATAAGAATGCGAGTTTATGAGTTCAATTCATTTTAAAAGGAAAGAATGCGAGTTTATTCTATTTTTTTATATCCAATACTATATCTATGATTAAATATATTTTGGGGATCATAGTTTTGTTTCATTTCAACAAGAAAATTATATGTTTCTTTATCCCAAAAAGTAGTTTGCCAATCTGGTTCATTACAATCAGAATGATTAATATATGTAGCACGACTTTCAAAAGTGTCTCTCATTTTTTGTATACCTTTATTTGTTTTTTCACTTGATCTTTTAGCACCTTCCAAATAATATTCTTTTACAAGTTTACTTCTTTCATTATCATCTTTAATATCTTCTGTAAAATATCTTATCTTTTCTTCAAGATCTGGAAATATAACTTTATTATCTTCATATTTAAATTTAATACTTCTAATTGGTTTTTCTGCTTCTATAATTAAATTTTTCAATTTAAGTAGTTTATTTTTAATATGTTCTTTTAGATCTTTATTATCTGTAATATCAAATTCATTATTAAGTTCTTCAATTTGTTTTTTTGTTTCTTTAACATCAATATTTACTTTAAAAATTTGATTAGTATTTGGTCTAAAATTAACTAAATATGAACGAATATATAATAAACCTACTGCTTTTCTAACTTCTGGATGAACAGATGTTAATTTATTTTCTTTTAATATTTCTTCTGGTGCACCATACATACCCTTTGATATTTCTAATTGCATCATTGGCGCACCCGCATTTAATATCTCAATAAATTTTTCAGCACATTTATCAGGCTGGTTAATATCATCTATTGATAGATATCTCGAACCAAAGGCAACTATATGATCATTAAATGATTCGTATGTCCACCATCTTTGTGAGCTTGGAGTATATGATTTACCAGATGTTTCTGGATTTGGAGAGTCAATAAATGTAGAATTGGGTTGCATAGAAATAGTTGCACATAGCGATTCCCCCCATTTATGAACATTACTTGATGATATATTAGTATTTGTATTTTCTACAATATTTTTTTCAGGTATTACAATTCCAACATTCTTCAACTCAATTATAAAATCTGTCATATATTTTTTTGCTTCATCAAATGTTAAATTTGCAAAAGATATAAACATTTCAATTGAATTAGTTTTAATTTGAATAGCTCCACCAAAATGTTTTTCAATTAAGAATTTTGATTGAAAAAATACAATTAAAGCCTTTATAAAGGAATCTTTATCATTTACGTTAATTTTAAAAAATATATCACCAAATGTATCTAATTTGGGTAATATTTTATAAGTAACATTTGAAACTATGCCAAAATTGCATGCACCACCTCCTCTAAATGCCTTAAATAAATCTGGATAAGAATATTTACTAATATTTAAAATACTACCATCTGCTAATACAACTTTCATAGCTAATACATTATCAACTCCCATACCATTTAATTTTGGAAATAAACCAAAACCACCATCCATAATCCATCCACCAGCAGCACCAACTGTATTACTTGCTCCTTTCATTGCCCAATTATCAATAACATTACCTTCTCTTTTATTTTTCATCATATAATCAAAAACTTTATACCATTGAACACCGGCATCTACTGTTAAAAATCCATAATTATAATCACTTTTAATATCAGATGGTAAAACACATTGTCCAAAATTTGGCTCTTTACATTTATCTTTATTTGTCACAATTTTATATTGAATATTGTTTTTATCAATTATATTAATAGTATCTTGCCAATATATATTTGACATTCTGTGTGTCCATAAAACAACAGAATTATCTTCTGGAAATGAGCGACCGATATAATCATGACCCGTGTTTTTAACTATTACTTTTTTTTTATATTTTGCTGCAAATTTAATATATTTTGAAATACCTTTTGCATTTTTTACTTCGACAAATTTTACATTTTTAAATTTTTTTGGTTCATTTCCCCAATATTTATAAAATCCATTATTTGTATATCCATTAATTTTATCTGTTTCATAATAAGGATTTACTTCAACTTGATGAGAGTCTAAAACACATGCATCTGCGTCAATTACATCTGTAAAATAATTATCACATGCTAGAGTTGGCCATTGTTTTAGATTTGATTTTATTTCTTTTAATTCTAAGTATTTTTCTTTATATTTTTCATATGATTCTTTATAATTTTTTTCTTCCATTTTATATAATAATAATAAATAAAAATAAAAAAATTAATTAAAAAAATTAATTAAAAAAAACATTATTATATCCATATAATAATCTATACTTATTAACAATTTTGTCAAAATTATCAGCATCAGAATTAATATATTCTAAAATCATAATTGGTCTGTATAATTGTGTAATATTTCCACCATTTCCATCTACATGCCTTTGAAGATTTTCTTCGGGGGTCATATTGTTATTAACATTTTCAATATAACACATGTTTTGAGATAAAAGATAAATGAGAATCATTTTAATTTTATTATATTTTATATATAATACATAATAGATATATATTTATTTCAATTTTTTATGAGTTCAATTAATTTAAAAAGGAATACTTATTGAAGATTTTCCCAATCATAATAACATTTATCATATCTTACTTTACAACCTCTTGTTCTTCCACATACCTCAGAATCTGTTAGAAAATTACAATTTGGAATATACATCTCACTACTATCAGAATCAGAATCTATTTTAGTTTCTAAATTAGTTTTATCAGAATCAGAATCTATTTTAGTTTCTAAATTAGTTTTATCAGAATCAGAATCTAAATTATTAATATTTTCTTGTTTTTTTTCAATTTTGTCTAAATTATAAAAATAAAGTATAATAAGAATAATAAATAATATAATTATTTTATTTCTATTATTATGTATATTTTTTCCAATATCCAACATAAAATATGGTATCATTTATATATTATATCGACTTAAAAAAATATTGATTTTTTAATATTTAATAAAATCATATTTAAAAATGTATTAATTTATATATTTATTAATGACTAGACACGATTCAGAAAACGAAAGTGATACAGCTGAAACAGTTTCAATTGAAACAGAACAAGAATCAGACACAGAAATTGAACTTGATTCGAATGATGCTAAATTAAAAATGTTAAAAAATTTAAAATATGATTTTGCATCATATGAAATAAAATACATTTATGAAACATATCTTAAAAATGAAACAGAATTAGAACTTAGTCCATCATATCAAAGAGAATTTACATGGTCTAATGAAAAGCAAGATCTTTTTATAGATTCTGTTGTTAATAATTATATTATTCCTCCTATTATTCTTATTAAACTTAATAATAAAAAAGGCTGTAGATATGAATGTATGGATGGTCAACATCGTCTTACAGTATTAAAACATTACATAGAAGGAAAACCAATTAATAAAGATAGTCCACACTATATTCGTTATCTTAAAAAGGAAGAAGATAAAATAACAAATGTATTCTATAAGGAATTAGATAATGAATCAGAAAATGAAAATTTAAAAAAAAATAGTAGAGGTATGAATACAGATGAACTAAGTGCATTTAATGATAAAAAATTAATAGTTATAAAGATTTCAAATTTTGATAAGAATATGGATGATGTTTTTGATAAGATAAAGAATGAGATGTTTTTACGTCTTCAAAAAGGTGAAAGAGTAAATTCAATGGATATGATTAGAAATCATGATAACCCGCTCATAAATGTACTGAGAGAAATGAATTTATTAAAATATAAAACATATGAAACAAATGAAAAATATAAAATACTTCCATGTATTCTAAATTGTAATACGAAGAAAATACCTCTAAAATTAAAATCATATATATATTTTTTGATAAGATGTATGATTATAATAAAAGAAAATAAATTTGATGTGGGTAATATAACTGATAATATAATAAATGATAGCTTTCTTAAGAAAAATTCAGACAAATTTAATTTTGAGGAAACATTATGCAATGATTATGTTGATAGATTTAAAAAATTCATTAGTAGAGTATACAAAATGAGAATTCAGGAAGAATTACCTAAATTTAATGAATATTTTCTTCTTATTCTCCTCAAAATCTATTTAGATGAAAAAGACAAACTTAATGAAAGCCTGGAATTATATGATAAAATAAAAGAATATAATTCAGATGAATATTATAAGAAATTATTTAATAAAAATATTAATGGTAAAGTTATAAAGTTTGTTAATGGTAAATATTTAGAAAAACCATATGAAAAAATAATAGAAATACTTAATGAAAAGAATTAATCTTATAATATTAAAATTTAAAATCAGATTCTACATCCAATGCCCACTGAAATTTTTGTTGTAATGTTTTAGTAAATATTTTATCAAGTGGTATATTATGACGTTTTGCAAAAGATATAGCGATACGTGGATCTATATAGTTTGCCTTTGATGTACCAAGTGATATATTTTTCATTTCTTGTTTTAATTCTTTTTTAAGTTTTAATTTATTTAACTTTTCACTTAGTTTTAAAATACGATCTGCTTTAGTTTCACCAGATGATTTACGTGCTTTTCTTAATTTTGATTTAATGTTTTTGAGTTGTAAATCTATTTTTTCTACTTGACCTTTAAATGATTTACCTACATTTTTTTGGTGATTACATAATTGTGCTACTTTTGCATTTGCTTTTGTAAATTCATCGATCAATAAATTTATATCTGTTGAATTTTCGTATTTTCTCGATATTTTTTTTAATTCCTTGTAGAATAGATATGATGCATTATAAGTTCTAAATACTTTTGCAGTAAGATTTTTCATAAATTGTTGTAAATATTTATTAATATCATTTGGAACTATAAAATCAAATAAATCATCATTCTTATTTTTTCCTTCTACAAATTCTCTTATATTTTTGTAAATTATTTCATCAACTTGCAATTTATTATAATATCTTACCGAATCTTTTCCCAAAAAATCTAATGCAATAATATTATTCTCTAATAATTCAATGTGTTCTATACGAAGAGATGTAACTCCTACGGTATCTGCTTCATCAGAACTTTTTTCATTACCAACTCTCAATGCAAAATTATCTATAAAATAAAAAGCAGTAGAAATTTGTCTTAATTTAATATCAGTACTAGAAAGATTTTTTTCATTTTCTTGTCTAATAAAATCTATTTTTCTTTTTAATTTTCTTGCTAAATCAAATTTTTCTCTATCACTCGAAGCCTTAAAATCAGAATGTTGACCTAACCATAAATATTTTATTTTTCCAGTAATTGTATCTTTCCACGATGCAAGCCATTCTACATGACGATCGTGTATTATTTTTCCCCAATTATGTCCGTCTAATGTTTTTGGAACTGGTGCTTCTTTACCAATATTAATTGTTACATCCTCTGGTAAAATACGTTGTTTTATTTTACCTAATTTTGGATTATCTCCTCTTCCTAAAAAAATACCAGGAGGTTCCATTCTATAATTTCCAACAGGCTGAGTTTTACCATCTACAATAGCGATTTTATATTTTTCTTCTTCTTTATCAGAAATTCCATAATTTATTCTACTCATCATATTTTCTGTATCTAATAAATTTGAATTAATAGAGTCTTCTGAATTTATAGTTATAACCTTTTGCAATTCTTTATCTTCTAATAATTTATGATAATATTCAGTAAAATTACACCCTTCAAGATTTTGAATTTGGTGTTCTTTTCCAAGAACTTTTCTCCAATCATTCCAAAAATTTCTATTAAATGTTTTATTTTCTATATATTCAGAATTTATATATTTTGCATACATCATCGCGGTTTCTTCCTGAATATTTGTAAGGGTAACGGGTTCTCCATTATATACTAATGGAATTTTATGAGGTATATATGGTGATGGAAATAAAACCCCATTATGTACTAAAGTTGTCCACTTATACCCACTACCTCTTTGTTTAAATTTTATAATTTTTTCTAAATCATTCATTAATATAATATATCATTATAAAATAAAAATTAATTCATAATCCATTTAAAATTATCAATATTAAAAATTGTATATATATTTATGAATACATTTAATATCGGACCAAATGTTATATAATATATATAACTTAAATAATAATAAAATGTCATATTGATTGATTTGCGATATTTAATGATCGGTGTTGAAAGATTATATAATTGTGGTATTATAATTAAAAGTGACAAATAAAACATCAACATATTTGCATTTTTTACTATGTTAATAATAAAATGAATTGTCGCAATAAATATATATAAACCCAATGAATTAACAATGATGTTAATAACAGATTGTGTTCTTTCTATAATATTATGATTTCTATTTAAAACTAACATACAATCATTAATAAAAGTACCTAAATTCCATCTTTTACGCTGAGCTAATAATTTTTTAAATTGTAATGGAACTTTTGTATAAACAACAGAATTAATATTTTGAATAGTTTTTACATATGGATATAATTTAAACATAAATGATACATGATTTCTGTCTTCACTTGCACTATATAAAATATGAGTGAATATATTATCTGTACTTTTGGGTTTTTTATTAAATTTTTCAAGTAATTCATCTCCACAAGTTTCTTCACAAATTCTGATTAATTGGTTACAACCAGATAAACAATTTACTTTTTTAGTAAAAGTTGATTGAAAATTTCTTCTTAATAATTGTGCAATATAATATTCTGCATACTGATATAATTTTAAATAATTTATCATTGTATCTTTAACATATAAATCAACAAATCCAACACATGCCACTACATCTTTGGTCTCTGTTTTTAAAGTATTTATTAAATTATAAATGCATTTTTCATCTAACTCGGTATCTGCATCTGTTCCATATAAAAATTCAAAAGTTAAATCACTTCGTTTATTTTTGATATTTTGTAATTCGATTTGACGGTTTTCTTTATCTATCTCAACAACTTCAAAATCTTTATAATAATTATTATCATCTAATATATTTATTAAAATTTTATTACATTTTGAAATAAATAAATTTATTAAATCTTTTGAAAAATATTTTAATATATCTGTATGATAATTTGGATTAGAATTTGTTTTATTATTATAATAAAATAATAATCTTCTTAATAAAGTTATACTATCTCTTTTTCCTATATTTTTATGTTTTATTATTATAAAAAAATACATATTATCTCTTATTCCTATATGTATATCTAATGGTTCAAATTGTTCATCCCATGTTTTATAAGCTTTCTCTAAAGTATATGATTCTGCTATATTTTGATTAAAAATTTTTTTTAAATTTTCACTAGTCTCATTATTACCATCTGATATTACAAATAAAATTTTATCATCATTTAATTTTTTTTGTTTATATATCGAATCAAATGTTAATTTTAATTCTTCTATTGTTTCATTATAACATGGAACAAAAATTGCAAGATTTTTATAATTTAAATCATATTCAGATACTATTTTTTTTCTGTTAAAAAAAGAATATATACAATTTAAAAATAATGATAGTGCGTATATTGTATTCATAAAAGATGCTAATGATAATAATACAATAAATATATACCAATAATTTTCATAATAAATATTTAAAAATGATAAACCTATATTTAAGCTAATTATAAAACTAAATATAATATATTTTTGGATTTGAAATCGATTCATTATATTATAAGATATAAAAAAAATGAATTAAAAAAAATTTACTATATTTAAGTATTAACTTATATAATATATTATAATGAATAAATGGACAGATGAAGAAAAAGATTTTATTATTGAAGAATATAAATCTGGAAATTCTATAGAAAAAATATTTAAAATGGGTAAGATTAAAAGAAGTAAATATGCAATAGAATGTAAATTATATGGACACATATATGATTTATTACAAAATGGTAAATCACATTCATCCGTAGCTAAAGAATTTAACAAGACAAAAGATGAAATAAAAGAAATAGAAAAAAAAGCATTTGAAATGAAAAATCAATCAGAAAATAAAACTGTATATACTGGAAATGGTGGATATAAACCAAATTCTAATGTAAATTTTGATTTAAATGAATTTCATCATATAAATCGTTCTGTTAATACAGTTTTATGTTTTTATGAAAATATAGAAAGATTAAATAAGCTATCAAAATCTAATATTATTGATAATGATTTTTATACAAAATTACTTACTGAATTAAATAATTTTACATTTGATAAAGAAAAATTTATAAATTCATTACACACAATTGAGACATCTGAACCTGAAATAGAAAAGGTAGAAACAATAGAAAAGGTAGAAAAAATGACAAAGAAATCATTTGATGAAGATGACGATAATTCTTATGATAAAACTCCAACTAAAAAATATATGAAAAGATTATAAACATTTAAATTACACTAATATTTGATAATTCAAGATGATCATTGATTTCATCATTTGTAGGAATTCTACCATATTTACTTTTAAATGTTTGAATAAAATCATTTTTCAATATTGATTCTTCACTTATTATTTTATCCATATTTAAACAAGTTTCATCAAATGGAATTTGTTTAGGTTCATAAACTTTTGAAGAAACTATATATCCGGCTATTTCTGGTTTAATTAAATCAATAGCATTACCATATATTGATTTAAATTCTTCAATAATACTATTTGGAATATCTGGTGATAATTCTACGAGACGATCATATTCTTTCATAGCACTTTTAAATACTTCATTTTTAGGAGTTCTTTCTTTAGGTTTTTTCTGTAATTCCAATTTAACTGTTCTATTAAATTTATCCCACGATTTAGCTGCAATATTATGACCTTCTTTTAATTCTGCAGTTTTTAAAAACTGGGCAATTGTTGAGATTATTGCTGCAACAATATTAAATGCACCTACAACTAAACTAGCATAACCTTGATATTCTTGTGATGGAATTCTTTCCAATGCAAAGTTAGCTGCACCAGTTAAAGTAGATATAATAATTACTGGAATCATTAAACGAAGATATTGTTTTTTATATATTTTATATGATTTTTCATGAAGCCATTTAAAACAAGCTGATTTATCAACCCATTCCTTTAAAATAACATCGTCTTCTTCATTCCAATCAATTTCATTTTTTATAATTTCCGGCTCAGGAGCTGATACTATTTCCGACATTATATATTATATATTATAAATTATATTTAATTTTCATCATCATAATTCAAACTTGGTTTTTCACTATCTGTTAATACGCTAGAATCATCTGTGCAATTAACTTGGTCTGCAATTGTTTGTGCCATATTTTTAAATTTATCAGATAATGATGTATGAATACCTATAATACTTTCAAGTAATTTAATAAGAATATTATAATCAACTGTTATTCGATCACTTTTACCATTTAAATCCATAACAAATGTTTGACCCAATACACCCTTATCTGTTTTATTTTTAATATCATATAAACTCATTCTAATTAGTTCTTTAGATAAATCTAATTCTTCAAAACGTTTAATAAGATTATTAAAAATAGTAATAACATCATTTAAATCATATTTATGCAAATTTGACATTTCATTATAAATACGAATTTCAGAATAATATTGTTTTTTTATTTCTTCAAAAATTTTATTATCATTAATTATTGGTGTTGGTGTACGCACATTTTCTGCTAATGTTCTTATTGCTTTTTTTAATTTTTTAAATTCATGTGTTTCACTATGAGTTTTTTCAGATGAATTCCAAATTTTAACAACAGTATCTTTATTTTCTTTAAAAATAGTTAAAATTATTTTAGTTACTCTATTATATAATTTAAATAAATCTCTATATAATTTTTCCATATTCATACAATATGTACGATTTATATAATCGTGTTCATTTTGTGTAATATTTATTTGATGTTTAATATCATCAACATATATAGAATAATTTAAAGATGACATATCAATAGAATTAATATAAACATTATGAACACTTTCTAAAGTTTTAATATCTTCGAAAATATTTTTTAAATTAGAATGTATAGATTCATAATTTTCAATAATTTTATTATATTTTTCAGAAATTTCAACAAGTGATGGAACTTTTACACTCATATATTATTTATTCAATAAATAAAATAATTTATTGAATAATTTATTCTAATTTATCTGATTCATCAGGTTTAGCAGAAAACATAATTTCTATATCATTATTTTTTAAGAATTCCATTAATAATTTAAAATTTCCATTTTGTAATATATTTTTATCAATTATTTTAATAGAAGGAGCTCCATTTCTAAATAAAATTTTAAAGCTATTATTATATTCTTTTCCTAATTCAATAATATTTGGTAATATGTTTACTAATTCTGAATTCATTTCAGTTGAATCATAAAATTGATTAAATATATGATGTGAACAAATACTAAATGCTTCTTCCATTAAAGCCTTTGATAAATTATTTCTTTTTTTATATAAATTGTAAAGATATGGTGAAATAAATCCACCAATAAAGCCAAAAAACAATCCACTTATAAAATTAAACATATAATTTATATTGTTTTTATTTCCTTATATAAGAAATTTAAACTTTTTAGCAACATGATATAATTTCTT
>JACCED010029427.1_pt1 | contig 15020 bp, 15 predicted proteins | sample 7455021 | NCBI WGS metagenome assembly JACCED01 (sample SAMN15323456, study PRJNA562643) | freshwater metagenome | isolation source: river surface water | place: USA:Blue River Watershed | collected 2017-08-19 | reverse complement strand
GGATGGCGAGCACGGACGCGAGTTCGTCGGCAAAGCCCAGATCGAGCAGGCGATCGGCTTCGTCGATCACCAGCGTCTCCACATGCGACAGGCGCAAGGCATTGCGATGCATCAGGTCCAGCAGGCGTCCGGGGGTGGCCACCACCACGTCGGCGCCGCCGCGCAGCCCCATCATCTGCGGGTTGACCGACACGCCGCCGAACAGCACTGCCACGCGCAGCGGGCGGCCGGTGCCAGGGGTGCCTGCCGTGCCGTCGTCAGACGCGGTGCCGAGTTGGCGCAAGACCTCGCCGACCTGCGCGGCGAGTTCGCGCGTGGGCACGAGCACCAGCGCACGCACGCGGCGCGGCGCACGGGCGGCGGCCGCCGCGCTCGCCGCCTGCAGCCGCTGCAGCACCGGCAGCGCGTAGGCCGCCGTCTTGCCCGAGCCCGTGGGCGCCCGTGCCAGCACGTCGGCGCCCCGCAGCACGGCGGGGATGGTCTCGGCCTGCACCGGCGTCGGCACCGACAGGCCCAGGGTGAGCGCAGCCCGCGCGAGGTCGGGCGTGAGGCCCAGCGAGAGGAAGGTCATGGGCCGGGCGCAGTCGGTCAGGGCGAGCGGTGCAGGCGCGGCGCGGAGAGCAGGGCGAAGTTGTCTTCGATCGCGGCGTCGACCACGGGCCAGCGTCCGACCAGACCGGCGGCGGCCATCCGCTTGCGCAGGTCGGCCAGGTCCTTGGGATCGGGGGCGACCTTGATCTGTGCCAGGGCCGCCGGCGCATTGCCGCCCTGGAGCAGCGCCATCACCCGTGGGGCCCAATCGTTCTTTCGCATCTGCGCATTGTCCGCGATGCCCGATGTGAAATGATCGGGCGATGTCCGCCACTGCCTTCAAGACGCTTCCCCTCTCGCCCGCCGCCCTGGACAACCTGCAGCGCCTGGGCTACCTGGAGATGACCCCGATCCAGGCCGCCAGCCTGCCGCCCGCGCTCCTGGGCAAGGACCTCATCGCCCAGGCCAAGACCGGCAGCGGCAAGACGGCGGCCTTCGCGCTGGCGCTCCTCGCCAACCTCAACCCGCGCCGCTTCGCGGTGCAGGCGCTGGTGCTGTGCCCCACGCGCGAGCTGGCCGACCAGGTGACGCTGGAGGTGCGGCGCCTGGCGCGCGCCGAGGACAACATCAAGGTGGTGACCCTGTGCGGTGGCGTGCCGCTACGGGGGCAGCTGGCCACCCTGGAACACGGCGCGCACATCGTGGTGGGCACGCCCGGGCGGGTGATGGACCACCTGGCGCGCACCAGCCTGCAGCTCGAGGCCCTGAACACGCTGGTGCTCGACGAGGCCGACCGCATGCTGGACATGGGCTTCTTCGACGACATCGTCACCGTGGCCAGGCAGTGCCCGCCCACCCGCCAGACCCTGCTGTTCTCGGCCACCTACCCCGAGGGCATCGCCAGGCTGGCCGGCCAGTTCATGCGCGAGCCGGTGACGGTGAAGGTCGACGCCCAGCACGCCGGCGGTCAGATCGAGCAGCGCTGGTACGAGGTGCAGGCGGGCGAGCGCGTTCCCGCCGTGGCGCGCCTGCTGGATCATTTCCGGCCCGCCAGCGCGCTGGTCTTTTGCAACACCAAGGCGCGCTGCCGCGAAGTGGCGGCCGCCCTGCAGGCCCGGGGCTTTCATGCCCTGGCCCTCTTTGGCGAACTCGAGCAGCGCGAACGCGACCAGGTGCTGGTGCGCTTTGCCAACCGCAGCTGCACGGTGCTGGTGGCCACCGATGTGGCGGCGCGCGGCCTGGACATCGCCAGCCTGGCGGCCGTGATCAACGTGGACGTCACGCCCGACCCCGAGGTCCATGTGCACCGCATCGGCCGCACGGGCCGGGCCGGTGAGCGCGGGCTCGCGCTGAACCTGGCGAGCCTGGACGAGATGGGCGCGGTGGGCCGCATCGACCAGCTGCTGGGGCGCGAAAGCGTGTGGCATCCGGTGGCGGAACTCACGCCCACCCCGGGCGGGCCGCTGGTGCCGCCGATGGCCACGCTGCATCTGCAGGCGGGCCGCAAGGACAAGATCCGCCCCGGCGACGTGCTGGGCGCGCTCACTGCCGACCTGGGCTACACCCGCGAGCAGGTCGGCAAGATCGATGTGAACGAGTTCTCCACCTATGTGGCGGTGGAACGCGCGATCGCGCCGCAGGCGGCTACCCGGCTCAACGCCTCGCGCATCAAGGGGCGCAGCATCAAGGTGAGGGTGCTGGACGGGGCGTGAAGCGCCCTGAGCGCGCCCCGGGCCGGGCCGCAGTCAGTCCTTGTAGAACGCCTCGACCTTGCCTTTGAGCTTGATCAGAAGCGGCTGACCCCGTCGGTCCAGGGTCTTGCCGGCGGGCAGCTTGATCCAGCCCTCGCTGATGCAGTACTCCTCGACGCCCTTTTGCTCCTTGCCGTTGAGGCGGATGCCGATGTCGTGCTCGAAGGCGGCCGCCAGGTGGTGCGGGCTGGCCGGGTCGGTGCACAGGCGGTCGGGGAGGGCGGGGCGGTCAGGAGAGTCGGTCGGGGTGCTCATCCTCATATTGTCCGCGACGCGCGAGCGCGGCTCTTGGCGCCGTCTTAAGGTGCAATTAATCCGCGTTTCTTAGGCTCAGGGGTATTCCGCTCCTGGCCTCGACATGTCCCCTGTCCTGCAGAAACTCAGTTCCCCCCGGCTGCGACCGCTCCAGGTGACCCACGCGTCCCCTGGCTCTGCGGATCGGGCGCCGATCGAGGCGTTCATCCGGCGCCGTTTTTCTGAGAAGTACCAGGCGCACATCCGCCACTTCGCCCCGAATCTCGTGCTGCTGGCGCGGGACGGCCAGGCCGTGGCGGCCAGCGGTTGGCGCGGCGCGGGCAGCGAGGCCCTTTTCCTCGAGCACTATCTCGAGCGCCCGATCGAGCAGGAGGTGGCGCGGCTGGCAGGGCACCCGGTCGAGCGCCAAAAGATCGTCGAGGTCGGACACCTGGTGGCTGAAAAAGCCGGGGGCAGCGTCCATGTGATCTGCACGCTCGCGCGCCATCTGGACCGACTGGGCTACGAATGGGTGGCCTTCACCGCCACACGCGAGCTGCTGGGAATCTTCGCTCGCCTGGGCCTGCCCTTGCTGGCGCTGGCCGCGGCCGACCCGGCGCGCCTGGGCGATGCCGGCCAGGAATGGGGCCAGTACTACAACAGCCGGCCCGTGGTCGTGGTGGGTCGCATCGGACCGGCGCTCGCGCGGCTGAACCCGCATGGCTGACGTCCCGGTTCTCCAGGCCTTGGCAGCGCGGCCTCCCACCGCCCCCGTGTTCATCGGCGATCAGCGCATCTGGTCCGCCGGCGAGGTCTTGGCGCAAGTGGCGGATTGGGGGCAGCAGCTGCAAGCCTGCCGCGTGCTGGCCGTCATGGCCGACAACAGCCCGGCATGGGTCCTGGCCGACCTCGCCTGTTTGCGCGCGGGCACGGTCCACCTGCCCCTGCCCGCCTTCTTCACGCCCGAGCAGTTGCGGCACGCCTTGCAGCAAAGCGGTGCCGACGCCGTGCTCTGCGATCAGCCGCAGCGCCTGCAGGCCCTGGACCTGGGCTTCGAGACCGCCGGGCACTGGCAGGGGCTCACCTTCTTGCGCCGGGCCGTGCAGGCCGTGCACATGCCTGCGGGCACCTGCAAGATTTCGTACACCTCGGGAAGCACAGGCGCCCCGAAAGGCGTGTGCTTGAGCGCGCAGGGCTTGGCCGACACCGCGATCGCTGTGCAGGAGCGCCTGGCGGATCTGCCCTTGCAGCGCCATCTGGCCGTACTCCCCCTGGCACTGCTGCTGGAGAACGTGGCGGGCGTCTACGCCCCCTTGCTGCGGGGCGCCCCCGTGGTGCTGCCAGGGCTGGCTCGGCTGGGCTGGCAGGGTATCGGCCGTCTGGACCCCGCCGCCCTGCAGGCCTGTGTGGAGCAATCACAGGCGCACAGCCTGATCCTGGTGCCCGAGCTGTTGAAGGCCTGGTCGCTGTACCTGATGCGCGCGGGTCAGCAGGCGCCGCAGTCGCTGCAGTATGTGGCGGTGGGCGGAGCGCGTGTGGAGCGGCCGACCTTGCTGCAGGCGCGGCAGCGGGGGCTGCCGGCCTACCAGGGCTACGGCATGACGGAGTGTGGCTCCGTCGTGAGCTTGAATCGTCCGGGGGATGATGCGGACGACGTGGGCCGGCCCCTGGGCCACGTGCAGGTTCGTTTCGAGGACGGTGAGATCCTGATTCGCAGCCGCGCGCTGTGTGGCTACCTCGGCGGGGACGCCACGCCCCCCGAGTTCCTGGCCACGGGCGATCTGGGTCAGTGCGGCGTGAACGGCCATCTGCAGCTCTCGGGCCGGCGCAAGAACCTGATCATCAACGCCTTTGGCCGGAACATTTCGCCAGAGTGGGTGGAGTCTGCGTTACTGGCGCAGCCGGCGATCGCGCAGGCGGTGGTGTACGGCGAGGGACACGCCCATCTGTCGGCCCTGCTGGTGCCGATGCCAGGGGTCGACGACGACCGTTTGGCGCAGGCGGTGCAAGCTGCGCGCCGCGACCTGCCCGAATACGCCCAGGTCCATCACTACCAGGTCGTGCCCCCGTTCACCTGGATGAACGGCCTGGCCACGGGCAACGGCCGACCCATACGCCACGCCATTCTTGAGCACCATGCCGCGGTCCTGACGCGCGAGTGAACCCCCCAAGGAAAACAACGATGACGAAAACAACGCTGACGCCCTTCGAACGTCTTTCGGCCGAAACGGCATCCGCTCGCGCGGGCCTGCTTTCTGCCCCCCTCATCACCCAATGCCTCCAAGGGCAGGTTTCGTTGCACAGCTACCGTGCGTTTCTCACCCAGGCCTATCACCATGTGCGGCATACGGTGCCGCTGTTGATGCTGCTGGGCGGGCGCTTGCCACCGCGCCTGGACTGGCTGCGTACGGCGGTGGCTGAATACGTCGAGGAAGAACTGGGCCACGAAGAGTGGATCCTCAACGACCTCGCGGCCACCGGTGCGGATGCCCACGCGGTACGCCACGGACGCCCCGATCTGCCCGCCGAGCTCATGGTGGCCTACGCGTACGACACGATCGACCGTGGGAACCCGGCCGCCTTCTTCGGGATGGTCTTTGTGCTGGAGGGCACCAGCGTGGCCCTGGCCCTGACCGCTGCGGACCAGATTCAGGCCTGCCTGGACCTGCCGGACCGGGCCTTTTCCTACCTGCGCTCGCACGGCACCCTCGACCAGGCGCACACGGAGCACCTGGCGGGCGTGATCAATCGCATGGAAGAAGCAGACGTTCAGGCGGTGATTCACGCGGCGCGGGTCTTTTACAAGCTGTACGGCGACATCTTTCGCGCCTTGCCGGTGCAGGAGGACGCGTTGTGCAACTGAAGGGAGCCCGCATCTTGTTGACCGGGGCCAGTGGCGGCCTGGGGCAGGCCTTGGCCGTGCAACTGGCGGCCGCCGGCGCGAGCCTTCTCCTCAGTGGCACACGGCAGGCCGCGCTGACTGAACTGCGAGACCGCCTTCCCGGCACGCATGAGTTGGTGACGGCAGACCTCACCCAGCCCGAGGGCCTGGCGCGGGTGCGGACCGCCGCGCGCGATTTCGCGATCAACGTGCTGATCAACAACGCCGGCGTCGGCAGCTTCGGCCTCTTTGACGCCCAAAGTCCCGAGGATCTCGACACGGTGCTGCAAACCAATCTGCTCATGCCCATGCGCCTGAGCCAGGCCTTGGTGCCACAGCTCAAGGCGCAACCCGAGAGCGCGATCGTCAACATCGGATCGGTTTTTGGCAGCCTTCCCTTTGCGGGTTTTGCGGCCTATTCGAGCGCGAAGGCGGGCCTGCGCGGTTTCTCGCAGGCCTTGCGGCGTGAGCTTGCCGACACCTGCGTGCACGTGATCTACGTGGCGCCCCGGGCGATCGACACGGCCTTCAATACCCCCGCCGTGCAGGCCCTCAATCGCGCGCTGGACACGCGCAGTGACCCGCCCGGCGAGGTGGCCGCGCAGGTCCTGCACGCCCTGCGCACCCAACAGGCCGAAATGTGTCTGGGCTTTCCCGAGCGACTGTTCGCCTGGATCAACGGCCTGGCCCCGCGACTGATCGACCGCGGACTTGCCGGCAAGTTGGCCACCATCAAAAAGCATGCAACCCAACCCTGAAACGAGCACGGTGAACCCTATGAACTGGCTGAAAACACTGCTTCTTTTTTGCGCCCTGTGCGTGGCACCGTGGGCGATGGCGGGCGAGGATATGATCAAACCCATCCAAGACGAGTGGGCCGAGATCAAGTACCGGCAGGCCGAGAAACAGCAGGCCGCGGCGTACAAGGCGCTGGCACAAAAAGCCCATCGGTTGTCCGAGGCCAACCCCAACGCGGCCGAGGCACTCATTTGGGAGAGCATCGTCTTGTCCAGCGAAGCCGGGGCCAGCGGCGGGCTCGGTGCATTGGGGCTGATCAAGGAGGCCAGACGTTTGCTCGAAGAAAGCATCAAGTTGGACGAACAGGCCCTGCAAGGCTCGGCGTACACCAGCCTGGGGGCGCTCTACGCCAAGGTGCCCCGGTGGCCGATCGCCTTTGGTGACAAGAAAAAAGCCGAAGAGTTTTTCAAGAAGGGGCTGGCCATCAACCCCAAGGGCATCGACCCCCACTTCTTCTACGGCGAATTTCTCCTGGACGAAGGACGGTCAGCCGAGGCCCGCAAGCACCTGGAGGCCGCCATGCAGGCCCCGGCGCGGCCCGGGCGCGAGCTGGCAGACCGCGGTCGCCGCCAAGAGGTTCAGGCGGCGATGAGCCGGCTCAAGGACACCCCGTGAGGATCTTGCTGGCCGAAGACGATACCCTGCTGGGGGACGGCATTCGGGCTGGCCTGAAATTGGCGAATTACGCCGTCGATTGGGTGCAGGACGGCCAGCAGGCGGACCTGGCCTTGCGTGACCATGCCTACGATGCCTGCGTGCTGGACCTGGGGCTGCCCCGCCGCGACGGCTTGACGGTCTTGCGCGCCTTGCGCGAGCGCGGCAGCGATTTGCCCGTCCTCATCTTGACGGCGCGCGGCAGCAGCTCGGAGAAAGTGGCCGGCCTGGATGAAGGCGCGGATGACTACCTGGTCAAGCCCTTTGATCTGGACGAGCTGCACGCGCGCCTGAGGGCGCTGATGCGTCGCTCGGCGGGACAGTCCAGTCCGAAGTTGCGGTGCGGCGCCCTGGCCCTCGATCCGGCGAGCAAGGAAGTGACCCTGCGCGGTGAGCCCGTGGCACTGTCTGCCCGGGAGTTTGCGTTGTTGCAGGACCTGATCAGCCACTCAACCCACATTCGCACCCGGGCGCAGCTCGAGGAGAGCCTCTACGCCTGGGGCGAGGAGGCGGGCAGCAACACGGTGGAGGTTTACATCCATCACCTGCGAAAAAAACTGGGATCCCAGGCGATCCGGACCCTGCGGGGACTGGGCTACCAGATCGGAACCATCGCTTGATCGCCCGCGCACCCGGCGGCTCCCTTCGATGGCGCCTCTTGCAGACGTCCGGGGTGGCGGCGGTGCTGGTCATCGCCTTCACGGGGCTGCTCACGTATTTCCAGGCCAGCCACGAGGCCGAGGAGTTGATGGATGGACATCTCGCGCAGGAGGCCCGTCTGATCCTGGCGCTGATCAAGAATCAGGAGCTGAACCTCGCGGACCTGCGCCAGCGGCTGGAGAGCGTCGAGAGCACGTCGCGCGGCGTCTACGAGCCCAAGATCGAATTCCAGATTGGCGATGCAGACGGCACCATCGTGCTGCGCTCCGAGGGGGCGCCGCACATCCCGGTGCTGGGCGCGGCGGGCTACTCGGCGATCGAACGCGAGGGGGTGTCCTGGCGGATCTTCAATTTCGCCGTGCCCGATGTGCCCTACCGCGTGCAGGTGGCGCAGACGATGCAGCTGCGTGAGCAGGCGGCTGTCGAGGTGGCCACCCAGGTGGTCTGGCCCCTGGCCATCATCGTCCCGGCCCTGATCCTGTTGCTGTACCTCGCGGTCCGCCGAGGCCTGCTACCCCTGGAAACGCTGGCCGACGAGGTGACGCGGTTCACCCCCGACACCATCGAGCCGCTCGCCAGCGACAAGGCGCCGCTGGAGGCCCAGCCCCTGGTCGTGGCGATCAACCGCTTGCTCGCCCGCTTGACCGTGGCGCTCGAGAACGAACGGCGATTCACGGCGGACGCGGCCCACGAGCTGCGCACGCCCTTGGCGGCGCTGAAGGTGCACAGCGAGGTGGCCCTGGCCAGCCCGCTGGCGCAAGTGCGAACGCATTCCATCCGCCAGGTCAAGCAGGGCGTGGATCGCGCGGGGCACCTCGTGGAGCAGCTTTTGCGCCTGGCGCGCCTGGACCCCCTGGCCAAGTTGCCGAACCCGTGCCGGTTTGACCTGGCACAGTGCGTCCGTGACCAGGCGGCGGACTACAGCAGCCAAGGCCTCGCGGACAGCCACGAGCTCGTCTTCGATCTGCCCGACGCCGCGGTGCCGGTGAACGGTGATCCGGACCTCGTGGCCATCGTCATGCGCAACCTGCTGGACAACGCGCAACGCTACTCTCCCCCGGGAACGCAGGTGACCTTGCGGGTGGCCGCGACGCCGGCGGGTGTCGTCTTGGAGGTGTCGGACCAGGGGCCGGGTGTGGCCACTCACGACCTGGGACGCCTGACGGAACGCTTTTTCCGCGGCGACACGGCTGGCGCACAGGGCAGCGGCCTGGGCCTGGCCATCGTGCAGCGCATTGCCCAGCTGCACGAGGCCCGGCTCACCTTCGGCAATCGCCCGGAAGGCGGCCTGCTGGTGGCGCTCATTTTTCCGGCGCTGTGACACGCCCGCCGGCCTGGCCCGCCGGGCCTCAGCCGCTGGACTGCACCACTCGCAGCACCTCCTGGCCATAGGCCTCGAGCTTCTTGGTGCCGATGCCGCTCACGCTGTGCAGGTCGTCCAGGCTGTGCGGATTCAGCGCCGCGATGGCCGCCAGCGTGGCGTCGTGGAAGATCACATAGGCTGGCAGGTTGTGTTCACGCGCGACCTCGGCGCGCCAGGCCTTGAGGGCGGCATAGCGGACCTGGCCCGCGTCGGTCAGGCCCGCCGCCACAGCCGCCGCCGCGGGCTTGGTCGAAGGTGCGCGACGGCTTCGGGTCGCAGGGGCGGCGAGGGCCTCGCGCAGCATCACGGCCTGCTCGCCCCGCAGCACCGCGCGTGAGCCCTCGGTCAGGCGCAGGGTGTTGAAGGTCTGCGCGTCGACCTCGACGGCGCCGACCGCGATCAGCTGTCGCAGCACGCCGCGCAACTGCGATTCGCTGAATGCTGCGCCGATGCCGAAGGTGCTGACCTGGTCGTGGCCGAACTGCCGGACCTTCTCGGTGGCCTTGCCCCGCAGGATGTCCATGATGTGACCCGTGCCGAAGCTGATGCCGCTGGCCTGTTGCACGCGGTAGATCGTGGACAGCAGCTTGCGCGCGGCATCGGTGCCGTCCCAGACCTGGGGCGGGTTCAGGCAGTTGTCGCAGTTGCCGCAGGGCCGTGAGGTTTCGCCAAAGTACGCGAGCAGTCGCACGCGCCGGCAATCCGTCGCCTCAGCCAGCCCGAGCAGCGCGTCGAGCTTGCCGCGCATCACCTGCTTGAAGTCTTCACCGGCGGGGCTCTCGTCGATCATGCGCCGCTGGTTCACCACGTCTTGCAGGCCGTACGCCATCCAGGCGGCCGCGGGCAGGCCGTCGCGTCCGGCGCGGCCGGTCTCCTGGTAGTAGCCCTCGATGTTCTTGGGCATGTCCAGGTGGGCGACAAAGCGCACGTCAGGCTTGTCGATGCCCATGCCGAAGGCAATGGTGGCCACCATCACGATGCCTTCTTCCCGCAGGAAGCGGTCCTGATGGCGCTGGCGCACGGCGGCGTCCAGGCCCGCGTGATAGGGCAGGGCCGTCACGCCCTCGTCGCACAGGGTCTGCGCGATCTCCTCGACGCGCTTGCGCGATTGGCAATAGACGATGCCCGACTCGCCCGCATGGTCCGCCTCGATGAACCGCAGCAACTGGCGCGTGGCGTCCTGCTTCTCGACGATGGTGTAGGAGATGTTCGGACGGTCGAAGCTGCTGACGAATTGCCCGGCGTCCTCCAGCTGCAGGCGTTCGACGATGTCCTGGCGCGTGAGCGCGTCGGCGGTGGCGGTGAGGGCCACGCGTGGGACGCCGGCATAGCGCTCGTGCAGCACGGTCAGCGCGCGGTACTCGGGACGGAAGTCATGGCCCCACTGGCTCACGCAGTGCGCCTCGTCGATGGCGAAGAGCGCCAGCAGGCCGCGTTCGTGCAGGGAGTCCAATTGCGCGAGAAAGCGTGGCGTGGTCACGCGCTCGGGCGCGGCATAGAGCAGGGTGATCTCGCCGCGCAGCAGGCGCTTCTCGACGGCGTTGGCCTCTTCGCCGCTCAAGGTGGAATTGAGGAAGGCCGCCTCGACGCCGGCCTCGTGCAGGGCGCCGACCTGGTCGTGCATCAGCGCGATCAGGGGCGAGACCACGATGCTGATGCCGTGGCCGTGCCGATGGCGCACGATGGCGGGCACCTGGTAGCACAGCGACTTGCCGCCGCCGGTGGGCATCAGGACTAGCGCGTCGCCGCCAGCGCAGACATGGTCGATGATGGCGGCCTGCGGCCCGCGGAACTGTTCGTAGCCGAAGACTTCGCGCAGCACCGCCAGGGGCGCGGGCGCGGGGGCGGTGGCACGGGGGGAGGGAGCGTCGGTGGCGAGCAAGATGTCCGTGATTGTCGTCGCAAGCCGGGGGCTTGCAAGCCAACCGGTCTGTCATGACGCGGGTCTTTCTACAATCGGAGCCCATGACCTCCTTGCCCGCCTACACCCGCGCCCAGGCCCTGCCCGGCCTGCTTGCGCAGCGCATCGTCCTCATCGACGGCGCCATGGGCACCATGATCCAGCGCTTTCGCCTGACCGAGGCCCAGGTGCGCGGTGAGCGCTTCAAGGACCATGGCAAGGACCTGAAGAACAATGGCGAGCTTCTGAGCCTGACCCGTCCCGACGTGATCCGCGACATCCACGAGGGTTTTCTGGCTGCAGGCGCGGACATCATCGAGACCAACACCTTTGGTGCCACCACCATCGCTCAGGACGACTACGAACTGGGCTTCCTGGCGCGCGAGCTGAACCTGGCCTCGGCCCGGGTGGCGCGCGAGGCCGCCGACAAGTTCTCCACGCCCGACCACCCGCGCTTCGTCGCGGGCGCGCTGGGCCCCACGCCGCGCACGGCCAGCATCAGCCCCGACGTGAACGACCCGGGTGCGCGCAACGTCGACTTCGAGCAGCTGCGCGCCGCCTATTACGAGCAGACCCAGGCCCTGGTCGAGGGCGGCGTCGACCTGCTGCTGGTGGAGACCATCTTCGACACGCTCAACGCGAAGGCCGCCCTGTTCGCGATCGATGAATATTTCGAGGCCTCGGGCGAGCGCCTGCCCCTGATCATCAGCGGCACGGTGACCGATGCCTCCGGCCGCATCCTCAGCGGCCAGACCGTGACCGCCTTCTGGCACAGCGTGCGCCACGCCCAACCCCTGGCGGTGGGCCTCAACTGCGCGCTGGGCGCGGCGCTGATGCGCCCCTACATCCAGGAGCTGGCCAAGGTGGCGGGCGACACCTACATCAGCTGCTATCCCAACGCGGGCCTGCCCAATCCCATGAGCGAGACGGGCTTTGACGAGACGCCCGAGGTGACGGCGCGCCTCTTGCGGGAGTTCGCCGCCGAGGGCCTGATCAACATCGTGGGGGGCTGCTGCGGCACCACGCCGGAGCACATCGCCGCGATCGGGGATGCGGTGCGGCCGCTGGCGGCGCGCAGCGTGCGCAAGGATTTCTTCTACAAGGAAACGGCCTGACATGAGCGCCTACATTCCCCTGGACGATCGCCTGCGCGGCATGCTGCGCAGCGGTCAGCGTCTGCGTGGCATCTTCAACGCACTGCCGTCGCCGGCGCTGGTGGAGATGTGCGCCTTCGCCGGCTTCGACTTCGTGGTGATCGACAACGAGCACGGCAGCGCGGACTTGCAGACCACCGAGCACATGCTGCGCGCGGCCCGCGCCAGCGGCATCGTGGCGCTGGTGCGCTGCCTGCCGCACGATATTCCGCGGCTGCTGGACATGGGCGCCAGCGGCATCCAGGTGCCGATGGTGGAGACGCCGGAGCAGGCGCGCGACCTCGTCGCGCAGGTGCGCTACCCGATGCCCGGGGGCGCAGGCGGCCGTCGCGGCAGCGCCTTCAGCACCCGCGCGGCTGGCTACGGCGCCTTTGGCGGACCGGCCCATACCCAGCGCTCCAACGACGGGATCGGCCTGGTGCTGATGATCGAGACGCCCCGGGGGATTGCCAACGCCCACGCCATCGCCAGCGTGCCCGGAGTGGATGCGGTCTTCATCGGTCCGAACGATCTGTCGCACAGCATGGGCCACGAGAACCGCTGGACCGACGCCCCGGTGCAGCAGGCCATGGAGGGCGCGCTGAAAGAGATTGCCCGCGCGGGATGCTGCCCGGGCATCCTGGCGCTCAGCCCGGCCGACGAAGAGCGCTACGCCGCGTTCGGCGCGCGCTATTTCTGCACCGTCACCACTGCCGTCATCACCCAGGCGCTGGCGCAGGCGGCTCGGCGCCCCGAGGGGGGCGGCGCGCCGCCGTCCGTGCGGTCTGCCTACTAGGCTGGGTTTTCGACGCTCAGTTCTCGACCGACACGTTGTTCGCCTTGATCAGTTCGGCGAACTTCGCGGTCTCATCACGGATGTAGCGCTGGAAGGCGTCCGGCGTGCTCGGCCGCGGCACGAAGCCCTGCTGCGCCATGCGGGCCTTGACCGGCGCGCTGTCCAGCACCTGGACCACCTCGCGCTGCAGGCCGGCCACCAGGTCCGGCGGTGTGCCCGCCGGCGCGAGCAGGCCCAGCCAGGTCAGCGCCTCGAAACCTGGCAGGCCGAGCTCGGCCACCGTGGGCAGGTCCGGCTGCAGCGGCGTGCGCTGCGCGCTGGTGACCGCCAGCGCGCGGGCCTGTCCGTTGCGTGCGGTGGCCAGGGCCGTGCCCATGTTGTCGAACAGGAAGTCGATCTGGCCGCCGGCCAGGTCGACCAGGGACTGGCCCGAGCCCTTGTAGGGCACATGCAGCGCCTTGCCGCCGATGCGATTGAGCATGACCAGCGTGGTCAGGTGCTGCGAGGTGCCGTTGCCGCTGGAGCCGTAGGAGACCCCGTCCGGCTTGGCGCGGATGGCCTGGATCAGGGCCCGCGCATCGGCATGCGCCGACTTGGGACTGGCCAGCAGCACCAGCGGCGTGGTGGCCAGCAGGGTGACCGGGGCGAAATCCTTCTCGACGTTGTAGGGCACCTTCTTGAGCAGGGTGGGGTTGACCGCTAGCGCGGTCTGCGTGCCCAGCAGCAAGGTGGTGCCATCCGGGCGTGCGCGAGCGACGGCCTCGGTGCCGATGCCACCGCTGGCCCCCGCCTTGTTGTCGACGACCACCGCGACGCCGGGCCAGCGCTTGCCCAGTTCCTCGGCCAGCAGACGGCCGATGATGTCGGTGGCGCCGCCGGGTGCGAAGGGCACCACGAGGGTCACGCGCGCGCCCGCCGGGTAGGGGCTGGTGGCCTGGGCCTGCACCAGAGGCGCGGCGGCCAGCAGGGGCAGGGCCAGGGCGAGGGTGGCGGCGTGCCGCAGGAGGTGTCGTTTGCGCATGGTGAGTCCTTTCGTGCGGGGTCGGGGAGGGCTTACTCGGGCTGGATGCCGGCGTCGCGAATCACGCGGCCCCATTTGGTGATCTCGTCGCGCTGGAAGGCGGCGAAGGCATCGGGGCCGCGGCCGTCGGGCTCGACCCCCAGCGAGCGCAGGCGCTCCTGGACCGCTGGCAAGGCCAGGACGGCGGCGAGTTCGCGACCCAGCCGTTCGACCACCGGGCGCGGTGTGCCGGCAGGCGCGAAGACGCCCTGCCAGGACTGCATCTCGAACTGCGGCAGGCCCAGGTTGGCGAGCGGCTCCACGCCGGGCAGGCTGTCCAGCCGCTTGCGCGCGGTCACGCCCAGGACGCGCACGCGCTTGGCATCGATCATCGGCCGCGCGGCAGCGATGGTTTCGAACACCATGTCGATCTGGCCGCCGATCAAGTCGGTCATCGCCTGGTTGCCGCCCTTGTAGATGATCTGGCGCATGCGGGTGCCCGAGATGCTCTGGAACAACTGCCCGGACAGATGCTGCGAGGTGCCGGCGCCGGCGGTGCCGTAGGTCAGTGCGTCGGGCTTGGCCTTGAGCTCGTCGATGATCTGTTGGGCCGAGGTGAAGCGGCTGTTGGCCGGCACCACCAGCACGTTGCTCACCATGCCCACCAGGGTCAATGGTGCGAAGTCGGCTACCGGGTCGTAGCCCAGGGCCTTGCTGAAGAAGGGGTTGACCGCATGGGTGGTGATGGTGCCGCCCACCAGGGTGTAGCCATCGGCCGGCGAGCGCGCCACCGCTTGCGTTCCCACGATGCCGGAGACGCCGGCGCGGTTCTCCACCGTCACCGGCTGGCCGATCCGCTCGCCCAGATGCTGCGCCAGCAGGCGGGCCACCGCGTCGCTCACGCCGCCCGGCGCGAACGGGACAACGTACTTCACCGGCTTGCTGGGCCAGGGCGCGGCGGCGGGTGTGGCCTGTGCCAGGGCGGCGGGCGCGGCCAGGCTGAGGGCCAGGGCGCTGGCTGCCAAGCCCCACTGGCGGCGTGTCGGTCGGGTGGGGAAGAGGGTGCGTTCGTTCATCGTGTCTCCTGGTTTGTCATGTGTCGGTGGAGGTCGTGGCCGGTCGCAGGGTGGCGCGTTCCACCCAGCGGCAGGGCACGGGCTCCTGCGGGGGCAGGCGTGTGCCGGGGGGCTGCCCGATGCGGGCCAGCAGCATGTCCACGGTGCGTTCGACCATGGCCTCGACGTCCTGCGCCATGGTGCTCAGGCGGTAAGCGCCCCAGGCGGCTTGGGGCACGTCGTCAAAGCCCACCACGCTCACGT
>JACCED010115847.1_pt1 | contig 15034 bp, 13 predicted proteins | sample 7455021 | NCBI WGS metagenome assembly JACCED01 (sample SAMN15323456, study PRJNA562643) | freshwater metagenome | isolation source: river surface water | place: USA:Blue River Watershed | collected 2017-08-19 | reverse complement strand
GGGCTGTTTCAATCGCAGGAATAATTCCTTCAGTACGGCAGAGAAGTGCGAATGCTTCCATTGCTTGTGCATCTGTGATGGCGCGGTATTGAGCGCGTCCAATGTCATGAAGATAGGCATGCTCTGGGCCAACGCCTGGGTAATCAAGGCCGGCTGAAATTGAATGTGATTCAACTGTCTGGCCATTCTCATCTTGGAGAACATACGAACGAGTTCCGTGAAGAACTCCTGGTGTGCCACCAGTAATCGTCGCTGCATGGCGACCTGTGCTCACGCCATCGCCTCCTGCTTCAAGGCCAATGAGATCAACGCTGAGATCATCGATAAAGGGATGGAAGATTCCAATGGCATTTGATCCTCCACCGACACATGCAAGAACTGCATCGGGAAGTTTGCCGGTGAGCTCTAGTACTTGGGCTCGTGCTTCAACTCCGATAATTCGGTGAAAATCGCGGACCATTGTTGGAAAAGGATGTGGGCCAGCAACGGTACCTAGAAGATAGTGAGTGGTCTCGACATTAGTTACCCAGTCACGCATGGCCTCATTGATCGCATCTTTGAGTGTGCGAGACCCGCTTGTCACCGGCACAACTTCAGCACCAAGTAACTTCATTCGTGCAACGTTAAGTGATTGGCGCTTTGTATCTTCTTCGCCCATATAGACAACGCACTCAAGTCCCATAAGCGCTGCCGCAGTTGCCGATGCAACTCCATGTTGACCTGCACCAGTCTCAGCGATGATCCGCTTCTTGCCCATTCGCTTTGTCAGGAGCGCTTGCCCTAAGACGTTATTAATTTTATGTGAGCCGGTGTGGTTGAGGTCCTCCCGCTTGAGAAGGATGCGGGCACCACCTGCATGTTCTGCAAAGCGTGGTACTTCGGTGATGATGCTCGGACGACCTGTGTAGGTGCGATGAAGATGATCAAGCTCTGCGGCAAATGCTGGATCGGAGGCAGCTGCAATATGGGCAGCTTCTAATTCATTGAGAGCACCAATCAAAGCTTCGGGAACAAAACGTCCACCATAGGGACCAAAGTGTCCGAGGACTTCCTTCGTATCAAGGCTCATGGGCTTGAGGGTACTAGAGACCACGAAGAGTCTGCAGTGTGGAAATTGGGTCTCCTGAGCGCACCAGCGCCTCTCCAACCAAGATTGCATCTGCGCCTAAGCGTTCTGCTGCTTCTACCTCTGACCTCTGCGAGATTCCAGATTCGGCAACGCAAATTACATCTTCTGGGATCTCAGGTAACAACTGCGCAAATGCCTTCTGATCAACTTCAAGAGTCTTGAGATTGCGCGAGTTAATTCCAACAATTCTGGGATTGATCTCCATCGCCTGTTCTAGCTCGCCATGGGTATGTACCTCGATCAAACTTGCCATTCCTAGCTCAGTTGCCATCTCGTAATAATCTCGTAGCTGGTGAGATGAGAGCGCTGCAACAATTAAGAGAACGACATCTGCGCCATAGGCACGTGCTTCATAAAATTGATACTCATCAACCATGAAATCTTTTCGCAGAACTGGAATTGAGACTGCGCTGCGTACTGTCGCAAGATCGGCAAGGGAACCGTTAAATCTCCGCTCTTCTGTGAGAACGCTAATGACGCTGGCACCCGCACTTTGATACTGCTCGGCTAGCGCTCCAGGATTTGTAATTGAAGAGAGAGCGCCTTTACTCGGCGAAGAGCGTTTGACCTCGGCTATGACGCTGATGAGATCCCCACGCAATAGAGGATGGGCATCGATGACAGCTGGTGCGTGATCTAACTTCTCATGAAGTTGCGCCAATGGAATTCGACGGCGTGCCAAATCTTCGCGAACGCCCTCAATGATGGAGTCAAGAACGCTCATGGCTTTACCTCTTCGGTTGGATCGATTCCATGATCTTGTGCCGACCAAGGGGTATGAGCACGAGGTTTTCTCTCGTATCGTGAAGAGAGTGAAAATTTTCTGCTCAGTGCGATAACGATCGCTCCAATGACAATTGCGCTGATCAGAATTGGAAGAAGATCTTTCACTCTGCTGCCCTCATGACCGATGCTGCACTAATTGCACCAAGAACTGCTGCCGCCTTATTAAGACACTCTTGATTCTCTGACTCTGCATCTGAATCGGCAACGATTCCAGCACCTGCCTGAACGTAAGCGCGACCATCGTGGATCAAAGCGGTGCGGATTGCGATGCAGGTATCAACATTTCCCGTGAAATCGAGGTAACCGATAGCCCCGCCATAGAGACCTCGACGATGGGATTCAAGTTTTTCAATGATCTCCATTGCCCGCGGCTTTGGCGCACCAGAAAGTGTTCCTGCAGGAAATGTTGCAAAGAGCGCATCCACGCCGGTCTTACCTGGTGCCAAAGTTCCAGTCACTGTCGAAACAATGTGCATCACATGCGAATAGCGTTCAATGCTCATGAAATCTACGACATCAACTGAGCCTGGTGCACAGATTCGCCCAAGGTCATTGCGACCAAGATCGACAAGCATCAGATGCTCTGCCCGCTCCTTTGGATCTGCAAGAAGCTCTTCTCCCAGACGCTTATCTTCTTCAGGAGATGACGAACGCTTACGAGTTCCTGCGATTGGATGAACCATCACTTCGCCTTCAGTGACCTTGACTAGCGCCTCTGGGCTAGAGCCAACAACATCAATTCCACCCTCAAATTTAAAGAGATACATATAGGGCGAAGGATTACGTAGGCGAAGTGCGCGATAGACATCGATTGAATCTGCAGTGCACTCCATTGAAAAGCGTTGGGAGAGAACTATCTGAAAGGCCTCGCCTGAAAGAATCTCTTCTTTGGCAAGACCAACCTTGGCGACGAACTCTTCTTGAGAGATATTTCGATCAAATTGTGGTTCGGGTGCAGCAACGATATGGGCAATATGTCCCGGCAGTGGCGCTGCTAGTTCGCTTTGCATCCGATCTAAGCGCACCTGTGCATCAGCAAATGCTTCATCGACGCGATCGCTACTGCCATCCCAGTTGATGGCATTTGCAATAAGCGTGATTGTGCCCTCGGCATGATCCATCACCGCTAAATCACTAGTCAGCATGAATGCGAGTTCGGGAAGAGGAATATCTTTATGAGCAAGATTTGGTAACTTCTCTAAACGGCGCACGCAGTCATATCCCATGTAGCCAACGAGACCACCTGTCAGTGGAGGAAGGTCGGCAATCTTTGGTGAGCGAAGATGCGATGCTGAACGTCGAAGTGCTTCCAATGGATCAATTCCGGTGGGTGCACCAGCGGGAGGTCTTCCAATCCATAGCGCACTGCCGTTGTGTTCAGTCAGGGTTGCCTGCGAATGTGCTCCGATAAATGAGTATCGAGACCAGGCTCCCCCATGTTCTGCCGATTCCAACAGGAATGAGCCCGCTGCATTGCCAGAGAGTTTGCGATAGACGCCTAGTGGCGTTTCGCCATCTGCTAAGAGTTTTCTATAGACAGGGATGACATTGTACGAAGCTGCGTACTCTCTAAACTCTTGGAGATTCATAATCTCTTACTGCGCTTCATTCGCGTCTGCAGCGGGGAAAACTTCACGATGAAAACATGTGAACTCTCCTGTGTGACAGGCGGCGCCTTCTTGTTCTACCTGAAACAAAACTGCATCTCCATCGCAATCGAGTGAGATTGAGACAACTTTCTGGAGATGACCGGAAGTCTCGCCCTTCTTCCACAGTTCGTTTCGGGAACGACTGAAATAGGTTGCATATCCTGTCGAGATAGTCAGGGCTAGCGATTCAGCATTTACATAAGCGAGCATGAGAACTTCACCTGAGAGGCTATCTTGAGCAATGGCAGGAATGAGCTGATCGCCATCTTTGAGAAGGGCTGCAATATCTGCAGATAAGGAGATGCTCACGAGGTAATTGTGCCTTAGCTCAGAGCGCTCGTGCGCACGCAATATCCATGCTCAGCCAAATATCGCTTCACATCCGCGATGCGGTGAATGCCAAAGTGGAAGACGCTTGCAGCTAGTAAGGCATCTGCACCGGCTTCAATGGCAGCGGCGAAATCTTCCAATGAGCCCGCTCCACCACTTGCAATGAGAGGCAGAGATGAAATCTGACGAACTCGAGTGATCATTCCGATGTCATAACCGGCTCTGGTTCCATCTGCATCCATGGAGTTAAGAAGAATCTCACCCACACCTAACGCAGTCGCTTGCTCAATCCATTCCAGGGCATCAAGGCCTGCACTCGTTCTTCCACCGTGAGTTGTCACCTCAAAGCCTGAGACGGTGCGCGCTCTTCGAGCATCATCTGAGAGGACAAGAACTTGGGTTCCAAATCGATCTGCAATCTCTGAGATTAAATGGGGGCGAGCAATGGCTGCGGTATTGACTGAGACTTTATCTGCACCAGATCTAAGAAGGCGATCAACATCATCAACTGTTCTAATTCCTCCACCAACAGTCAGCGGAATAAAGACCTGCTCTGCTGTTGCTGAGACGACATCGTAAGTGGTCTGACGATCGGTGACGCTTGCTGAAATATCAAGGAAGGTAAGTTCATCGATACCTTCGTGATCGTAGAGCTTTGCCATCTCAACTGGATCACCGGCATCAACTAAATCTGTGAAGTTAACACCTTTGACAACTCGACCATCGTTAACATCGAGGCAGGCAATAATCCGGGCAGTCAGTGTCATGAGCGCGTTACCTGCAACGCCTCTTCCAAAGTAAATGCGCCAGCGTAGAGAGCCTTCCCCACAATCGCCCCTTCTACTCCAATGGAATTGAGCGCACTCAGCGCTTGGATATCGGCAAGGCTTGAGATACCACCACTTGCAACAACCGGACGCTTTGTCACGGCACATACCTCTTTAAGTAAATCGAGATTAGGTCCCTGCAAGGTTCCATCCTTGGTCACATCTGTAACAACGTAACGAGCGCAGCCATCAGATTCCAGGCGAGTAATTGTTTCAAAGAGGTCTCCCCCTTCTTGCGTCCAACCGCGGGCTGCAAGTACATGTCCGCGCACATCTAAGCCAACTGCGATGCGATCACCATGTTCTGCAATGACACGTGATGTCCATTCAGGATTTTCAAGGGCTGCAGTACCGAGGTTGATGCGAGTACATCCCGTTGCTAAAGCGCGAGCCAGTGAGAGATCATCACGAATTCCTCCTGAGAGCTCGACTTTGATATCAAGCTTTCCAACAACTTCAGCCAATAGCACGCTATTTTCGCCGCGACCAAAGGCTGCATCAAGATCTACAAGGTGTAACCATTCGGCCCCTGATGCTTGAAATTCCAGTGCCACTTCAAGCGGTGAACCATAGATGCTCTCTTGAGAGAGTTCACCTTGAACTAATCGAACTGCGCGGCCATCTTTAACATCTACTGCAGGCAATAACTCGAGGTGACTCATAGTGATCTACTCCAATTCTTAATCAGGGCTAGGCCTGCCCGACCAGATTTCTCTGGGTGAAATTGCGTTGCGCAGAATGCTCCATCTTCTGCGGCGGCAAGAAAATTCTCTCCATGTGTGGCAAATGTCTGAATAGCACCGGGTAGTTCACGGGCTGCATAAGAGTGAACAAAGTAGAAGGACTCTCCTTCTACTCCGGCAAAGAGCGATGAATCTGACTGCGTCTGCACAGTATTCCATCCCATATGTGGCAAGACTGGTGCCTCTAATTTTCGAACCGATGTTGGCCAGATTGCCAGACCTTCATGAATTCCATTCTCATCGCTATCAGCAAAGAGAACCTGCATACCAATGCAGATACCAATTGTTGGCCTGGCATCGGCATATCGCGCTGCGATGATCTCTCTGGCATGTACGAGATCAAGACCCTTCATGCAGGCTGCAAACGCTCCAACACCAGGAACGACCAAACCATCTGCCTCTCGAGCAATCTGCGCATCTGCTGTCAGGATTACATCATCACCTGAGGTTGCAAATGCGCGCGCTGCCGATCGTAGATTGCCTGAACCGTAATCAAGAATGGCAATCGTTGAAATTAGAGTGAACCCTTTGTCGATGGAATTCCGCTTACTCGACCATCTAGTGCGACGGCATCGCGGAGCGCTCTGGCTACAGCTTTAAATTGCGCCTCGAAAACGTGGTGAGCATTTCGCCCTTCAAGAACGCGAATGTGCAATGCGATACGCGCCTCAGCAACGATCGACTCCCAAATATGCTTACCCAGCGTTGTATCAAAAGTTCCAATAAGTTCAACGATCTCTGGTTGGCGATGAACCAGATATGGGCGCCCCGAAAGATCTACAGCGGCTTGAACCAAAACTTCATCAAGTGGAACCATCGCATCGCCAAAACGACGGATTCCAGCCTTATCCCCCAGCGCTTCGCGGAGGGCTTGTCCAAATGCGAGAGAGGTATCTTCAACGGTGTGGTGAGAATCAACATCAACATCACCTTCGGTCTTCACCGTCAGATCAAATCCTGAGTGCTTTCCCAACTGAGAGAGCATGTGATCAAAGAAGGGAACGCCGGTATCAACGTTGATTTGACCGCTTCCGTCGAGGTTAAGGTCGATAAGAACCTTTGATTCCTTCGTTGTTCGTTCAACTCGTGCTGTTCTCATGGTCTCTCCTTAGCTAAGCACTCTCGTAGCGCATGTAAAAACTTCTCATTTTCGGTGCCGGTGCCGATTGTGGTGCGTAAGTACCCTGATAATCCCACATCTCGAATCAAAATTCCTCGATCAAGCATCGCCTGCCAGAGATCGGCCGATGGCGATGAGAATCCAGTAAAGAGTAGGAAGTTTGCTTGACTTGGTAGAACCTGTAGCCCTAACTCTTGCAAACCCTGAGCAACTAACTCTCGCTGCTGTCGCAATTGAGCAACCCCTGAGAGCAACTCATCCTGAAATTCTAAAGCCACCAAGGCAGCGCTCTGCGTCAGCGAGCTCAAGTGATAAGGAAGTCTGACTAACTTCATCGCATCGATGACGGCAGAGTGCGCAACAAGATAACCAACACGAGCACCGGCAAATGAGAATGCCTTGCTCATGGTGCGGATAACGACAAGGTGTGGGAATCTCTCAATCAAAGTCACCGCTGATTCAATATCTGAGAATTCGGCATAGGCCTCATCGATCACAAGTAATCCTGGTGTTACTTCAGCTAACTTCTCAATTGAACTCAGTGGGATAGCTTCACCAGTTGGATTATTTGGAGTAGTAATAAAGGTAATGCTTGGACGCTCGCGTAGGACTTGTTCTACTGCGCCTTCGATATCGAGTGAGAAATCATCTCGTCTGGCTCCATCAATCCAAGCAGTTGCAGTCACGCGTGCAATCAGTGGATGCATCGAATACGAAGGAATGAAACCAAGGGCGCTTCCTTCACCGAAGGCAAGAAAGAGCGATTGAATAATCTCATTACTTCCATTTGCCGCCCAAATGTTGCCTTCTTGAAAGTTTGTTGCAGATTGCGCATTGATGTACTGGGCAAGTGCTGTACGAAGCGCCATGGCATCACGATCTGGGTAACGGTTGAGCGATGCTGCGACTTCGCCCACCTTTGCCGAAATTGCCGCAACCAGAGCCGGTGACAGAGGAAATGGATTCTCATTTGTATTCAGCGATGCATCGGCCTCCACTTGTGGCGCACCATATGGTGAAAGTGGAGCAAGTGATGGACGAAGAGGAAGCCACTCTGGCCACTGTGCCTGGGTCATCGATCTTCCAAACGAACACTCATCGCCTGACCGTGTGCAGGTAGATCCTCTGCTTGGGCAAGAGTGATGACAGTCGGTGCAATATCTCTAAATGCTTGCTCGCTGTACTCGATGAAGTGGAGGCCACGTAAGAATGTTGCTACAGCAAGACCGCTGCTATGACAGGCACATCCACCCGTAGGGAGAACGTGATTGGAGCCAGCAGAGTAATCGCCGAGTGAAACTGGAGTGAAGGGACCAATGAAGACAGCGCCTGCATTCTTAATCTTCGCAGCATCTTCACGGGCATTGCCTGTCTGAATCTCAAGGTGCTCTGCTGCATATGCATTAACAACATCGATAGCGTGGGAGATGTCATCGACGATGGCAATGGCGCTTTGAACTCCAGATAAGGCGGTGCGGATTCGCTCTGAGTGTTTTGTGAGCGGCACTTGTCGCTCGAGCTCTCTCTCAACAGCTTCGGCTAGCTCCAATGAAGGAGTTACCAGAACAGCTGCAGCAATAACGTCGTGCTCTGCTTGACTGATCAGATCAGCAGCGACATTGCGTGGATCTGCACTCTCATCGGCAACGATTGCAATCTCAGTTGGTCCTGCCTCAGAATCAATTCCGATGATTCCGCGCAGTGCGCGCTTTGCCGCTGCGACATAGATATTCCCAGGACCAGTAACGAGATCACATTTCTCGCAGAGATCTTTCATTCCATAGGCAAAGAGGGCAATCGCCTGCGCACCGCCGACTGCATAGACCTCAGTAATTCCAAGCAGTGCACACGTTGCAAGAATTGTGGGGTGCGGCAATCCGCCAAAATCTTTCTGTGGTGGAGAGGCCACCGCAATACTTTCAACGCGAGCAATCTGCGCTGGGATCACATTCATCATCACACTCGATGGATAGACGGCGCGACCACCGGGAACATAGAGGCCTACGCGATCAACTGGGACCCACTTTTGCGTAACGACTCCCCCATCAACAACAGTTGTTGTGTGACCGGCTCGGATCTGATCATTATGAACTTTGCGGATTCTCTCGATGGAAAGTTCTAGTGCGGTTCGGATCGCCGGATCAAGTTCTGCCAGTGCGTTATCGAGGGCGTTCTGCGGAACGCGTAGAGATGGAGGGCGGACACCATCAAACTCTTGCGCTAGGGCAAAGAGATCCTCTGGAGTTCCATCTTTAACTCGGGTAAGAATTGGTTGAATCAAAGCCATCGCTTCATTGACATCAAGGGTTGCTCGAGGCAAGAGCTCTTGATAGCCCGCCTTGCTATGGCGCGCACCGCGCAGATCAACTCTTCGAATCACTGGCTCAGTCTACTTTGAGTGGCCTGCGCGAGGAGCGATGAATTTCTCGCCTTTAGCTACGGACCAGGCAATCTGGGCCGAGAATTGTCTTGAGATCGGCGCTCAAACTTGGCGATGATGTGACGAGGGCATCAATCTTCATCGTTGTCGTCTTTCCACCATCTTCGATATTGAGATGCACTTCGCGCTTTCCAGGATGAGAGCGAAGAATCTCCTTCATCCGCTCGACAATCGGTGGAGTGCACTGTGCCATGGGTAGCGAAATCAAGAGCGGGCCAACGGGTTCACTTGAGATATCTAAGGTCGACATCTCAAGAGCGCTAAAGCGAACTTGTTCTTCACGACGATCAACCCGTCCACGGATTGTGACGATCCGATCTTCCACAAGTGTCAGCGCATATTGGTTATAGGTATTGGCAAAGAAGAGAACTTCCAAAGAACCTTCGAGATCTTCCACGGTAACAATCGCCCACGAAGATCCTTGGCGAGATACTTTGCGAGAGATGCCGGTGATCAAACCACCGATAGTGACAAACCCATCTTGCACTCCTCCATCATCGAGCAGTGCGCTGATGGACATATCCGTGTTCGATCGCAAGACATGCTCAACGCCAAGGAGAGGATGATCTGAAACGTAGAGTCCGAGCATTTCGCGTTCGAAGGCAAGGAGCGTTGCCTTATCCCATTCGCCTTGCGGGATATCAATTTCTAATCCGCTGACCTGGGATCCACCGATATCTCCAAAGAGATCGAATTGGCCGATCGCTTCTGCGCGCTTGCTCTCGATCACAGCATCGATTGCTTCCAAGTGAACGCTGACGAGAGCCTTACGGTGATGGCCCAGATCATCAAAGGCTCCAGCTTTAATCAGAGATTCGATGGTCTTCTTATTGCAGACCTGGGCATCGACCTTTGCGAGGAAATCGCCAAAGGATGTAAAGGCGCCCTTGCTCTCTCTGGCGCTCTTAATTGAAGCCACGACCCCTTCGCCAACGTTTCGAATTGCAGCAAGACCAAATCGAATATCTTTACCGCGCGGTGTGTACTCGGCATTTGATTCGTTGACATCAGGTGGCAAGACGTTGATACCCATGCGGCGACATTCTGAGAGATAGAGAGCAGATTTATCTTTATCGTCTCGCACACTTGTAAGTAGGGCTGCCATGTATTCGGTTGGGTAGTTTGCCTTGAGATAAGCCGTCCAGAACGAGACCACACCGTATCCGGCAGAGTGTGCGCGGTTAAATGCGTAATCAGAGAATGGAATCAGAACTTCCCAGAGACGCTTAATTGCAGCATCACTAAAACCATTTGATTTCATCCCCGCTTCAAATGGGATGTACTCCTTATCGAGAATCTCTTTATTCTTCTTACCCATCGCCTTACGTAAAAGATCCGCGCGACCGAGTGAGAAGCCAGCAACTTTCTGTGCGATCGCCATTACCTGCTCTTGGTAGACGATAAGACCATAGGTATCGCCCAAAATATCTGCCAACGGCTCACGAAGTTCTGGATGAATTGCTTCAACTGGCTTGCGACCGTTCTTGCGATCGGCGTAGTTGTTATGGGCGTTCTCTCCCATAGGACCTGGGCGATAGAGAGCGATAACAGCGGAAATATCTGCAAATGAATCAGGTGACATGCTGCGAAGGAGTGCGCGCATTGGTCCACCGTCGAGTTGGAATACACCTAATGTGTCACCGCGACCGAGCAGTTCGAATGTCTTGGCATCACTGAGCGGAAGATCTTCAAGGACGACATCGATTCCAAGATTAAGTTTGATATTTACTAGTGCATCATCGAGAACAGAGAGGTTACGTAAACCAAGGAAGTCCATCTTGAGTAGGCCAGTTGCCTCACATGCACCCATATCGAATTGGGTGATGATCGCTCCATCTGCTTCACGACGATGGATTGGGATGACATCAAGTAAGGGTTCACGAGAGAGGATGACACCAGCGGCATGTACTCCCCACTGGCGCTTCAATCCTTCAAGTCCACGTGCCAGATCTACAACGCGCTTTGAGTCGACATCGGTCTCATACAAGGTACGGAACTCGCCAGCTTCGCCATGGCGAGGGTCATCTTTATCAAAGATTCCACCCAAGGTGATGTCTTTACCCATCACAGATGGTGGAAGTGCCTTCGTGAGTTTTTCGCCAATGGCATATGGATAACCTAGTACTCGCGTTGCATCTTTAAGAGCCTGCTTAGATTTAATGGTTCCGTAGGTGATGATCTGAGCAACGCGATCATCGCCATACTTTTCAGTCGCGTAGCGAATCATCTCTGATCTGCGACGCTCGTCGAAGTCGAGATCGATATCTGGCATAGAGATTCGTTCTGGATTAAGAAAGCGCTCAAAGAGCAAGCCGTGTTCTATTGGATCAAGCCCAGTGATTCCAAGTGCATAAGCAACAAGTGATCCCGCTGCAGATCCACGGCCAGGCCCTACACGTATTCCAACTTTGCGTGCGTGTGAACAGAGATCTGCAACAACAAGGAAGTAGCCAGGAAATCCCATCTTGACCATGACATCGAGTTCATAATCTAGGCGCGTGATGTGCTCTGGAGTTGTTCGATCTCCAAGACGTTCTTTGAGACCTTTATGAGAGAGTGCGCGCAGCCAAGAATCTTCTGTCTCACCGGCAGGTACATCAAATTGCGGCAGAAGGTTCTCACCTTCGCGCAGAGTGACGTTGCAGCGCTCTGCAATGAGTAAGGTGTTATCGCATGACTCTGGAATATCTTTGAAGAGCTCGCGCATCTGCGCCGCTGTCTTTACATAGAACTCACTATTATCAAATTTAAATCGCTTGGGATCTGCAAGTGTTGAGCCAGATTGAACGCAGAGCAGGGCCTCGTGGGCTGCAGCATCTTCATGGAATGTGTAGTGGAGGTCGTTCGTTGCAAGTAGTGGCAGTTTAAGTTCCTTGCCAAGCTTTAAGAGATCTGCCTTGACGCGATTTTCAATGTCGATACCGTGATCCATCACTTCAAGATAGAAGTTTGCTGCACCGAAGATATCTCGATAATCACTTGCTGCTCGAAGGGCCTCACGATAATTTCCCATGCGAAGACGCGTCTGGATTTCACCACCTGGGCAACCAGTAGTTGCAATCAATCCATCGGCATATCGTGAGAGAAGCTCGCGATCCATACGCGGCTTGTAGTAATAGCCCTCAAGGGATGCAAGGGAAGAGAGACGAAATAGATTTGCCAGACCCTGATTATTCTCAGCAAGTATTGTCATATGTGTATATGCGCCGCCGCCTGAGACATCATCTTCGCCACCACTTGCCCATTGCACGCGCTTCTTCTCATGCCGTGATTCAGGGGCGATGTATGCCTCAATACCGATGATCGGTTTAACGCCTACTTTCGTTGCCTGCTTATAGAAATCAAAAGCACCAAAGACGTTGCCATGATCTGTCATAGCAATTGCAGGCATCTCCTGTCGGGCAACTTCGGCGACTAAATCCCCCACGCGCGCAGCACCATCGAGCATGGAGTACTCGGTATGTACATGCAGGTGCACAAATGAGTCTGATGACGAATCAGATGATGAAACTGAAGGATTGCCGCTCATAGGCTGGCTAAATTAGCACTTACGGAATGACAGCATCGGATAGCAACGCCAGACAAGCCTGAAGGTCATCTGGATATGGAGCCTTGAACTCCATCGACTCGCCCGTGATCGGGTGATCAAAGCGGAGTTCTTTGGCATGTAGCCACGGACGTGACATCTGTAACGCCTTCGCCAGAACAGGATCTGCGCCATAGATTGTGTCGCCAACAAGTGGGTGGCCCAAGGCGTTGAAGTGCACGCGAATCTGATGGGTGCGACCAGTCTCTAGCTCTACCTTCACCATTGTCACAGCGCGGTAATACTCAATCAACTCGTAGTGAGTGATGCTCTCTTTTCCATCTGCCACAACTGCAAAGCGATGATCGACCTTTGGATGGCGATCGATCGGTGCATCAATTGTTCCGGTGGGAGGATCGATATGTCCTTGAATGAGTGCGTGATAGGTCTTATCAACGCTACGAGTACGAAATGCCTCCTTTAAAACGGTAAAGGCGCGATCAGTTTTTGCAACGACCATTAGCCCACTTGTTCCGACATCTAATCGGTGCACGATACCTGCACGCTCTTGCGCACCTGATGTAGAAATTGTGTAACCGGCAGCGGCGAGAGCGCCAACAACTGTTGGACCATGCCAACCTGGACTTGGATGCGCGGCACACCCCACAGGTTTATTGATCACCAAGATGTGATCATCGTTGTAGACAATATCTAAACCCTCAAGTGGGGTAAGTGGGATTGGCTCTTTCTCGACTGTATCGGGAAGAAGTACTTCAATGACTTGCCCGGCAGTAACGCGATCAGATTTTCCAAGAGGTGCACCTGCACAGGTGATATCGCCATCATCTATCAGGCGAACAATGGCCGAACGAGAGAGACCGAGAACGCGTACTAACGCGCTATCGATACGTTCTCCAGCAACACCCTCTGGAACGCTCAGGGTGCGTAATTCTCTGGCCATGAAACTCCCTTAATGAAATCCAGAATGCTGCTGGATTACTTCTGCGCACCCGGTGGGGTAAAAGGAGGAATCTCCTTAGCGACAAGCAGTACTGATAGTAGCGCGGCGCAGACAATCGCGATGTCTGCAACGTTAAAGACCGGCCAACGAGGAAGTTCGATCCAATCGATGACATGGCCGTTAAAAAATGATGGAGCGCGAAAGATGCGATCTGTGAGATTTCCTAAGATGCCGCCGAGCGCAAGCCCGAGAACGGCAGCCCACCAGCGATTCTCAATTTTAATTGCGTAGTAAGCAATAACTGCTATCGCAGCCAAGGCGAGAATAGTGAAGATAAAGGTGACGCTTGTTCCAAAACTAAAGGCAGCGCCAGGATTAAAGACCAGGCGAAGTTGTAAGAAGGAGCCAAGGATCTCTCGCGGTTCACGTTGGCTCAGGTTATTGAGAGCCCAGACCTTAGTTGTGTAATCGATTGCCCAGATAATGGCCCCGAGAAAATAAAGGCGTTGCCAGTACGTGGTAAATCTTGCCAGAGGCACCTTTAGCGTCGCTCTTCTTTCTGCTTGCAGATCATGCAGAGAGTTGCGCGTGGAAATACTTGCAGGCGCTCTTTACCGATTGGATTTGCACAATCTTCACAGTTTCCGTAACTCTTATTCTCAATACGCTCAAGAGCGCGCTCTGTCTGCAAGACCATATCGCGGGCGTTGATAACAAGAGACATCTCATGTTCGCGCTCAAAAGTCTTTGTTCCAGAATCTGCCTGATCATCACCGGCGCCTTCACCAGAGTCAGCGATCAACTCTTCCATCTCAGCCTCAACAAGTTCTAATTCGTGCTTGAGGCGAGCCAGCTCTTTTGTCAGTTCTACACGAATGGCTTTGAGCTCTGTTGCACTCCAAGGTGTCTCACCTGCTGCTGCAGTCACAGGAGTGGGTGCTGACTTAATTGGCTTAAGCGGTGCAACCTTCTTGCCACTCTTTACCGGACGTGGTGGAGGTGGCATAACAAGGCGACGTTCTTCAACAACTGGTGCAGCCACTGGCGCTACTACTGTTGCAACAGAGACTGTCTGTGATTTCTCATCAACGGTAAGTGTTGGCTTTCCAGCCTTTGATGGAAAAGGTTTTCCCGGAGCTTTTTTAACCGGTGCTTTTTTAACTGGCGCTGCCTTCTTTACCGGAGCTTTCTTGGCAGGTGCCTTCTTGGCCGCAACTTTCTTGGCCGCAACATTTTTGGCAGGTGCCTTCTTGGCAGGTGCCTTTTTCGCGACCTTCTTAGCAACCTTCTTCACAGCAGCCTTCTTTGCAGGAGCTTTTGTGGCAGGGGCCTTCTTCGCCGCCTTCTTCACTACCTTTTTTGCTGACACGCCGCGCACCTTATGCTCTTTTTCTCCTTCTACCAAATATGCCACTCGTATATGGAGGTGCATTTATTCTGGCGAAATAGTCAGGCTCGCGTGAGGAATGGCGCGATTACGGCTGACTAACTGCCCTGCATTAGACTCGAGGCCTTATGAGCTC
>JACCED012499701.1_pt1 | contig 15041 bp, 14 predicted proteins | sample 7455021 | NCBI WGS metagenome assembly JACCED01 (sample SAMN15323456, study PRJNA562643) | freshwater metagenome | isolation source: river surface water | place: USA:Blue River Watershed | collected 2017-08-19 | reverse complement strand
TACGGCGGACCAGATCGCGGGGCTCGGGTGGTCTACGGCCTCGATAGTCATCGCGGGCGTGCTGACGACACTGGGCGTGGGCTTGTTGGCTGGCCGGTGGCTGGGCCTCTCAAGAGCGCAGGGCGTGCTGTCCGGCGGCTCGGTTGCGATCTGCGGCGCCTCCGCGGCCCTAGCGATCTCTGCCGTTCTGCCTCCAAGCAAGCACGGCGAGCGCTTCACGCTCATGGTGGTCGTCACAGTTACTGTGCTCTCAACTGTGGCGATGGTGCTGTACCCGCTGGTCGCCACCGCGCTGCAGTTGCCGCCACAGTTAGCCGGCCTGTTTCTCGGCGGCACCATCCACGACGTCGCACAGGTCGTGGGCGCCGGGTACACGCTGGGCCAAGAGACGGGGGACATCGCCGTCGTGGTAAAGCTGTTCCGCGTCTCGATGCTCGCGCTCGTTGTTCTTTCAGTTTCTGCAGCCGTGAAGGCGAGCCGACCGCGCGCCCAAGCCGAAACGTTGCACCGCTCGGCTGGCTCTCAGCAGCCACTGGTGCCCTGGTTCTTGTGGCTGTTTATTGCGGTCGTGATACTCAACACATTTGGCGCGCTCCCTCTCCCCGTTGTGCAATTCGCAAACGACATCTCGCGCGCATCCTTGGTGGTGGCGATCGCCGCCCTTGGCATGAAGACCTCGTTCCGAGAGCTGGCTCGGGCGGGCTGGCGGCCCATGCTGCTGATCCTTGCCGAAACCGGATGGCTGGCGGGGCTCGTGCTGGTGTGCGCGTGGGCCCAGTTGCATTGGTAGAGCCGTAGCAGCGGCTCGAAGCTAACCGGCAGAAAGCCCGCCGCGCGCCGCGCTGAAAGCTCAGCCGTCAGCTTGGAGAGGACGTCTCGTCCAGCTCGGGCTGGGACAACCACGGTCTGACGTGTCTTGCCACCAACTCATCAACTTGCTGATCGCCTCAGCAATCGGCGGTAGGAATCTCCTGTCTTGTGATCGTTCGCCGCTCGTTGGCGACGACGAGATGCACCAGGAGCGGGTTGCGCTTCGACGCGAACGGCCGGTGGACACCGCTGGATTGGAATGCGCATCAGCGATGCCGGACACGATCTGGCGGGAATCGCGCGCAACTAGGGCGCGACGCGACTGGGCCCGATCACAAAACAAGATTTGCTCGACCGGGCCATCCCGTCGCGCCGGGGTATGACGTTGACGCGAAGCGGTCAGATCTCGCGCACGGCCTCGGCGGACGGTGCCCGCGCGCTCTGGCAGGGCACGTGGTTGGAAGCGTTTCCGCAAGAGCACAGGAAACCGGCCGTTGGGCTCTATGCAGCCTCGCTCATCACTGGCTCCGAATGCATCCGGTCATGTTCCTGGCGCTTGAGCAGGTCCAGCGCGACGTCGACGATCATGTCTTCCTGGCCGCCGACCATGCGCCGCTTGCCCAGTTCGACCAGGATGTCCACAGCCTTGAGGTTGTACTTCTTGGCCGCTGCCTCAGAGTGCCGCAGGAAGGAGCTGTACACGCCGGCATAGCCCAGCGCCAGCGTCTCACGGTCCACGCGTACCGGACGGTCCTGCAGCGGGCGCACGATGTCGTCGGCCGCGTCCATCAGCTTGTACAGATCGCAGCCGTGGTTCCATCCCATGCGCTCGGCTGCGGCGATGAACACTTCCAGCGGCGCGTTGCCCGCGCCCGCGCCCATGCCGGCGAGGCTGGCGTCCACGCGATCACACCCCTCCTCCACCGCGACGATGCTGTTCGCCACCCCAAGGCTCAGGTTGTGATGCGCGTGCATGCCGGTCTGCGTCTCGGGCTTGAGCACGTCCTTGAAGGCGCGGAATCGGTCGCGCACGTCGTTCATGTTGAGGGCGCCGCCCGAATCGACGACGTAGCACACGGTGGCCCCGTAGCTCTCCATCAGCTTGGCCTGCTGCGCCAGCCCTTGCGGCGTGTTCATGTGGCTCATCATGAGGAAGCCCACGGCCTCCATGCCCAGGTGGCGCGCGTACTCGATGTGCTGCTTGGAGATATCGGCCTCGGTGCAGTGCGTGGCCACGCGCACGATGCGTGCGCCGGCGTCGTAGGCGCCCTTGAGGTCGTGCACGGTGCCGATGCCGGGCAGCAGTAGCGTGGCGATCTTCGCGTGCTTGACGACGCTGGCCACCGCCTCGATCCATTCGAGGTCGGTGTGCGCGCCGAAGCCGTAATTGAAGCTGCCGCCCTGCAGCCCGTCGCCGTGCGCGACCTCGATCGAATCAACCTTCGCTTCGTCCAGCGCCTGGGCGATCTGCCGGGCCTGCGCAACGCTGTACTGGTGGCGGATGGCGTGGCTGCCGTCACGCAGCGTCACGTCCGAGATGTAGATCTTCGTGCTGGCGTTCATGATGATCTCCTCAGGCAGCGACCGTGGCGTGCACCATGCGGGCCGCCATGCGTTCGGCGGTCTGCAGGGCGGCACTGGTCATGATGTCCAGGTTGCCGGCATAGGCCGGCAGGTAGTGTGCGGCGCCTTCCACTTCCAGGAAGATCGACGTCTTGATGCCGGACAGGCGGTCGCCGACGCCCGGAATCTTGAGGTCGGTCACGCGGTCGAACTGCACCTTCTGCTTGAGGCGGTAGCCCGGCACATAGCGCCGCACGGCTGCGGCCATTTCCTCGACCGAGCGGGCAATGTCTTCCTCGGTGCCTGTCTCGCTGAGCGTATACACCGTGTCGCGCATGATCAGCGGCGGCTCCGCCGGGTTCAGCACGATGATCGCCTTGCCCTTGGTGGCCCCGCCGATCACCTCGATCGCGCGCGAGGTGGTTTCGGTGAATTCGTCGATGTTGGCCCGGGTGCCTGGGCCGGCGCTCTTGCTCGAGATGCTGGCGACGATCTCGCCATAGGAAACCTTGGCCGCGCGGTTCACCGCCGCAACCATCGGGATGGTGGCCTGGCCGCCGCAGGTGACCATGTTCACATTGGCCGCATCGAGGTGCTCTTCGCCGTTAACAACGGGGATGCAGTACGGGCCGATGGCCGCCGGCGTGAGGTCGACCAAACGGATGCCCGGCTTCAGCTTGCGCAGCAACGCGTCGTTCTTCAGGTGGGCGGAGGCACTGGTGGCGTCGAAGACGATGTCGATCTCGCCGAACACGTTCATCTTCACCAGCCCTTCCACGCCTTCAGCCGTGGTGGCGACGCCCATCCGCTGGGCGCGCGCCAGGCCGTCAGACGCCGGGTCGATGCCGACCATGGCCGCGATTTCGAGATGCTGGCCGTGGCGCAGGATCTTGATCATCAAGTCGGTGCCGATGTTGCCGCTGCCGATGATGGCAGCCTTGAACTTGCGCGGAGTATTCATGAGGTGCCCCTACTTCACACTGTGGTATTGAACTCGACCCGACCCAGGCACTGCATTTCAAGCAGCACGTGCTGACCCGGGTTCAGCGGCTCGGCTGCGGTGGCCCCGCCGGCCATCACGATCCATCCGGCTTGCAGCGGCTCGCCAGCCGCAGCACTCATCACTGCGGCAGAGACCAGCGAGCGCAAAGGATTGCCCAGGATCCCAGCGGTGCTGCCGACCTGGCGTGCAACTCCGTCTATGGAGAGCACCAAGCCGAGGTTGCTGAAATCCTGCCCCGGCGCGTGCCACGGACCGATCACGTAGCCTGACGATGACGCGTTATCGGCGATCACGTCGCCCAGCGAGAACTTGAAGTTCTCGAACCGGGAGTCAATGATCTCCAGCGCGGGCGCGATGGCGGCCACCGCCTCCAGGGCCTCGGCCATGCTGGGCTTGGCGGGCAATGGCTGGCGGAGCAAGAAAGCGAGTTCAGGCTCCACCCGAGGGTGGACGAAACGCCCCAGCGAGAGAGGGGCCCCATCGGCTTCCGCCATCGCGTCAGTAAGACGCCCCCAGATCACGTCGTGCACCCCAACCTGAACCATCTTGGCGCGGCTGGTAAGGCCCATCTTGACGCCAGTGCGGTGCTCGCCGCGCTGCAGGCGGCGCGCTATGGCGGTCGCCTGTACCGCATACGCGTCCTGCATGGACAGCCCCTCGGCCTCGGCGAACTGCGGGATTGCCCGCCCGTAGAGCGCTGCGTCGTCCAGGCGTTGTGCCAACAGTGAAATGCGTTCTTGGTTCATTGGCCCTCTTTGGCGAAAACGGCTCGCACGGAGCCCAATCCTTGAATGCGCGCTTCGAACACATCGCCCGGACGGGCGGTGACCATCGGGCCGAGCGCACCGGTGAGCACCACGTCACCTGCTTTCAGGCCGCGGCCCACCTCGGCCATCTTGTTGGCCAGCCACAAGGCGGCGTTGAGGGGGTGGCCAAGGCAGGCGGCACCCGCGCCTATGGATACCTGCTCGCCGGCGCGCTCCATGACCATGCCCGCCAGCCTGAGGTCCAGGCCATGCAGCGGCACCGGCGTATTGCCCAACACAAACGCGCTGCTGGAGGCGTTGTCCGCGACGGTATCCACGAATCGGATGTTCCAGTCGGCGATGCGGCTGCCCACGATCTCAATCGCAGGCAGGGCGAACGCCACTGTGCGCAGCAGTTGTGCGACGCTGATGCCCGGGTCCGGCAAGTCGCGCTCGATTACAAGCGCGACCTCCGCCTCAACCTTCGGCTGCATCAGCCTGGACCAACGCACCGGTTCGCCATCGGCCACCGCCATGTCGGCGAACAGCATCCCGTAATCGGGCTGGTCAACTCCGAGCTGCTGTTGCACGGCCCGTGCAGTCAGGCCGATCTTGCGACCAATGAGGCGTCCGCCTTCCTTCAGCCGGCGCTCTGTGTTGAACGCCTGGACTGCATAGGCATCCTGCTCTGTCAGTGCAGGGAAGGTTTCGCGCAGCGGCGGGATGGCGGTGCCGCCGGCGGCCCCGTTCCACAGCAGGTTCGCAGCCTCTTCGATCTCGAGCCTATTCATTGCGCCTCGCCATTGAACTTGATGCAAACATTTGAAAGCTCGGTATAGAACTCGAGCGAGTGCACCCCGCCCTCGCGCCCTATTCCCGAGGCGCCCGAGCCGCCAAACGGGGTGCGCAGGTCACGTACAAACCAGCTGTTGACCCAAACCACACCGACCCGCAACGCACCGGCGAACCGGTGTGCACGTGCCACGTCGCTCGTGTAGACCGATGCAGCCAACCCGTAGGGCGTGTCGTTCGCCATCCGCAGCGCCTCGGCTTCGGTCTCGAAGGGGATAACCGCGCAGCAGGGGCCAAAGATCTCTTCACGCGCTACCCGTGACTCATGCGCAACGCCGGTCCACACAGTGGGTTCGACCCAGGCACCTGCCTTCAGCTCATGCGAAACGTCCGGCACACCACCCCCGCAAACGGCCGTGGCGCCCTCCGCCTTCGCCAGCGCGAAGTAATCTAGGACTTTGCGCTGATGCTCTGCCGAAATCAGTGGACCCAGCGTCGTCGCGGGATCCTCCGGCCGGCCGGGCCGCAGCCGCGCTGCCGCGGATGCGAGCCTTTGCACCACGGCGTCGAAAATGCGGCGCTGCACGTACACGCGCTCGGTCCCGAGGCAGACTTGCCCTGAGTTTTCAAACACAGAGCGGGTGAGCCCCGCGATCGTGGCGTCAAGGTCCGCATCATCGAACACGACGGCCGGATTCTTGCCACCCAACTCCATTGACACCGGCTTAATGCCGGCAGCGGAGGCGCGGATGATAGCCGCGCCGGTACGGGTTTCACCGGTAAACGTGATTGCGTCAACGCCTGGGTGTGTGGTCAGGAACTCGCCAGCGGATTCGGGCCCGAAACCGTGGACGACGTTGTACACGCCCTTGGGGATGCCGACGCTGTTCATCACCTCGCCAAGCAGTGCTGCCGTGGCCGGGGTCTCCTCCGAGGGCTTCACCACCACGGTGTTGCCGCAGGCCAGCGCCGGCCCCACCTTCCAAGTCATCAGCAACAGCGGCAGGTTCCACGGACAGATCACCGCCACGACGCCTTTGGGGCGACGCAGCGCGTAGTTCAGCGTGGGTTCGCCGTCCGGCGCATGGCTAGTGAACGTTTCCGTCGCCACGTTGCGCACCGCGTCGGCAAACACCCGGAAGTTCGCCGCGCCGCGCGGAATATCCAGATGCGATGCGAGCGATCGAGGCTTGCCGGTGTCTGCCACCTCGGCGGCGACGAAATCCTCGGCGCGCCGGTCAATCTCGGCCGCAACCGCGTACAGCAGGTCACAGCGCTGGGAAAGCTTGAGCGCGCCCCAGGGTCCCGCTAGAGCATCGCGTGCTGCGTTCACTGCGTCGTCAACGTCCTCCCTGGTAGCCTCGCTGACTTGGGCGATCAACGACCCGTCAACCGGATTCATGTCGCTAAAGCTGCGGCCACCCCGCCCCTGCCGGTATTGGCCGTTAATAAAATTGAGTATCACTGCTTGTGGTCCTAAAAAGAAAATAGCGGCGGGGGACCGCGAGCGCCAATGCGTTGAGCTCACTCGGCCTTTAGACGCATGCGCCGGCAGTCCTCGGAGTTACTTAAAGGAGCGACTCCAACTCGCTCTCTGGACGGCTTCTTGGCGACTTCGGCGCAAGAAAAATTTTCACCATCTTGCGTCGCTTTGGCCTCAGTCCTCCGTGATATGGCTACGCGAAGATGGAGATCTCCAGAACCGCTGCCGCCGTCTTCGCTGAACCGACTGCCGATCCGAAGCCGGATGTGCGGGAAGGCCATTCACATTCACCCACGTACATCTTCTGGACTTGATCGTTAGCGATGTCGGGCCAAGGCTGACCGCTTCCCTTCACTCATCTCGACCGCCGCCGTCGGGCATCAAGCCTTGAAAACGACGAAATCCTTGCCAGCGAGCTTTTTCGGCTCGTGATCGATCCGTTTGCCGGCAGCGCCCTTGACGAAGGATTCGACTTGGAGGATCTCCAGAACCTCGTCCGAGGAACTTTCGAACCAGTAACTCACCCCGCGCGGAATGAAGACTCCCTCGTGCGGCCCGAACTCACCGAGCAGTACGTCCTTTTCGCCGTAGAACCTGACCCGCCCTTTTAGGACGAACCAGAGTCCGTCCATCGCGCTGTGGGAATGCAGGTTGTTCTCGCCGCCCTTCTTCACAAGCTGTACTGCCGCCAACATGATGTCGCTGCGCGCCAGCACCACCACCCCCTTGACGCGATCCAGCTCGGGCTTCACGTAACGGAACACCTTAGCCTGCGTACCCTGCTGCTCAGGGCTTTCAAAATCTTCTGGCCTCGGCTGTTCGTCTGCGGCTGCATTCATTGCGTCTCTCCTTGATTTCAATTAAACCAACTCACTGCTGGCCTCAGTTGGCTTGCGGCTTGATGTTGGCCTGTTCGATCACCTTGGCCCACTTCGTGCGGTCCGCGACAGTGCGGGCAACCAATTCGGCAGGTGTACTTCCAAATGGCGCGAAGCCACCCTTCTCGAGTTGTTCCCAAACGTCCGGCGCCTTGATGATCTTGGCGACCTCGGCATTGAGGCGGTTGACGATCTCCCTCGGGGTGCCCTTCGGAGCGTAGAAGCCCCACCAATTCACCACTTCGAACCTGGGATAAAACTCGGCTACTGTTGGCGTATCTGGCAGCGCACGCAGCCGCTTGGTGGAGCCGACCGCCAGCCCCTTTAGCTTGCCCGAACGGATGTGCGGCAGGCCCTGTGAAACACCGAAGAACATTGCCTGCACATTACCGCTCAACAGGTCTGGAAGCGCCTGGCCGCTGCCCTTGTAAGGAACGTGGTTTAGCTTAATTCCGGCGATTGAGCTGAAGTGTTCCATCGCTAATTGATGGCTGCTACCATGGCCCGTAGACGCGTAGTTGAGGCCGCCAGGGTTCTGCTTCGCCTTCGCGATGAAATCCGAAAGGGTATTGACTTGCAGGGACGACGGCACAGCCAGCATGAACTCAATGTACGCTGCTAGGGAAACCGGCTCAAAATCCTTGTCCGGGTTATAGGCGAGCTGTGGATAGAGCAGCGGATTAATTGCGAACTGGATGTCGGTTGCGAGCAGCAGCGTGTGGCCATCTGGGGGAGCCGTGGCGACGAACTGGGTGCCGATGTTCCCGCTCGCGCCGGCTTTGTTCTCGACAACGAACTGCTGCCCCATCACCTGCGACAACCGACTGGCGACTAAGCGGGCCAGCAAATCGCCGCTGCCACCGGCGGGATACGGGACGATGATGTGAACCGGCTTGGACGGATACGTGTTTGCCTGTGCCAGGCCGACAGACGCCAGGGCTAGTCCAGCAAGCAGTACTGCGCTCAGGAATTTCAAAGCTTTCATAGGGTCTCCTGCTCTTTCGGGGGGGCCACACATGGACGCGGTCAGTCGGCCTTGATGTTGGCCAGTTTTACTGCCCGCTCATATTTCTTCAGGCTCGCTCTCAGGTTCTCCGCGTACTCGGAAGGACCGCCGTACGTCACGCTGATGCTTGTGTTCTTAAACTGTGCAATGAACTCGGGGCTGTCCACCGCCTTCTTGATGGCTGAAGCGAGCTTGTCGACAACGTTAGGCGGTACGCCGGCAGGGGCAAGAATGCCTACTTCCGAAGCATATTCGTAGCCCTTGACAAACTCGCCGATGGCCGGCACCTCCGGAAGGTCGGCCAGGCGCCGGGCTGAAGTGGTGGCCAGCGGCACCAAAGTACCGCTGCGCAAATGGGGGCCGGCGGCGGTTAAGGTCGTGAACGCCACAGGCACATCACCAGCGAGCACCGCTGGGAGGGATTGCCCACTACCCTTGTACGGCACATGCGTCATGTTCAAACTGGCGTCCGCCTTGAACACCTCCATCACAATGTGATGGATTGTGCCGACTCCAGAGGAGCCATAGTTGATAGCGCCGGGCTTTGCCTTGGCACTGCGAATCAAGTCGGGCAGTGTTCCAATCCCAGCCTTGGCATTGGCTACCAGCAACATGGGATCGGACGTGACGCGGGCAATCGGGGCCAAATCCTTCAGCGTGTCGTAGGGAAGCGCCTTTTGAATATGCGGCGCGATCACCAGCTGCCCTGTCTCGCCGAGCAGCAAGTTATAGCCGTCAGCAGGCAGCTTGGCGAGATGTGCGGTAGCGAGCACCGCACCGGCGCCGGGCTTGTTCTCGACCACGAACGGCTGGCCAAGGATTTCGCTCAGCCGCGTTGCCAGCCCTCGGGCCACCATGTCGGGACCGCCACCGGGCACATACCCGACGATGATCTTCACCGGCTTGACCGGATACTCCTGTGCGACCGCGTAAGAGACTCCCGCCAGCAAGGAGCAGGCGATGGCCAGACGTTTCAGGTACTTCATGGTTCCTCTAGAGTAAAAGTAGGGCGGCCAACGCCAGCAGCGAAACCTTCGCGGCCGGCGCTCACTCGATCAATTGACCGTTTCGAATGACCAAGAGAGCCCGATTGATGTGCGTTGCCAGCAGTGCGCTGGCCCGATCGGCGTCACGCGCCATTACCGCGTCAAAGATGGTCTTGTGCTCCTCGTGAAGATCATCGCTTGGCGGCGCTTTCAATGTGGACAACCTCCGGTAGCGCTCGGCCTGCTGGTAAAGCACCTCTCTGCTTCGAAGCAGCCGCCTCGAGCGGCACGCCGCCACGAGGGCCTCGTGAAACTGCCGATTGCAGAACTCCCAGCCTTCAAATGCCCCAGCGGGGTCCGCCCGCAGGCGCTGCTCCGCTAGCGTCAGCTTGTGGAACGTACTGACCACGCCGGCTTCCCAATCGTCCGTTCCTGCAGCGATACTCTCGCGCAGCGCCTCCCCTTCAAGCAGCACGCGAATGCGCGTGAGGTCCGCAAGATCCTCTAGCGAAATCGGAGCAACGCTAAAGCCACGCTGGGATTCGGACTCGACGAGCGCGTCGGCCACCAGCAGCGCCATGGCTTCGCGCAGCGTCCCCGCACCCACGCCGTATCTCGACTTAAGGTGCTCGACGCGCAGCTTCTGGCCTGCTGATAGATGCCCAGCGATGATGTCACGGCGCCTCCGCTGGTAAGCCGCCTCGCTCAGACTACGAGGCGGACTGGCAATTGCGTTGGGCTCGGGCGTGACCAGAGAAGGTGACATTGGGCGGAGAGAGTTCGCGGGTTGCTGGCTCGCCAGAAGTTCTTCCTTGGCGAGACGACAACGCCAATGTATTCGGAAAAATCTCGATTTTTCTTAGGGATAACGAGAAGACCGAAATTCTCGATGAGCTTGGATAATCACCGCTAGCGATCTTCCCCGTGGCTGCGCTGTGCAACCGCCGGGAATATCTCCTGCATATTGACTCGACCACGGCCAGGACTACCCGGCCGCAGCTGCCGGATACCCTTAGCTGAGGCGACATGGAGCCCCCTATGGAACGCTGTCTACCCGAACAATTAGGGGGCCAAGGCGCTGCCGTGATATCTCACGAAACGCCGGCCCTGCCGCACACCACAGCAGCATCGCGAGCGGCGGCCGCGTCTGCGGCCAAGCATGACGTTTGTCTCGCCCCGAGTGGCGAGACGTACACGTGCTCAGAGGCCGAGAGCCTGCTGCAGGGCATGGCGCGCCTTGGGCGCAAGGGCATACCGGTCGGTTGCCTAAATGGCGGCTGTGGGGTTTGCAAGATCAGAATCATCGCGGGCAGGGTGCGCCGCATCGGCGCGATGAGTCGGGCGCATGTCTCTCAGGATGAGGAAGCGCAGGGAATCTGCCTGGCATGCCGCGTCGCGCCCCTCGGAAGGGTCGAGGTAGCGGTGGTGGGCAAGATGAAGAAGGCCTGGAGCGATCAGTGGATCGCCGTGTCTCAGGTCGATGGGTCGAAACGCGAGATCAATTCAGACAAGGAGTGAAGTCATGGGTGTCATGCGCATCGGACACGCCAGCCTGCGTGTCATGGACACGGCGGCAGCCGTCAAGCACTACGAGAACGTGCTCGGGATGAAGAAAATGATGGAGGACAAGCACGGAAACGTGTACCTGAAGTGCTGGGACGAGTGGGACAAGTACTCGCTGATCATCACGCCCTCCGACCGAGCCGGCCTCAATCACGTGGCGTACAAGGTCAAGCGGGACAGCGACCTTGATGCGCTGGCCGACCGGATTCAGGCCTATGGCATCAAAACGAACATGCTGCCTGAAGGCGCATTGCCGGCGACTGGCCGCATGTTGCAGTTCAACTTGCCCAGTGGCCATGAGATGCGCCTCTACGCGAGCAAGGACTGTATCGGCACGGACGTCGGCTCTATCAATCCGGATCCCTGGCCCGACGGCTTGAAAGGTGCGGCGGCCCATTGGCTCGACCATGTGTTGCTCATGTGCCCCTTCGACCCAGCTAAGCAGGTGAACACGGTTGCCGATAACACCAGGTTCTTTCTCGAGGTGCTGGACTTTTTCCAGACCGAGCAGGTGACCGTCGGTCCGCAAGGGGCATTCCAGCTGGCTTCGTTCATATCCTGCTCGAGCAAGCCGCACGACATCGCATTCGTCGGCGCGCCGACCGCAGGACTGCACCACTTGTCATTCTTTTTGGACTCCTGGCATGACATTCTCAAAGCCGGCGACGTGATGGCAAAGAACAGGGTGCGAATCGACATCGCCCCGACGCGACACGGCATCACGCGCGGCGAGACCATCTACTTCTTCGATCCAAGCGGCAATCGCAACGAGACCTTCGCTGGCCTCGGCTACCAGGCGCAGCCCGATCGCCCGGTGACGACCTGGACAGAAGAAGAGGTCGGCCGCGGCATCTTCTATCACACCGGAGTGCTGCCCGGCTCCTTCACCGAGGTGTACACCTGAGCTTGACTGCCGACCAGGGCAGCAACGAGTTGCTTTGCCCTGGTTCATTGAAGACTAACGAGCCGAGGTCTTTGCGCCGCGGCTCCCGCTTTTTGGAAGAGCCATGCCGTTTGCACAGATTTTCCTGATACAGGGTCGAACCGAAGAACAGAAGCGCGCCGTGATCGAACAGGTCACCGAGGCGCTGCATCAGGCGGTTGGGGCCCCAAAGGAAACGATCCGAGTCTGGATCCAGGAAGTGCCAAATACGAACTGGGGGATCGCGGGTCAAACCGCGAAGGACCTGGGGCGCTGAGTGCCGGAGCCCGGCCTGCCTGTGGGTCCCGGCGCATCCAGACGCGGCTTGCTACCGTGGGGCCTTTCTAGAACTATTGCGACATCACATTCAGCCCGGACGCGACTCCCTGCCATACCGCCCCACGAGTGACGTATTTGAGGCGCCAACGCGCCGGATCTATAGCGCGTCGGCCGCGCCGCGGGCACAGAACTTAGAGGATTGGATGGGCCACGTCGTAAACCGCACCGGGGCCTGTGCCCTGGGCGAGAGCGCGCGCCAATGATGATAGCCGCTCCGGCCGTGCCTCCGGAAACACTGTTGGGAGTCACGCTGGCCCTGCTGGCAATGGCGGCTCACGGCACATCCATGGTCGTCGCGTCGTTCGCAATGCGTCACCTGAGCAGCGCGCCCGGGTCAATGTTGGCGGCTGCCGCGGGGCTGCCAGCAGGCTTGCTGGCGGGTGCCGGGCAGCTTGCTTTCGGCAGCGGTGTGGAACTGCCCAGTCTGCGCGCGGTGCTTGGGTTCATTTTGGCTGGAGTGTTCTCGACGTACTTGGGCCGCTGGCTGATCTTTAGGTCAATAGAGCTTATGGGCCCTAGCCGTGCCGCCGGGCTGCAGAGCACCAGTCCATTGATTACCGCGTTCTTCGGCTGGTTGCTGCTCGGCGAGGTGCTCGGGCCACTGGGCTTCGCGGGAATTGGGCTGGGGATTGCGGGTCTGTTCGCCATGAGCATGGGCGGTCACGGTCTGCAGCAGGGGCGCACCAAAAGCGTTGCTGCGCGGCACCGTGGCTTTCTGCTAGGCAGCCTATTAGTGGGCCTGGGATCCGCCGCGGCGTACTCCGCCAGCCATGTATTCCGCGCGGCTGGGGTTCGGGAGTGGAATGAACCCCTGTTGGGAGCCGCGATCGGAACGTTCGCGGGTTTGGCGGCCCTGCTCCTGGCCAGCCACAAGCAAATGACAGGGTACCTGCGTGAAATTGCGGCGCAGCCCGTGTGGGCCCGCGTCTATGTAGCGGTTGGCTTCATGCAATTCGTTGGGCAGTCGCTTGTCACCGCCTCGATGAACTACATTCCCGTCAGTCTCGTGGCCCTGATCTCGATGTGCACCCCTTTATTAGTGATGCCTCTTAGCTATTTCGCAATGGGCAAGCAGGAGAACCTCTCTCTGGCCGCTGTGCTGGGGATCTGCCTCACCTTGTCCGGCATCGTGCTCGTGGTCCTGCATGGCCGCCCACAACCCTGATTTCCGGATGAGTTGTGCCTGCCACCGGCCTTCCTTATTCCGGCTTCAGGTCTGCGGCCCTGGCGGCCTTGGCCATCGCTTCCACTTCGCGAGCCAGCACCCGGCTGGTCTCGGCCGGACCCGCGCCAATCGGCTCAACGCCTCCGGCGTGCAGGCCCTTGAGCACATCTGGATTCTTCACCACCTCTGTGAGTTCGCGGCTGATGCGGTCGATAGCGAACTGCGGCGTGCCGGGCGCGGCCAGCACCACCAGCACGGGGGCGAAATCGAAGCCGGGCACGAGGTCGGCGATTGGCGGGATGTCGGGCGTCATCGGAGAGCGGCTCGCCGCGTTTGACGCCAGCAGCTTGACCTGCCCGCTCTGCACAAACCCGGAGATTGACGGCAGCGCGGCCACCGAGAAGTCAACTTGCCCGCTCACAAGAGCAGGCGTCGACTGGCCGGAGCCCTTGTAAGGCACGTGACGAATGTCGAGGTTGAGCGCGGATTTCAGCGCCTCCATCGTGAGGTGGTGATTGCTGCCGATGCCGGAAGATCCATAGGTGTAGCCGCCAGGGTTCTTCTTCACCGCCGCAAGGAATTCCTGCAGGTTGCTGACGCCGGTTTTCGGGTGCGCCACCAAGTAAAGAGCCGTGCGGCCGACCAGCGCCACCGGCAGCAGGTCCTTGCCCAGCTTGTAGTTGGTCGTCTTGTTGATCAGGGGACTGATCGACAGCATCGCACCGTCAGAGACGATGAATGTGTGCCCGTCGGTCGGCTGGCTTTGCAGCAGCGTGTTGTAGGCCGCCGAACCGGCGGCACCTGGCTTGTTCTCGATCACCACTGGCTGGCCGATCCTGTCGGTGAGACCGCGTGACAGAACCCGGGCAATGACGTCCGGCTGGCCCCCGGCGGCGTAGGGAACAATGAACTTGATCGGCTTGCTGGGATAGGCCTGCGCCGCGGCCACCGAAGGCAGCAGCAGGGAAGCGCCAGACATGAGCGCTGCGGCCATGATGTTTCTACGATGCATATTTTGTCTCCTACAGGTGAGGCGGGAGTTGTCGATAGTCACACGGCGGGGCGGCCATACAACAGCACCAGCGCAATGCCGGCCACGGTGATGCAGATCCCAAGAACGGTTGCGCGGGACAGATTTTCCTGCTTACGCAGGACGAAATAGCTGATGGGCATCACCACCAACGGCGTGCACATCGAAATCAGGGCCGCCAAACCGGCCGGGATGTACTTCATTGACGCGATAACCAGCACTTGGCCAACGAACTGCAGCGCACCCACCGCGAAGTAGGTCCACGCACCAACGGGTTGAGCCCGAATTTCTCTGACATAGGCGGCGAGCTGATTTCGGCCGGCAAGCAGCAGGGCCCCCAAGCCGGCCAGGGCTCCTAACATGGTGCCGAGCAGCGGCTCGTCCCATTCGCGCACGGCCGAAGCGCGGAACACGTTGCTGCCCGAATAAGCTGCCGCCGCGCCCAATCCGAATAGCATGCTGCCGAACACAAACCCGTTTTGGCGAGCTGTCCGGGTCATGCCGCCCGCTCCCGACGCAGGCGCCACGCCCACACTGATAGCCCCAAGGCCGGCTATGCCGAGCGCGATGCCGAAGATGCCAGCACCACTGAGCGTCTCGGCCAGGAAGATCCAGCCGAACAATGCAGTGATCAGCGGGCTGACGCTCTGCACGCCCGCGGCGCGGCTGGGGCCGATCGTCTCGATCGACCGGAATACGAGCCACCGTCCAAGATAGGTGGAGAAGATTCCGGCCACGATAAACATCAGCACCGC
>JACCED012321177.1_pt1 | contig 15042 bp, 14 predicted proteins | sample 7455021 | NCBI WGS metagenome assembly JACCED01 (sample SAMN15323456, study PRJNA562643) | freshwater metagenome | isolation source: river surface water | place: USA:Blue River Watershed | collected 2017-08-19 | reverse complement strand
CCATCAGGGTGCCGAGCATCGCTACCGCCTCATCGACCTCGCGGTCGTAGATGTCGGCCACCTTGTTGAGCATGGCATCGAGGGTGCCCGACTCTTCGCCGATAGACACCATCTGGACCAGGAGCGGCGAAAACACGGTCTGCCGCGCCAGGCTGGCCGTGAGACTGTCCCCTGCCCGGATGCGGTCATGCAGGACGGCGCTGGCCGTCTGGTAGATCCGGTTGCCCGTGGCGTCGCCCGCGGGCGCCAGTGCGTCGAGCAGCGGGATGCCGGCGCCATACAGGCTGGCCAGTGTTCTGCTCCAGCGGGCAAGGGCGGCCCGTCGCAGGAGTGAACCGGCAATGGGGAGTTGCAGCTGCCAGCGATCCGTGGCCACCTGCCAGGCGGGCGTCTGCTGCCAGCGGTGGGCGAGCCCGTAGGTGGCGCCAGCCAGAATCAGGAACGCGGGGGGACCGAAGTTGTGCACCCATGCCGAACCATCGATGATGAGGCGGGTTGGCAAAGGCAGGTTTGCACCAAAACTGCGGAAGCTCTCTTCAAAAGTCGGTACCACGTAAATCAGTAATAACAGCGTAATCAGCAGTGCGGTGCTAAGAATCGCCAGGGGATAGGTCAGTGCCCCGCGCAGTTTGCCGCGAATGGCGAGCATCTTTTCCTGGTAGTCGGCCACCCGGGCCAGCATCTCGTCGAGCCGGCCGGATTGTTCGCCGGCAGCGACCAGCGTGCAGGTGAGCGCGTTGAAGTTTTCCGGATGCCGGGCGAGCGCCACCGAGAGTGCGGCACCGGTTTGCACGTCCGTGCGAACCTGCAACAACAGGTGGGTGGCGGTCGGGTTTTCCTGACTGCGGGCAATGATGTCGAGTGCGGCCAGAATCGGTACCCCGGCGCGAATCAGGGTGGCCAACTGCCGGAGGAGAAAGCACACCGTTTTGGCGGGAATCCGGGGCGGGCGACGACGGGTGCGACCGACTCGGGTCGGGGTAATGCCCTGGCGGCGCAGTTCGATGCGCGCCCGCACCTCGCTGTTGGCCAGCAGTTCCCCGTTCAGGTTGGCCCCGTCTGCAGCAATTCCTGCCCAGCGGAAACGTTCCAGTTTGCCAACAGCCGGCAGGGGTGTCAGGCGAGATTCAGGCATCGGTGGCCGCAAGGACTTCGTCGAGCGAGGTATCGCCGGCCATCACCTTGGCCAGACCCGCTTGCCGCAGATCGGCCACACCCTCCAGTCGAGCCTGTCGGGCAATGTCCAGCGTACTGCCGTTATCAAGGATGATCTGTTGCAATGAGGTGCTGACCGGTAGCACTTCAAAAATACCAAGTCGGCCACGATAGCCGGTCTGCCGGCATTGGGGGCAGCCGCCCGGCTCGTAGATCTGTTGTGCCCCCGAGACTAGCGACTGCACATCGGCTTCGGGGAGGCCGGTGGCACGCAGCATCTCGCTGTCGGGTGTGCTGAGCGCAACCTTGCAGGCACAGAGTCGCCGGATCAGGCGCTGCGCCACGATCAGCAGCACACTACCGGCCACATTGAAAGCGGGCAGACCCAGCTGACGCAATCGCTCCAGACTTGCCGGCGCTGAGCGCGTATGCAGCGTCGATAACACCAGGTGGCCAGTCTGTGCGGCTTTGACCGCAATGTCGGCAGTCTCGAAATCACGGATCTCACCCACCATCAAAATGTCCGGGTCTTGCCGCATGAAGGCACGCAGCGCGGTGGCAAAGCTGAGCCCGATCCGGTCATCGATGTTGACCTGGTTGATGCCGGAAACGGGGATTTCCACCGGGTCTTCTGCCGTCGCAATGTTGACGCCGGGCTGGTTGAGCGCGTTCAGGCAGGCATAGAGGGAGACGGTTTTTCCCGAACCCGTTGGGCCGGTGACCAGAATCATGCCGCTGGGTTGGCGGATCGCACGCAGCAATGCCGAGCGTTGGAGATCTGACATGCCCAGTTGCTCGATCGACAACCGCGCGTTCTGCCGGTCGAGGATGCGGAGCACGATCTTTTCGCCGTAGAGTGTGGGCATGGTGCTGATCCGGAAATCGACCGGATTGCCGTTATCGGTCTCGACCCGCATCTGGCCGTCCTGAGGTAAGCGCTTTTCCGCAATGTTGAGCCGCGATAGCACCTTGAGGCGGGAAGCCAGCATGCTGCGGATGTCAGCCGGCGGTGTTTCTGCATCCTGAAGCAGGCCATCCACGCGAAAGCGAATGCGATAGCTGGTTTCGTAGGGCTCGAAGTGAATATCCGATGCATCGCTGGCGACCGCCTCGGATAGGATCCGGTGCAGAAAGCGGACAGCGGGCGCATCGTCCACCCCTGAAGGCGCTTCGGGTAGTGCCGCTTCGGGCGGGCGGTCATGGGCGTGCTCTGAAAAAGCGTCACCATAGAGTGCCGCAACCCGCGTGCTGGCTTCTGCAAGCTCACGGCAGTCGGCCACCATGGCGACGATACCGAGGCTGGTTTGAAACCGGGCCAGACTGATCAGGCTCTCGTCGGTGGGGTCGGCCATGGCCAGGGTCAGCTGGCGATCCCGGCGATCGATCGGCAGAAACCGGGCGTCACCGTACAGCGATGCCGGCAGCGTTGCAATCGGCAGTGTTGCTGCCAGTACCGATGGCGAGGCTAATGGAAACCCGAACCTATGATTAATCAGGGTGGCGAGCGATGCGCTATCGATGACGCCGGCCTGCACCAGTTCTTCAGGTAGGCTGCTTTGTCGTTGGGTGGCCCGGGTGGTGGCGCGGTCGATGGCCTCGGCTGTGCATCGCCCGCTTTCGATGAGTGCGCGAGCGAGGGCGCTCATAGACTCCGGTCGAGCAGAACTTCCAGTACGAAACGGCTGCCCACATAGGCAAGGAGCAGCGAAATAAAGCCGGCAATCGTCCAGCGCGTTGCCTTCTGGCCCCGCCAGCCCCGTAAATGACGACCCAGCAGCAAGGCGCCGAAGATCAGCCAGGAGATCAGGGCAAAAATGGTTTTATGGTCCGCCCGGATCCATTGGCCGTAAAACTGTTCGGAGACCAGCAGACCGGTCGCCAGCGAGGCGGTGAGCAGCAGGAAGGCAATGCCCAGCATCCGGAACAGCAGGTTTTCCATCCGCAGTAATGGTGGGAACCGGCGCTCGGCCGTCAGGCGTTGCGGGTGGTGCAGATCCCGTTCGGCAACCCAAAGCAGGCAGGCCTGTAGTGTGGCCAGCAGGAAGACGCCATAGGCCAGCATGGCCAGAATGAAGTGCACCCGGAAGAGGAACGCGTCGATGTGCACCAGCGGATGCTCGGCGGGAAAAATCAGCGGCAGGAGCACGCCGGCCGTTGTGGTTGGCAGAATCAGGGCCAGCAGGCCGCGCTGGCGGTAGGCCAGGCTTTCGAAGCCGTGCAATACCGCGGCCAGCCAGAGAATGACCGAGATGGCCAGGGCGAACGAGAAGCGGACTGTACCCCCGCCGAACATGTCGAAATACAGTGCGCCGGCATGTGCAACCAGAGCAAACCCAAACAACACGGGCGAGACACCGGCCGTAGGCGGTTGATGATCTGCCACGTTTTGACCCAGCGTGGCCCGGGCCAGCCGGGCGCCAGAGTGGGCGGCAACCTGACGCAACACCTGCCAGCTCAGCAGGCCATAGGCCAGGGCAGCAGCCAGCGTCAGAAGGGTAGCAAGGGTCAGGGTCATCGCAAACAGAGAGGGAACGTTACAATCAGGGGATACAATTCCGGGGACGAACCCCATTTATATCACGGTGGGGCGGCGATGCAGCAAGAAGTCATCGACCCGCCTCAAGACCTACACGCTGGAACATTCATGCTGGAAAACCTGACCCAACGATTAAGCCGTGTCATGAAAACCATGCGCGGCGAAGCCCGCATGACCGAAAGCAATATCGGGGATGCGTTGCGTGAAGTGCGCATGGCACTGCTTGAAGCCGATGTGGCGCTGCCGGTGGTCAAGGATTTCGTGGCGCAGGTCAAAGAGAAGGCGCTCGGCGAAGAAGTCGTTGGCTCGCTGACCCCCGGCCAAGCCTTTGTTGGCGTGGTACACGAGCAGCTAAAGCAGCTGATGGGCGAGGCGCAGGTGCCGCTGGCGCTAAATCAGCAGCCCCCGGCGATTATTCTGATGGCGGGTTTGCAGGGCGCGGGTAAAACCACCACCGTCGGTAAGCTGGCGCGCTGGCTCAAGCAGCACCAGAAGAAGAAAGTCATGGTCGTGTCGTGTGACGTGTATCGTCCGGCCGCGATTGAACAGCTCAAGCACGTAGCCGGCCAGGTCGGCGCCGAATTCTTCCCGTCGTCTCCCGATCAGAAGCCGGCCGAGATTGCCGCAGCGGCAGTGGACTGGGCACGCAAGCATCACGAAGAGGTGCTCATTGTCGATACGGCCGGTCGCCTGGCCATCGACGAAGCCATGATGGATGAGATCAAGGCATTGCATGCGCAGCTCAACCCCATCGAAACCCTGTTCGTGGTTGATGCCATGCTGGGTCAGGATGCGGTCAATACGGCCAAGGCCTTTAACGAAGCCTTGCCGCTCACCGGCGTGGTGCTCACCAAGCTGGATGGGGATGCGCGCGGTGGTGCGGCGTTGTCGGTGCGTGCCGTCACCGGCAAACCGATCAAGTTTGTCGGGGTGGCTGAAAAGCTCGATGGCCTGGAGCCGTTCTATCCGGATCGGATGGCCTCACGCATCCTCGGCATGGGCGACATCCTCTCACTGGTCGAAGCCGCCTCGCAGCAGGTGGATATGGATCAGGCCGCTGCGATGGCGCAGAAGATCAAATCCGGCAAGGGTTTTGATCTGAATGACTTCCGGGCGCAGGTGGCACAGATGCGCCAGATGGGCGGCATGTCGGCGCTGATGGATAAATTGCCCGCCAAGTTTGCCGAGGCCGCGGCCAATATGCCGGCGGGGAGTGACGACAAAATGGCCCGCCGCATCCAGGGCATCATCGACAGCATGACTCCGGGCGAACGTAGCAACCCGGAACTCATCAAAGCTAGCCGCAAGCGCCGTATTGCCACGGGCGCCGGCGTGCAGGTGCAGGATGTGAACCGCTTACTGAATCAGTTTGAACAGACGCAGAAGATGATGAAGCAGTTCGGCAGCATGTTCAAAGGCAAAGGCGGCATGATGAAGGCGATGCGGGGCGCCAAATCTCTTTTCGGCGGCAAACTGCCTTTTTAGACCGACTGCGCCAGCGTTTTGCGCAAGTAATCGACGACACCCGCCCGATCAATCATCGTGGCTTCGGCGTCGCGACGACCCTTGACCTCGATCTGGCCCGCGGCCAGGCCTTTCTCACCGATCACCAGACGCTGCGGGATGCCGAGTAGCTCCATATCGGCAAACATGACGCCGGGGCGTTCGTTACGATCATCGAGCAATACGTCAAAGCCGGCAGTGATCAGTTCTTCATAAAGCTCGCTGGCGGCCTGCTGGATAGCTGGTGACTTGTGGTACCCCATTGGCACAATGGCGACCGTGAATGGCGCAATCGCGGCCGGGAAGGCGATGCCCTTGTCATCGTGGTTCTGCTCAATAGCCGAGCCGACAATGCGTGTGACGCCAATGCCGTAACAACCCATTTCCATGACTTCGCTTTTGCCTTCTTCGCTGAGGAAGGTACAGCCGAGTGCTTCGGCGTATTTGGTGCGTAGCTGGAAGATGTGGCCCACTTCAATGCCGCGCACGATGTCGAGCACGCCCTGGCCATCCGGCGACGGATCGCCCGCCACCACGTTGCGGATATCGGCCACTTCCGGCTCGGGCAGGTCACGCCCAAAGTTGACCCCGGTCAGGTGCGTGTCATAGGCGTTAGCGCCACAGGCAAAATTAGCCATCACGGCCACGGAGCGATCCGCGATGACGCGGATGCCGGCCTTGATACCCACCGGACCAATAAAGCCGGGGATGCAGCCGAGCGCTTCTTTCACTTCGTCTTCGCGGGCGAAGCGGAAAGCGCCGATGCCTTCAATTTTTCCGGCTTTGATCTCGTTCAATTCGTGATCGCCGCGCAGCAGGAGTAGCACAACACCGGCGGTTTCGCCTTCGCCGACTTCCGGCACGATGGCCAGGGTTTTGACGAGGCCCGACAGCGGGATGTTCAGAGCCTGGGCCACGTCGTCGCAGCGGGATTTTTTCGGTGTCGCCACGCTGGCCATGGTGGCGGCAGCGGCCGGCCGTGGGGTGGTTGGCGCCAGGGCTTCGGCCAGCTCCACGTTGGCGGCAAAATCGGAGGTGGGGCAGAAAGCGATATCGTCTTCGCCGGAATCAGCCAGCACGTGGAATTCGTGCGAACCGGTGCCGCCAATCGAACCGGTGTCAGCGGCTACGGCGCGGAAGCGCAAACCCAGGCGGGTGAAGATACGGCTGTATGTGTCATACATCACACGGTATTCGCGCTGCAGATCTTCAAAGTTGGTGTGGAAGGAATAGCCATCCTTCATCAGAAACTCGCGGCCGCGCATCACGCCAAAGCGTGGGCGAATTTCGTCACGGAACTTGGTCTGGATCTGGTACAGATGAATGGGCAGCTGACGATAGCTCTTGATTTCTTTGCGCACAAAATCGGTCACCACTTCTTCATGGGTCGGGCCGATTACGAATTCGCGCTGGTGACGGTCTTTAAAGCGGAGTAGTTCCGGGCCGTACTGTTCACCGCGACCCGATTCCTGCCAGAGCTCAAAGGGTTGTACGGCGGGCATCAGCATTTCCAGTGCGCCGGCCCGGTTCATTTCGTCACGGACAATCGCTTCGACTTTGCGCAGGGTGCGCAGCCCCATTGGCGTCCAGCTGTACACGCCCGAGGCCAGGCGACGGATCAGCCCGGCGCGCAGCATCAGTTTCTGGCTGATCACTTCGGCGTCAGAGGGGGCTTCTTTAAGGGTGGTGATCAGAAACTGGGAAGAGCGCATAGCAAAGCCTGAGGTTGGGGCGTTCACGCGGCTGCGGAGCGCCAAATCGCAATAAAAGCGGCATTTTAGCGGAACCCGGCTTTCGTCTGTTGGGTGGATGTGCCAGAATCAGGGCAATTTCAAATTAACGCAGGTGATTTATGCTAGATCGTGAAGGCTATCGCCCCAACGTCGGCATCATTCTCTGCAATGCACGTAATCAGGTTTTCTGGGGAAAGCGCGTCAAGGAACACGCCTGGCAGTTTCCGCAGGGTGGGATCAAGCGCGGGGAATCCCCCGAAGTCGCGATGTATCGTGAGTTGCAGGAAGAGGTGGGCCTGGCGCCCGAGCACGTCAAGATCCTGGGTCGGACCAAGGACTGGCTGCGCTATGAGGTGCCCGAACAGTGGATCCGCCGGGAGTGGCGCGGCAACTATAAGGGTCAGAAGCAGATCTGGTATCTGCTGCGCCTGACGGGTGGGGATCATCACGTCCAGTTGCGTGCCTCCACGCACCCCGAATTTGACGCCTGGCGCTGGAGCCCTTACTGGGTGCCGCTGGAGACCGTGGTCGAGTTCAAGCGTAATGTCTATAACCAGGCCTTGGCCGAGCTGGAACCTTTTCTTAATGCGGATCGCTTACGCCATCCGGCCATTGGCCGTCGCGGGCGGCGGGCACCTGCCGGTAAACCGGGTGGGGCGCATAGCGGTGGTGCAGTCGTTCAGCAACAGATGGAAGCCCAGATCGATGTCACGACCGAAGCCGGGGTGGCCGAATGATCCGTCGTCTCTGTCTGCTGGTTGCGGTAGTCTGGGCTGGGCAGTCGCTGGCCGCTGTCGAATGCGATACCCGCAAGTACTACGAGTGCTACGACTATCAGGAATCGGAAGAAGACAAAAAGGTCTGGCAGGAAGAGAAGTACACGCTGCCGGCCGCACCCGATATGGACAAGCTGATCCCCTTCGAGGTCAATGTGTCGAATGCCAACCGCTTTCTGGTGGACCCGGCCAGCGTCTCGGTCGGCAAGGATGGAGTGGTGCGTTTCACGGTCGTCATCGAATCGGGCGGCGGGGCGCGGACGGTCAACTACGAAGGCCTGCGCTGTAAAACGCGAGAGCGACGTCTGTATGCGTTCGGGCAAAAGGATGGGACCTGGGTCGAGAGCGTCGGCTCATCCTGGATCCTGATGCAGAAGCAGCAGCACAAGATGCACAATGCCTATCCCGCTGTTCTGGCGTTTGATTATTTCTGTATCGACATGGAACCCCCGCCCAGCGCCGAAGTGGCCGTTGAGCGCCTGAGAACGGGGCCGGTCATTACGTCGTCGAGGTAGCCTATGAACGTGGATAGCCTGATTATCGAAGCCGACAAGGTGCTGCGCACCTTATTTGCGTCACAGCACAGCGTACGACCCCATCCTGATGCCGGCGTGGCCGAGGCCGAACTCTCCGAAACAGAACGCCGCCATGTGGCCGGCCTGATGCGGGTGAATCATAGTGGTGAAGTCTGTGCCCAGGCCCTGTATCAGGGGCAGGCGCTGACCTCACGCGATCCGGCGGTGCGTGAGGCGCTGCGCGAGGCCGCGCACGAAGAAACCGAACACCTGGCCTGGACGGAACAGCGGCTGCGCGAACTGGGCAGCCACACCAGCTTTCTCAACCCGCTCTGGTATGTTGGTTCGCTGACGCTAGGGGTGGTTGCCGGCAAGCTGGGGGATCGCTGGAATCTGGGTTTTCTGGCCGAAACCGAAAAGCAGGTCACGGCGCACCTTGAAAGCCATCTCGATCGTTTGCCCGAGGCTGATGAAAAAAGCGCCGCGATCATTCGCCAGATGGCCATCGACGAAACGTCTCATGCCCATACCGCTGAGGCGCTGGGCGCTGCGCAGTTTCCGCCGGTAGTCAAACAGCTGATGCAGCAGACCTCGAAACTGATGACGGGGTTGTCGTACCGCCTTTAGTGTGGCGCTGCCTTTAAGCGGCAGTGTTCTCGTCGCGCAGCACTAGATCCCAGGTAATCTCGGCGGTGGCGCCCAGCATGGCCGTGGCCGAGCAGTATTTGTCCTTGGACAGGGTGACCGCGCGTTCCACCGCTTCCTGTTTCAGACTTTTGCCCGTCACGACAAAGTGCAGGTGCAGCTTGGTAAAGACCTTGGGGTCGGTGTCGGCACGCTCGGCCTTGAGCTGAACCTCGCAACCGGTGACTGGGTGGCGGCCCCGCTTGAGAATCATCACCACGTCAAACGCCGTGCACCCACCTGCGCCCGCCAGCATCATTTCCATCGGGCGCGGGGCCAGATTGCGTCCACCGGCGTCGGGCGGCCCGTCCATCGTCACCATATGGCCACTGCCGGTTTCGGCGATAAAGGTCATGTGTTCGGTCCAGACGACGCGGCATTCCATGGGGCAGGGCTCCAGCAGGGCAGGGTTGTTCAAAGAACCGCGATTGTACGGTAAACCCCGGAAAAATGGCCCCGGAGTGGCCTAGGCGTGGCCCGGGAAACACTGCCAGAACGGCCCTGAACCGCCCCACGGAAAATATTTTGCTGCATCACAGCAAATTTGCTTGATTTTTTGTTGATCGGGCTATACATTTGCTCTGTAAGTCAGGCGTAAGTTTTTGACGCGCCTGCAGGATTGTCTCCTCCACCCTCCTCCTTTGGTGTGGATTGGCGCGGAACCACTCGTGTGGCTCCGCGCTTTTTTTTACCGCGGCCGGTCCGGCCGGCGCCACGGAGCCGGTTTGGCAAGGGTGCGTAACGCTTGACGCAGGCTTTTAAGTCTTGCTAGAATCTTCGTTTTCCCAAATTCCGCGCCACTGTTGGCGCCACGGAAGTGCAAAGATGAAAACCTTTTCCGCCAAGCCGCATGAAGTCACGCGCGACTGGTTCGTCGTAGACGCAACGGACAAAGTCCTGGGCCGCGTTGCCAGCGAAGTCGCACGCCGCCTGCGTGGCAAGCATAAGCCTGAATACACCCCGCACGTTGATACGGGCGATTTCATTGTTGTCGTTAACGTCGAGAAGCTTCGCGTCACCGGTAACAAGGCTGAAGACAAGAAGTATTTCCGCCACTCGGGTTACCCGGGCGGTATCTACGAAACCACGTTCGGCAAGATGCAACAGCGTTTCCCAGAGCGCGCTCTGGAAAAAGCTGTCAAGGGCATGCTGCCGAAGGGTCCGCTGGGCTACGCCATGATCAAGAAGCTCAAGTGCTACGCCGGTGCGACTCATCCGCATACCGCCCAGCAACCGAAGTCGCTGGATATCTAAGAGGTTTTTATGGCAGAACAACAATACTACGGTACCGGTCGCCGCAAGAGCGCCGTCGCTCGTGTCTACCTGAAGCGCGGCAAGGGCAACATCGTTGTCAACGGCAAGCCGGTCGATATTTTCTTCTCGCGTGAAACCGGCCGCATGGTCGTCCGTCAACCGCTGGAACTGGTTGAGCACGTCAATACCTTCGACATCAACGTCAACGTCACCGGCGGTGGTGAGTCGGGTCAAGCCGGCGCCGTGCGCCACGGTATCACCCGCGCCCTGATCCAGTACGACGCCGAACTCAAGTCGGCCCTGTCGAACGCCGGCTTCGTGACTCGCGATGCCCGTGAAGTCGAACGTAAGAAGGTCGGTCTGCACAGCGCCCGTCGCCGTAAGCAGTTCTCGAAGCGTTAATGCTTTTTCGCATCCGAATCGTTTGGTTCGGATGTGCGGCCAGTTAGCTCAGTTGGTAGAGCAGCGGATTGAAAATCCGCGTGTCCTTGGTTCGATTCCGAGACTGGCCACCAGTAATACCGAAAGCCACCCGACCGGGTGGCTTTTTCTTTGTGCAGGTTAAGGTACACTCCACGGCATTGCAGTCCCCAACTTTTTCAGGAGATCACGATGTCACACGTAGCTAAAAAGAATCGTCCGATTGTGAAGGCCCTGGCCTATCTGGCCACCGGTGCCGCGATAGTCGGGTTGGTGGGTTGTGGTGGCGGTGGTCTCACGCAATCGCAGAAGTCGGGCTTTCTGACATCGGCCGAATATAACCGCCTGGAAGAAATCCCGATTGATCAGCCGGGCGTGAAGCTCTACCGTTACGTCAGCCCGGATTTTGACAAGAGCCAGGTCAAGGGTGTGATGATTGACCCGGTGGTGCTGTATCAGACGGCGCTCAAGGATTCGGGCCAGAAGGGTCTGACCGACGAGACGATTTACCAGACCCGGATGATTATCGACAAAGAACTGAAGGATCGTGCGTCGAAGCGCTTTAACGTGGTGGCGAAGCCCGGCCCGGGCATTGGCCGTTTGAGCGTGGCGCTGACTGGTGCCGTGGTTGAAGGCGATAGCTTCAAGCCCTGGAACGTGGTGCCAATCTCGGCCGTGCTGTTTGCTGCCCAGAAGGCTGCGGGTGTGGATTCCAAGACACCGTCTCTGGTGGTTGAGGCCAAGCTGCGCGACAGCGTGACTGGCAAGGTCTGGGGTCAGGGCGTGTACGTGATGTCGGGCGAAACCTTCCGTATGGAATCGAGCTCGACCGAAGCCTTCCAGAAGCTGGCGATTGACTGGGTCACGACCGCCGTGCGTGTGTCGGCAGGTATGGCCGGCAAGTAACCGCTCTGATCGGCAAGAACAGAAAGCCACCTTCGGGTGGCTTTTTACTGCTTGTTCAGATTCTGAACCACCGTATTGAATGACTCGGAGTTCGAAAGGATCTGTTTAGCTGCGCTTCTGAGTCGATCGACCTGCTCGGAGGTGAGCGTAAAGGTGGTGGGCAGATTGTTCAGATAGTCACGTTCATCCGGGTCGGGTAGTTCTGAGAAGGCAACGTACACCAGAGAAATTTTTGCCGCGGGGGTCCGGTCGATGGCCGTGGCAGCGTCCATATTCGGGTGGTTTTTCATCAGCCGCTTGAACTCCCGGGTGGCTTTGATCTGGTCGGATTGCGCCCAGTTGTTGGCGATGTCCTGGATTTCGGTGAGCTGTGCTTCGGAGTTGTGGTCGACAGAGACGCCGAAGGATTGCACCGCTTGCGCCAGGAAGCCCGGGCCCTGTTCCTGACGGTTCCAGTTGAGCGTGGGTTCGGTGAGCGAGTTCACCACAATGATGACAATGTTCTCGACGCCATCCAGCCGATTGGTGCCGCCCGCATCGCGGTGGGCTTCCAACGCATTCATAGCGTCGATGACGCTGCGCAATCCGAGGTTATCGGAGAGGGCGCCATCAGCCAGATGCAGATAGGGGCTGTTCTTGCTATCGAGCCGTTCCAGCTCCTTCTGTCGCGCCAGAGCTCTCGATACGGCGCGCGGTCGACTGGGTGTGTCCTTGAACTGTGAGAGCCAGTTGGGGTAGGTGTACCCACAGGTGCCCGCGTAGTTATTGAGTGTGAGCGGCGCCAGTAGAATCGGAACGGAGGACGAGGCCGATGCAGCCCGTGCGACACGGAAACTATCCAGGTAGGCACACATGAAGTCGAAGTCTTCCTTGGTGAACAGGATGCGCGTGCCCGTTTGCAGATCGGTGGACGAGGGGATGATCAGCGGCCCCTTGGTTTTGGCGAGATCGGCAAAGGTGGCGCCTTTGAAGAGCACCTGATCATAAAGATCGGCCGCCATTTCAGAACGCCACCAGCTATAGGACATCAGGTTGCCCCAGTTCGTCGGGTTGAGCCCCGTGCTGAACAACTGGCCCTGGATATCCCGTTTGAGGAAGTCCTGTTCGTAGATCTCGAATAACTGATCACCATAAAGTCGGTAGGCCAGCGCGGTAAAGCTGCCTCCCGAGACGCTACTGATGGCATCCACGTAGTCGAGGAGGCGTTTGGTGCTGCCGTCTTTCTTCTGGATGGTGGTTTCTTTCAGGGCCTCGAGCGCGCCATAAGAGAAAGCGGCGGCACGAGTGCCACCACCGGAAAAGGCCATCACGACCATGGTCTTTTCGGCAACCGGCGTGCTGAAAAATTCACTCCCGCTGACGTTGGGATGATCAATACGTCCATTGATGGGCCGCGTGGCGCAAGCCACGAGCATCAGGACCAGTGCGGCCAGAAGCAGATGTTGAAATCGAAAGGATCGGTTCATGGCGAGGGCGCGATTAGAAGATACGGGTGATCTGGTCGTTGCAGCTCACGTACACCGGGATGCCGCGGCTGCAGAAAAGGCCGAGCGCATCGCCAAAGGCGGGTTCGCGCCAGGCGTCCCGATGGGTGGGGTCTACATAGAGAATGGCCTCGTTGCCGTTATTGACCGTGCCGATGACGACCTTGCAGCGGTCGGGCCGGATGTGGGCGGGCAGGGGTTTGTCGAAGGCTTGCGAGCGGAACCAGAGGCATTCATAGACGCGGCAGGATTCGGGACGCGCGTTATAGATGTTGCAGCCTGTGCCGGCCGTGCAGTGAACGCAGGGGGTATTGGCCCCCTTGTTGAGTTCCCGGACCTTCATCACCGTGCAGCAGACGGTGCAGTCGCCGCAGCTATTGCGGACGGGTGGGGCGGCGGTCGGGGCGGTTTCGTGGGTGGTGTTGCTCATAAGTTGCGGGTGCTGAACATGGAACGAATGCGAGTGTATATGAGGCGCAGGGCGATGCGCGAGATTGGGCCACGCCGCATCTCAAAATGTTGCGCCGCGCAAAAATATCCCTGATAAAACAGGGGTGTGGCATCCATACAACGCGCTTCAAAATCTTACGGAATCGTTAAATATGTAAGCCGTTTGTAAGTGTCTCTACGTACCCTTGCCTCACGCGCCAAGAGTTGTTTGCCATTGGTGCATCTATAAATAGGAGGAGAAATCCATGTTAGACCCCACGACCGCCAAGATCTTGGCAGATCCGAAGTTCAAGGAGATGGTCGCAGTCCGCAACAGCTACAGCTGGATCTGTACTGTGCTGATGCTCATCGCCTACTTCGGTTTCATCCTGACCCTGGCCTTTGACAAGGCTATTTTTGCTCAAAAAATCGGTGACGGCGTCATGACGCTGGGTGTGCCGGTGGGTCTGGGCGTTATCCTGTTCACGATTGCAATCACGGCTGTTTACGTGAAGAAGGCCAACACGGACTTCGACGCAATGAAGGACGCCGTTATCAAGGACGTGCAAAAATGACCAAGATGAATAAGACTCTCGTTGCGCTGGGTGCGCTCCTCCTGAGTGGTGCAGCTCTGGCTGCTGGTGCAGATCTGGGTAACACTGCCAAGCAAGCTACGAACTACACCGCCATTGCCATGTTCGGTATCTTCGTGGCCTTTACCCTGTGGATCACCAAGTGGGCCGCAGGCAAGACCAAGACCGCTGCCGACTTCTACACTGCCGGTGGTGGTATTACCGGTTTCCAGAACGGCCTGGCGATCGCGGGCGACTACATGTCGGCTGCATCGTTCCTGGGTATTTCGGGTCTGGTGTTCGCAAACGGCTTTGACGGCCTGATCTTCTCGATCGGCTGGCTGGTCGGTTGGCCGATCATCACGTTCCTGCTGGCAGAGCGCCTGCGTAACCTCGGCAAGTTCACATTCGCCGACGTGGTTGCCTTCCGCTTCTCGCAGACCCCGGTCCGTGTGTTCGCTGCGACCGGTACGCTGGTTGTGGTTGCCTTCTACATGATTGCCCAGATGGTGGGTGCAGGTCAGCTCATTAAGGTGCTGTTCGGCCTCGAGTACACCTACGCCGTGATCCTGGTCGGCATCATCATGTGTCTGTACGTGCTGTTCGGCGGCATGACGGCAACGACCTGGGTGCAGGTGATCAAGGCGGTGATGCTGCTGTCGGGTGCAAGCTTCATGGCCGGTGCCGTGCTGTTTGCCTTCGGTTTCAGCCCGGAAGCCCTGTTTGCCAAGGCAGTTGAAGTTCACGCCAAGCACGAAGCGATCATGTCGCCGGGTGCACTGATCAAGGATCCGATTTCGGCGATCTCGATCGGTATGGCTCTGATGTTCGGTACCGCTGGTCTGCCGCACATCCTGATGCGCTTCTTCACCGTGCCGAACGCCAAGGAAGCCCGTAAGTCGGTTGCCTGGGCAACGACCTGGATCGGTTACTTCTACATCCTGACCTTCATCATCGGTTTCGGCGCTATTGTGTACCTGATCCAAGATCCGGCTGCATACTACGTTGACGGTGATCTGGCCAAGGGTCTGAAGGGCGGCGGCAACATGGCTGCTATCCACCTGTCGAACGCTGT
>JACCED010794588.1_pt1 | contig 15042 bp, 16 predicted proteins | sample 7455021 | NCBI WGS metagenome assembly JACCED01 (sample SAMN15323456, study PRJNA562643) | freshwater metagenome | isolation source: river surface water | place: USA:Blue River Watershed | collected 2017-08-19 | reverse complement strand
TCCTTGCTAGTACTGGGGTATATAGTGGAGAAGTAACGTATGTATCTATCATGTTCTTCAGTAGTAGAACTAAAATATAATCCACTTAATGGTTCTATTTCATCCTTAGCTCTAAAGAGAATATTAGTAGGGTCTGTAATCTCTTTTCTGGGTTCAGCACAGGATACTAACACACCAGAATCATTCCATTGTAAGAGACCTTTTTGTTCTCTACATTTTACATCGTATCTTTTAGACATTTATTATAATATTAGAAATTTAATATAACTGTTAGGGATGTATCAATTAACTTTGGCACCTTATGGTATTAGTTAGAGATAATAGTAGATCTCTAATAGTGTAGTGTTCTTTCGTAAGGTGGAGCGTGTTACTATTTTGTATTATTTCATCTACATTTTTATATAGTTCAAATAGTTCATCTTTTTCATCATTGTATAAGTATTCTGTATAAAATTCTAAATTTACAATAGTATTATACAACAAATATTTCGGTAATACTCTATTACATAATATAATTTTACAACAATCATATCCACTATCTAGATCATCGCAATAATATGCCGAAATCGAATTATTATATTCTATAATATCTCTATATTTTGTTCTATCTAAAAATAATTTATCTGAGGATATAGTTTTATTATAATATTTAAATTTGTGATATAAAATATTTGTTATAAGATGTTCTTCATTTTCTCTTAAGTATGACATTGTATTTGCTACGCCATCTATTCTTTCAGAATCATATTCTATTGTTTTTAACCAATATCTTATTGCTAAATCATACTCTTCTAAAATGTTATAACAATCACCAATATATAAGGATGAACAGTATTTTTCTTGAATCCAACCATTAAGTTCTAAAACCCTTTTATAACTATCTATTGCTTCTATATACATTTTACCATCTCTATAAGAATTAGCTAAATAAAAGTAATATCTAGGGTTATCTGGTTCATCCTTAACTGCATTTTCTAATAGTCTAATATCTCTTTCGATTTTATCATCTTTACAACCACCATCACCTAAATCATTTATAAATACTTCTTCTTTTTCAAATTGGTCACCTCTATAAGTATCTGGAACATATAAATATTCATGTGTTACACCAATATATTTATATTTTTTACTATTCTTTATGAGTCTAACATTTTGGTAATAGAAGTCTTCGTTGCCCTGTAAAATATTATAATAATCTTTATTTAGAGATGATTTACTAAAGGTATTACTAACTACTAATTCCATATCGGCATCTAGTAATAAAACATAGTCTGACATACCTAAACAGGATGTTAATGCATAATTTCTATTATATTCAAAATTTATAAATGGTTCTTGTATTATTTTTCCAGGTATGTTTTTATCTAAAAAATAGTTATCAATTATTTGGATAGTATTATCGGTTGAACCAGTATCACATATACAATAACAATCTATTATATTGAGTACAGAATCTAATAATCGGGTTATAATTTTACCTTCATTTTTAACAATCATATTTAGACATATTGTAGGATGTTTATTCATTTTAAATTAATATAAATATTAATTTGTTAGAATATACTTAAACATATTTTATTGTCTTTATCTATAGATACTAGTATATCTAAATCTAAGATGGATATGTTAAAAAACCAAATAGTTACCATAAGTGCTATGCAAAGTGGTAAAGATGGTAGTAGTATAATGAATGCTATCTATGGTATTATTATGTTGTCATTTATTGAACAACTTTTTAAATATTTACCAGTTATTGGAGCGTTTTTTAAAAAGTATAGTGAAGAGTATATTAAGCGGCGATATGGTTCAATGAACATTGTTAACACACTTGGTAGTATTAAAAAAGAATTAACGGGTAGTATTATTTTAGAAAAGAGTTATTTAGAAAAGGATAGTGGGCAAAATAGTGAGTTTGTAGAAGCTACTCTAGAATATATTGCTAAATTACCCAATATTAAATTTCTAAAATATCGTACAAGATTCTTTGTATCGCATAAAGAGGAATTTGAAATCGAGAATAATATCTATGGTCGTTGTTTAGACTGTTTACAAAGTATAGAAACTGGAGAATTAGAAAAAATTACAATTCAAGTATATTCGTACACATTGGATATTGTACATTTACGAGCATTTCTAAATAAGATATACAAAAACTATGGGATTTCTAAAAAGAATCAATTGGGTGACCAAACTTATTTGTTTGACCACATCATTTCTCAAAGCAATAATAATATGCCTATATTACGTTTTGACATGACACCATTTAATACAAACAAGTCGCTAAAGACTATTTATGGTAGCTATATGACTAATGTAGTAAAACGTATTAATTTCTTTATAAAAAATCGTGATTGGTATGTTAAAAAGGGTATTCCACATACACTAGGATTATTACTACACGGTCCGCCTGGTTGTGGTAAAACTAGTCTAATAAAGGCAATAGCAAATGATACACATCGTCATATTATAAATATCCAGTTAAATAAAAGTGTAACACAAACACAATTGAAATCATTATTTTTCAATGAAGAAGTGTTTGTCTTTAATAAGAAAACAGGTCAAAATGAGTTGTTCCTAATTCCATTAGAGCAACGCATTTATGTGATGGAGGATGTAGATGCAATTTCGGACATTCTATATTCACGAGATATTATTGATAAGCAAAAAGAAATAGAAGAAAAGATGCGACAAGATATGTATGAAAAGGCTAAAGTAGAAGCGGCACAGAAGGGTTACGCGCCACCACCACCGCCACAAAATACTAAAGAGGAGAACAAGGAGCAAATAACACTTGCTTTTATATTAAACTTATTAGATGGTATTTTAGAAACACCTGGTAGAATTATTATTCTTACTACTAATCATCCAGAAAAACTAGATAGTGCTTTAGTTAGACCAGGTCGTATTGATTTGAACATTCATTTTGATCGTTGCTCTAGAGAAACTATAGTTGAACTAGTAAGTAAGTTTTATGAAACCATTGATGAAACCTCTAAGGAATGGTGTGAGTTCTTATCGGAACTAGCCAAGCTAGATGAATATATGTTGACTCCTGCAGAGGTAAACAAAATCATTTTCAATTACTATGATGAATATAAATTAGCATTTGGTGAAATTATTCGTGATATTCGCGACTCTATGTATAGGTGTAAAAAAGAGGAACTTAAACAGGATACAATTGGCACTAAGGAACCCGAATTAGATGCCGCTAGTTATGGAAATACATGTGTTAAATTTGAAGAAACCGAACCTTGTAAAAATTCTACAGATATTGTTGGATTAGAATTAAATATAAATAATATTACCATAGAAAATACAGACACAAAGGAATTATCAAATAAAAAACTTTATAATAAAATAATAGATAGGCCATCATCTTCTGATACCATAAAGGGTTTGGCACTCCACGGCAACTTTGTTGGTTTTAGTGGCAGTTTTTCGGGATTTAATGCCAATAATTTTGAATCAATTGACGGTAGCAATATTTCCAGTGAAAACAGTTCCTCATTAGATGAATTTTTTAAACCTATTCTATAATTATACCGTGGAATATCAATGTTTTATTTGTGGAATGTAGCAAAAAATATAACTTTCGGATATGTAGAAGTTACATGTTGTAATCCTAACTGCAAAAGAAAGTTTAAACTTTCTAGAAATTCAGAGGTATCAAAAAATCCAAATAATGTCAGTTGTAATATGGGTTGTGCCCTAGCGGCTTATAATTATCTAGAGAATAAGTATTAACCTTTGTTTAAGTGACAAATCTGTTACCATTATGTGAATAATGGTTAATACTAAAGATAATAAACCTTTTTAGTTCCATCGTATTTTTTAATAATAAAACGGATTGCGCATTCATATTTATATTTTACCGTGGAGTGCCAAAGGCAGCTGACGCGGGTAAGTCTCCCTAAGTCTTGCTTGCTAAAGCAAGCAATCCTTAACCACCACCAACAGGAGGCGGGTTCCATAATGTCCTAAAGTTAAGCTTCGCTAACTTTAGGACACTATAAGGTATACATTGCTAATAATACTTTAGAGATTTTGTAAATATATTGTAAATATAAAGTTAATACTACTAATAAAATTATATTAGTGATATTATGTCTAATTTAATTTTACCATCATTAGTATCATCTCTGTTAGAAGTGACTATAACACAACCACTAGATGTTATTAAAACCTACAAACAAGCCAATAAACTAAATCAACTAGATTATAAGTTAAGTAATTTGTACAAAGGATTTGTACCAAGAGCATTGGGGAATATACCATCTAGAACGGTATTTCTTTTTAGTCAGGAATATTTCAAAGGATATACATCTGATAGGTATAAACCTATAGTTGTACCACTGATGTCGGGATTTTGTCAAACCCTAGTAGATACACCAGTGGAGGTAGTTAAAATAAATCAAATATTTGGGCAACAAAATAAGAATTATTATTCTGGGTTCTTACCACATTGTATTCGAAATATAATATTTGTAGGATTTGTGTTTAACTTCAAAGAATATGGAAAACGATATGATTCTATAACTATTTCATCGGCATATGGAGCAGTAGGTGGATTATTAGGATGCTACTTTTCACATCCACTTGATACTATGAAAACAATAAAACAATCTAAAGTAACTAATAGTAAACTAAATACTGTAGGTGACTATATGAGAGGTTCACATATTAGAGCCGGAATGGGGTTTGTAAATATGTTTGTTAGTTTGAGTATTTTTGAACTACTGCAAAATTATTCTAAACAATAAAAATAAATAAAAATAAATAAAAATAAATAAATTACAAAAATTGATAACGATTTTGTATTTTAATACACACTATAATTCTCCAAATGGCGTCTACGCAAAACATTGAACAATTTGAAGCTAGCAAACGGGAGTTTATCCAAACTGTTTGCCTAAGCTATGAAAAGGTCCTAAAGGATAATGGTGTAGATCTAGAGAGTGAAATTCGCGCCAAGGTGCTAGAAGAAATTAAGCAGAAGAAGGCCAAGAAACAAGAAAATAAACAAAAAAAGGCACAACTAGAGTCTTTTCGATTAACTCGACTGGGATTTGTATCTGACATGTTATGTGAACTAGAATACAAGTTTTCAGATAAGGTTCAAGAGTTCTATGGTGATCTAGTTGACGTAGAAATTATTAGTGAATGGTACTACAATGATTGTAATGTTACAATTGAGGTCATGTGGAATGATAAAACACTATACATCACTAACTATGATGGAGTACTAAAGATTACTGGTGGTAATAAGGAACTACGAAAATATATTAAATCTGATAAAAAGATGGTAAAGGATTTTATTGATGTATCGGATGAATACTACTATCTAAATGATGAATACTACACTTCATCTTCAAAAAATTCAGAATAAGTACGACTTCTCTTATAATTAGTATTATCTCGTTCAATTGTAAGTGCTACTACTAGAATAATACCTAAACTTACTATTATTAAAAATCCTATAGCAATATAAAAATACATAATATTTGCTTTGTATTAGTAAATAGTGGTAATTAATTGTTAAACAGTTTTTCTAATCATCTTCAAAGAGGCAGGCAGTACTACTAATTTTATTAATCGTTATTTTCTTGGTATCCATACTTTGTTTTCTATTAGAACTATTAGAATTATTTGAACCACTAGAGCTACTGGTATTTTTACTATTATTAGAATTGTTGATTTTATTGATAGTTATTTTAGATGTTGTTGTTTTTGTATTATTTTCTGCATGCATCTCAACCTGTTCATTCGGCTCCTTCTTTTTTTGGGAATTTAATTGTAATCCGGAATTAGTTACTAAGGACAAATCAACAGTCCATTTGATTTCACTTCTAGCTTTCCAACTATCAAATGCTTCATATATATGTTGTTTAGCATCCTCTCTGTCCAGTCCATTGATATCCATTAAATGTCCTAAGGCAACACCTTTATCTAATAGCCTAGTAGTTGTGTAACAAGGTTTACAAAGAGCACTTACTCTTTCCAATCTTTGAACATGTGTACTAAAATTAAAACTAAACATTTCGCATACTTCTAAATACTTTCTTTCACTAGAGATACATTCTTCGCTACAAATCTCGCACCTATAAGCAACTCGCTTAACTAGTAGGTTTCTCAACTTGCTAAAATCACTATCGTTTAGTAATCGCCTAAGAGATATATTAGAACCTTTAGGAAGTATATCAACAAATAATTCATTTCCTCCAAATCTTCTATTTTCACCTATTAATACTAATGGCTTTTGATTTTCTTTTGATTCCTTACTATTGATACTAGTAGTTTTCTTATTACTTCTAGTAGTTTTGGGGGCTGAGGCGGAAAACTTTTCGATTAATTTTTTAAAACTTTCGTCAGGAGCATACCATAGTTTTTTCTCAGGGTCCCATTTAGCACCCATAGATTTAGCCTCATCTTTTAGTTCAAATGGTACATGTAAATAGATCATGTTACTACTGATTTATTCCCAATCAATAAGTTTTAAATGAATTGAAAGATTTAAATTGTAATACATATACAAATACATATACAGATGTGTGATCACAATTTAACCAAAGAAGAACTAGATAAGGCTATTAGATATATGTATGATTTAGAGTACGAATATAGAATATGTCGTAATTTCTGGCAAGAAGACATTGTCTACAAGTGTACTACATGTAGTGATGAGTGGCTACAGTTAGGAGAACTGTTATATTGTCCTAATTGTAAAAAAAATGTTTGTCTAGCTTGTTACCACGGAGTGTAAACCTAAAGGATTGGCACTATAAGGTGCCGCGGAAAGAATATCTAATATTCATATTTACGTCCATAGCCAAATTCACCTTTTATTTTATGCAGTAGATTTATATCTAATAATTTAGAACTAGTAGCTAATGGATGTTCACATATAACAAATTCTATAAATATAGCAACATCAGTTAAATACCTACAATATTTATCACTGTTATTGCTTCTACGGCAATATTCTACAAATATTTTAGCATCTGTATTAAGATTATTATCTAATAAAATCTTATTGTTAATCATACCAATTGCTTTATCCGTAATTCTTTTCATTTCTTCAAATTCTATATTATTATAGTTTACTCGATCATAATACAATGAGCTTATATAACTAGCGCCATTACAGACAGATTGTTCCATCCAACCGGGGAATATAAAATCAGTATATTTACAGTCTTTTATGAATATATTTGGTCTAGATCCATTTGTTTGAGAATGTTCCATGTATCCAAGATTTATATTTACAGCACCTTTTTTTAAAAATGGCATATACATAATTCCTGTACCTGGTCCAGATATATGTATGTCAACATCTTCTAGTTCCTTCATCTGTTCTGTAAATGAAGAATAATTAGACCAATTAATATATTTTATATTTATACCTTTGTCCTTGTAGTATGTTACAATTTGATTTAGATTACTTATTTCATATGTAGAATATCTTTTATTTGAGATAATTATAATCTTTACATCATTTCCGGTATTAAGTGGTTTATCTATATTTATACCATGTCTAGACAGAATCCTATTTTTAAAATAAGATAAGGCATTATATTCTTTTTCACCATATAGTCTATATTCTTTAGTCATAACTCTATTACCTGTATTTCCTGTACCAGAAATTAATGTTTTAAAATGTATAAATTTTGATTTATCTAGATTATAATAATCTATTATTTGATTGCCGGAAAATTTAGTAATAATATCATATGCCATTATTTTTTTATCATTCCATGTGTCTGATAATAAAACAAAATCATTATGAATGTAATTAAATTTTACTAATGCTAAATATAATGGATAAAATCCATCAAACAAAGCATGTCCTATATTATGTTTCCACCAATTGTCTCCTAAAACCGATAGAGCAACAGTTTGTCTATTTGTAAATGAGTTTATATATTTATTCATTTGATTTAGGTCCTTAAAAGTTTTAATATTGGGCGCCCATCCAGAAGTGTTTGTAAATTTATTTACACTAGGTAATTTTTCATCTTTATTTAATGTAAAATAAAATAGGTCGCCATTAATAGCATAGATATTTTCATATTTAACACTAATATTTTCAGTATTTATATCCTTAGTTGTATATGTTGAACACATTATATTATATAAAATAATATAATATGCTAATTTTCACTAAATTCATCTAAATAATCCATGGAGCTACTTTTTTACCTCCATCGTAACTAACTGCTAAATCCTTTTCCACTAGTACATTATTATAGGATTTCTCTAGTTTTTCATTGTCATATAACTCTACTAGTAGTCGTCCATATTTATCGAATTCTAGACATTTTACAGTAATTGTCCTCCTGTTACTTTGTAGGATACTAATAACTTCATCTTTCTTAATATCTAAATTATCAAAACTAATAGTACTATTAGGACAAATAAGCCGGAGTAGTTCAGCACGGGCCTTTTTAGCCCACATTATTTCATTTTCACGATTGGGTTTATCCTTTTTAGGTTTCATTTCAGGTGTATCTATACCATTAAGGCGGCATGTAAACTTATATAGCGTATTCTGTAAAGGTAATACAATTTTACATGTATCGGCATCATAGCATTCAACAACTTTACCACTTAGTGTTAGTCCACATAGACTAAACTCGGGTACATCTTTACCACATTCTTCTAAACTATTCATCTTTATTGATTGTTTATATTATTTATTTACCGTATACTTTCAATTCTATGGTAAACGTTTTAATATACTATTATTTAGGTCTTTAGTTTTGTTTAGTTGAGCCTCGATAAGGTACCGAACATTAGAATTACCAATAGTAGCTTCTACTAGAGCCTCTAGTTGTTCTTCGCGACCACGAGGCTTATTAATATCGGAATAGTACCAATTGTTCTTTTTAGCATCGTACATGTAGAAAGGTTTAAACCGCTTAGCATTTTTAGCTACAAACTCTATAGCATATATTATATAATCTACAATATATTTTGGCATAGAGTAGTGAAATGTAATACGGCACCAACCATAGTAACTAGGAACACCTTGGTTATCTAGTATGGATTTGTACACATCCGATTTCTTTTCATCGGATATTTTAAGAATTTTTTGAGCATACATACTACAGCAACTAATACCACCACGCGTTTGAATACCAAATAGATCGCTTAGAAGAGTTACAATTAAATTGTAGTGAATTCCCTTGACGCGAAAGGAAAAGATTGGTATCCGCTCAGAATTATCTAGAGGATTGATAATTTCTATTAGATCCTTTAGACCGACAAGCTTTCCTTGTACATATCTAAGGAGCCATAGTTCTCTTTTAGATATATAACTTTGGTATTTATCTTTTATCTCGAAACATAAACCTGCCCTAATAGAACCAATGATATTAGGGGTACCACCATTTTCTCTAGTTTCAATATCATCACTGTATTTCTGCATCTCGTCTGTTACGAAACGTACCGTACCACCACCGGGGCAGAAAGGAATATCGTTGCGGCAACAGGATTCGCGAACTACAAGAATACCTGGAGTACCAGGACCTCCTAAAAACTTATGTGTAGAGAGGACTAGGACATCAATGTAGTTACCACTAGATTCATCACGATGCATATTAATAGGTACATAGGGACCACCGGTAGCGTAATCAAACATTACTAATGCTCCATATTTATGTCCTAGTATACAAATATCTTCAATTGGTTGTATTACACCAGTGATATTAGAAACAGCAATAAAGCTAATTAGTTTTAGTTTTCTATCGGAGAACTTCTTAAGGTATTTCTTTAGTTTAGAGAGGTTTATTAGACCCGTTTCAACATCAATAGGAATAATGACGAGGTCAATAGGTAGATGCCGCCAAGGTAAATCATTGCTATGATGTTCGGCTTCGCTGATGAAAACAACCGGATTAGCCTCACTTTTTTGTTTTAGATTTAACATGTGGATAATGTGTTGAATAGCACCGGTACAACCATTACCCGTAAATAGTATTTTGTCGTTTTTGTTGGCATTGATGGATTTAGAAATCTTTTGTTTGGATTTGTTTATGAAAAGATTCATCATTTGTCCGGCAAAGGCATTGCTATGGGTGTTGTTATAGTAGGGCGTTACATTAGTTTGTATAAAGTCATCAACGGGTTTATATAAAAAACCAGAGGCTGTAGCATCGGCATTAATCATATTGCGAGACCCATAAGGTGTTTGAAATTGTGGAGAACCATATGTATTTTTGTAAATTTCAAGGGCCGTAGATTCTAGATTTTCATCACTGCCAATTGCGGATTTAAACCATTGAAAAACAGTTGTCATATTTCTTAAAATAAAATTAGATAATAAATTTTATTTCTCTATAATATATAAAGATGAACTTCAGCAAAGGCTTTCTATTAATGTTCCACCTACTCTCTATGGTATTTTTAATCATTTTACTTGGCTCTATTCCTAACGTTAATACGACACATTACTACATATTTACCGTATCTACAGTGGTGACATACTTATTCAACACCTACACAACCTACCACATCAAATTCCACATTGACGATGAGAAGAGTGAATCGGATGATGAATAAGCATCTATTATAAAATATTACTTACTTTATTAGTATAATATTAAAGTAAATAATTTAGAATAATAATTTAGAATAAATTATTGTTTAGGATATTCTTTTTCAATTAGGTATATAAATACTTTGAAATAGTTCCAGACACATTCTTTGTCACTAACACTAAGACGATTGCTATTCCAGATTTCTTTAATTCGCAACATTTCAGAAATAGAACTATCGCTTTTAACCGAATCACCAAAATCACTATTGATAAAGAATGATTCGTCCTTGGCAACAATTTTGTCTTTAAACGGATATACGAGGTTTTTGAATTGTACCATAATTTCTCTAGGATTTGTCTTTTTCATGAATTCAACGGTATGATAAAAGCTCGAGAGTTTCTTGTCATCCGGGAATAGATCACGCATTTCCTGTAGGAAATTAAGTACTTGTTCGTTGAATTTAGATAAGTTAGTGGTCATTTTATAGTTATAATTATAAGGTGTACATATTTTTAAATAGTATTTTAATTTATTAACTCGGCTTAAATCGAAACGAAAAATATTTTTTTATAACAGAAATTAGATAATGAATCGCCAGTTTCAAAATTATAGCAAAAGTGGCCAACAAGTTTCGTATATGGAAAGACCGCATAATCAATCGCAAGCACAACATAATAGAAGCCAGAATAGTAATATAGATATGACTAGTCGTAATCAAGCTGGTCCAGCAAAACAAATCTACAATCCTAATCCTTTTAATAGTTACGACAACTTATCTATGTCTAGTCAAATGAGTTCTAATCTAAACACACCATCGGCTATTTCTAGACCTACTAAAGAAAGAAAAGAGATTGGTGTGTTATTCTATAGTAACAATTGCGAACATTCCAAGAAGTTTTTAATTGGCCTAATGAAAACAAATTTTAATGATCTGGTGAGAAAGGTTTGTGTAGATAAGAGAGATGTCAAAATACCTAGTATAGTTACGGATGTACCTACGTTAATTGCTAGAGGTATAAACAGACCTCTTGTAGGTGAACAGGTATTTTCCTGGTTAGAAAATGAAACCGCTAAGGGTGCTATAAATGAAGATATAAAATCATTTTCCTTTAGTTGTAAGGATAACTATACGTTTTTAGATGGTGGTGCCGACGATGGTACGATAGTTGAAGGAAGTGTTGCCGAGTGGGATAAGGACTATACTTTTAATGCTCCTATAGATATAGAAGCAAAGAATGATAAAAAGGGTGTAGACAAACAAAAGATGGCTAGTTATAAAAGTGATGTATCTAAGATGCAAGAGGAAAGAAATGCTATGTTTGCCCAAAATAAACCCAAGGCTACACAATTAGACCCAGATGAATTTAATAAAATGTTTTTAAAACAGCAACAAAAATCACAAAGTAGCAACTTCAAGCAAAATGTTAGAAATATATAATTCAATGAATTCAGTAAAAACTATTTGAATAAAATAGATAGAATATAGAAAAATAAATTCTAAATAGATAGTATAAGAATAACATGTCGAAGTTTATTGATAACCAAAAGCTCATTAAGGAATTCTGCGATAGTCTCGATGAAAACTACCTACGTAGCGATATCGAACTTATGTTAGACCAAGCCGGTATTAAGTACACCAAGGGTGCCCCCAAGAAGACGCTTTGCTCGCTTCTTACCAAGAATATCCCCTCGCGTGTCCTTGAGGCCGTTCTTATCTATGGTTCGCAAGTAGGTAAGGGTGCTGCCGTTTCGGTTGTTCTTGCCCTCATTATCTCGAGCATTTTTGCTCCCGGTGTTCTTGCCCCTCTAGCTGTCGAAACAGTTACTGGTGTTCCGATTGTCTATGGTGCTCTCACGGGTATCTATGATGGCGCTAAGACGGTCCTCAAGGCCGACAAACGCTCGTACAAGGAAGTCGAACGCAAGTAAATTCACATAGTGAATTTACAGCCTCGGTATTTTCCACAGGAAAACACTCGGCAAGTAAATTCACATAGTGAATTTACAGCCTCGGCCTTTCCTCTGGCAAGTAATTTTCTGAAAGAAAATTACAGCCTCTCATGTGTAAATGACTTTAAAATTGATTGATATAATGCTGTATAAATTATATAAATCAACAAAATGACTGCTCCTTCCTCACTGGCTATCAAGCGGGTTCTAAATGATATTAAAGACCTCAACCGCGATCCCCTAGAAAAAGAGGGTATCTATCATTATTATGATGAATCTAATGTTATGGAAGCCCGTATTATGATTATTGGACCAGAAGATACTCCCTACGAGAATGGATTTTATCTATTTCAGTTTTCATTTCCTAATAATTACCCATTTGAACCACCAAAGGTTAAATATTGTACCCTAGATGGCAATACACGATTTAATCCTAACCTCTACACATGTGGTAAAGTATGTCTCTCTATCATTAACACATGGGATGGCCCTAAGTGGACAAGTTGCCAGACCATCCGCTCGGTACTAATTTCTCTACGTGGACTAGTACTTGGTGTAAAACATCCGCTACACAATGAACCCGGATTTGAACAAGTATTGGATAGTCGTTCTACAAATTATAACGATGTAGTACTATATGAAAACTATCGTGTAGCCCTTGTTAAAATGATCCGCAACACACCTAAAGGTTTCGAGGTATTTAAGCCGCAAATGATTGACTATGTCAAACAAAAGTATACTTGGTACAAACAACGTCTAACTGAATTATCTAAATATGATAACACAAAAGCTTCTTCTCCTGTATATAGCATGTCAGTTATTCGCAATTTTACTAAGATTCTAAAAGAACTTACACTAATTCTTACGGAAAATGGCTATGATTTTACAGCAAATAGTAAGGTGCTATTGACTGAAAACGACTACAATAGTGACAATGATGATGCCGAAACGATTCGTAAAAAGAAGATGGTCACCCAAACCCAGGCAGTAAAAGATATTCAAGAAACGGATGATAAAACAGAAACGGAGGATGAAAAGAAAAAGGGTGGTCGAAAGGCCCCTTCTAAACCCGCTAAAAGTTTTGAAAATGGTTACGAAATGGTTTCAGAAAATGACCAGCGTACTTATGTTGTTAAGACCATGGGTGAAGGTACCGAAAAGGCATTCAAGCGATGGGTATTGAAAAAATAGTAATTCATCTTTTATTCTTTATTCTTTATTCTTTATTCTTTATTCTTTATTCTTTATTCTTGCCTCATTTGGCTTAATAAAAACAACACGGGTAGTAATTGCCGTATTTGGTTGTTCCTAATAGTTCTATCGGCCTCTCTATCAGATATAGTTAAGGTACTTTGTGTTCTAATACTATTTAGTACTAATTTACAATTAACACCCATTGTTACTATGTCTTCTAATATGTCATCTATTCTACTAACTAGTTCCATATTGATACAATTAGGGTTCTGATTGATACTATCCCTTAATTGGTTGTATAATTGTGTATTTTCATCTAAAATGTCTTTGTATTGTTCTAACTTGTCATTTATTAATTCTAAAACGGTATTAGATATCCTCGAACTCATTATATTATTATAAATAATACTTATAATAATGTAAGTTAATTTTCATGTAAAGCATACGTACTTTGATTATAGGTAGGTACGAAATCCATAATCTTTGCTAAATTCATAATAATTTTTGGGAGATGGTGTGTATAGTGGCACATAGCCATCTATGTTACTAAAGGGATTCTTACTTTTAGGACCAAATGGATCAAAATCAAAATCGTGTCTACTAGGACCTACTTGATCTCTTTGTACCTGGTTTAGAGGTTGATTAACAATAGAACTTTGTTCACCCAAATCATAGGGTTGAGTAGAGTTTTTATCAATATAGGTATTCATCTTATCACTTTCCCAAACACCCTTGTCCTCTACGGATTTTCTAATAGCTCTAACTTTCTTTTGTAAAAGATCCGAGTTTAGCCACACTTCTTTATCGTGGTACAGAAAAGCCGGTGGTACGTGAACAGAACCAGGTTTAGAACCATATAAGTTACACTTGTCATTCATGGGGCGGTTTACTTCACCTTTTAATTCATCTAAATGGTTACGAATAGTTTTTACCATATAATCAGGTTTCTTGCCGGTTTCTAAAGTATAGTTTGTCATGTGTTCTTTTGTAGAAGTACCATAGGAGCCTATAGAACTAATATAACCAATTTGGGGTAGTCTATTGCTATATTTAACATAAATAGCAACGAGCAATATTAATGGAATTATAAACAATGTATAGTTCATTCTATTTTATTGTTATATTTAATTTATGACAAGATGTAAAAGAAATCTCATAAAATAATAAGATATGAGTTGGAATACTGAAAAACGTGGTTATATTAAAACCTGGGCACAAGATATTCGTAATAGTTACAAGGTCCGCCTAAAGTATGTATTAGTACCAAAAGGTGTAGAGGTTGAATCGCACTTTATCGATACCCCCTATAGATTCGAGACATACAAAGACGCCAGAGAATACGCTAAAGAATTATTTCCTTGTT
>JACCED010140947.1_pt1 | contig 15043 bp, 13 predicted proteins | sample 7455021 | NCBI WGS metagenome assembly JACCED01 (sample SAMN15323456, study PRJNA562643) | freshwater metagenome | isolation source: river surface water | place: USA:Blue River Watershed | collected 2017-08-19 | reverse complement strand
GCAAGTGGGAGTCTTGGTCAATGGTTGTTGTCTAGCACTCGTCGACAACTTTTACTAGAACGGCTGATGGGGGTCGTATTTGTTGGGCTTGCCGCTAGGCTGATTATGATGGAGCGCAAGAGTTGAGTGGCTGCTTCTAACCAAACATAATCAATCTGATTGGCCGTTAAGCATCCAACAAGAGCGGTGCTTTGTTTCGTGTCACCGCCCTTGATTCGCACACCAGCCAGCAAGATTTATCGGCCTCTGACACGCATATCATTCTTGACGCTCTTGACTCCCTTCACTTCTTTGGTCAGCGCAACGGCCTTACGGATATCTTCTTCAGAGCTGACAAAGCCGCTCAACTGCACTTCACCCTTGAAGGTTTCGACATTGACCTCTGCCGATTTTAGGGTCGGCTCGTTGAACAATGCAGCCTTCACCTTGGTCGTGACCCAGCTGTCATCAAAATACTCTCCAGTGCCTTCGCTGGTTTTTGTCGAGGCGCATCCGCCGGAGATCAATATCGTAATCGCGAGGATAACGTTGGCTAACAAAGATAATTTGCGCATCTGCTTGCTCCGAGTGGGCTAGGGTTGAACGTCGAGAAAGTCGGCCACATCATGCGTCCCGGTGAAGCCAAGGTCGTAGTAGCCAACCCTGTCTATCGTATCCACCCAAACTCGATAGCATCTTGGTGTATCGCATCCTGAGGGGTCATCCGGCAGCGGCGATTGAGCGTGCTCAGCGAGGCTCGCAAGGTCCTGGGGTGAGGTGCGCCTACCTACGCATGCGTCGTGAGATTTGCGTTGGGACATACTTAGCCAGAGCAGAGCAGGGCAGAAGCAGAATCGTCACCCCCGGTTGAGCAGATGGGGCTTGAAAACTATGGTTTGTCGCCTTTCAGGCTTGCAAACTGGTCGGCGGGGAGGCCTGGCCGCGTGGTTGTGGGTACTTCTCTGTTGAGGAAGCGTATGGGCGTAAACCTGTGTCGAGGGTTCGAATCCCGTGGTCCCGATAGTGCTAAACAAAATGCCCGCTGAACTCAGCAGGTATTGTGCTTTGAGGAGGAGACAGCGGCGTCGCTGTCGACATCATAAAAAAAGCCACTCTGCAGTGGCTTTGAAAGAATTCTCTCCTGCGTTAATTCGTTGACGTCTTTTTGGTATCAGCAGGGGTCTTGCTGGTGTCAGCTTGCTTGCTATCTTTGCCAACTTCGACGCTGGCTACTTTGTCGGCGGGCGACGATGATTGTGCTGACTTCATTTTGCCAGAGCAATCATTGGCCAGCGTGAATGGGCTCGATACGAGCAAGACTACCAGTGCGAGATATTTCACGATCACCTCCTTTCGTGGTTGAAAAAACTAATGCGCATCAAATGCCAAGTAATTTCTTCGCTTCGCCTAATGCTTTCATTGAATCAGCATGTTTGCCATCCGAGTGAGCTTTTTCACCATCCGCTCTCAACGCCTTGACCTTTGCCAGCTCAGCGCCCGTCAATTTGGTACCGTTCAGCGCAGCATCGATAGCCTTCATCTCGTTGGGGCAGTTGTGGGCAAAGGACAGGCTGCTCACGCAAAACAGGACCGCGGCGACTAGGTATTTCATAGGTACCTCCGTTCAGGGTTTGTCAAAACTTCCCAAGCAGCTTATCCCATAAAACAATCCCTTGCTCAAGGGCTAGATTAACCGGAAAGCCATATCTGTTAATCTGCCAAATAAGTCTCCCCGACGGTGGTTTACCCCGCTCGCTTTTCCACATCAGTTGACGCAACACACGGCGAATATGGTTGATATTCACTCACGAAAACAGTGCCATGTTTGCTATTTATTGCTATAAATGCAATATCCAAAGAAGATAAAACAATCAAGTCAGCCGTCTTCAAACAAACAACAACCAGGAGAGATGATGCGAACTTCTCGTAGCAGCGGCGCAGTGCCTCCGCGTGACGCCCAGAGCAAAAATCTCAAGCGCATTTCGACGATGGCGGGGGCGTACGGCCTGCGCAATTACACGGTGCGAGATATACGTGAGCTCAAGGGAAAACGTACGCTGGTCGAGACGCTAGCGTTCTCCCCAGAGGAGGCTGCAGCGGCTGAGGCAGCCGGCATTGATACCCTGAAGGTGCGATTCGATCCCAAGTACCCCGAGCTCGCTGCAGAGATTCGTCAGGCGGCGCCGCATACCTTTATGTCGTTTTCGCTGCCGCTCATTGCCGTCACCAGTCCGCAAGAGGCCTTGCGTCTCGCATTCTCAGCCATGGAAATCGGCGGAGATGCCATCATGTGCCAGTGGAGTCCACGCTTCATTCAAGCGCTGGCTGAAGCCGGGGTGCCCGCGCAAGGCCATGTGGGTCTAGTACCGCGCCGCAGTACCTGGACAGGCGGACTGCGCGCCGTGGGCAAGACGGCCGATGAGGCAATCGAACTTTATCGCCAGATCAAAGCGCTGGAGGATGCTGGTGCGTGGGCGGTAGAGATCGAAGTGATTCCGCAGCAGATATTGCAAGAGCTGTCGCGCCGCACCAGCCTGATCACGTCCTCGATCGGAGCCGGCAGCGGTGGAGATATTCAGTTCTTGTTTGGTGAAGACATTCTGGGCGATGGTCCGGGTCCGTTCCCTCGTCACTCCAAACAATACCGAGATCTTTACGCACTTCGGCAGCAGATGCAGGCAGAGCGCGTGGCAGGGTTTCGTGACTATATCGCCGACGTTCAGTCCGGAGCATTCCCCGGACCGGAGCACGTCATCAATGTGAACAAAGAGATCGTCGATGAATTTCTTGAGCGGCTGGACAAAGAGCCTCAGTAAGGCGCATGCGCCTCGCACCATGAGTATCGAGCAACGGAACACGAGGCGCAGTGTTAAAGTCCGAGTGCTGGTTTTTTTCGTCTGTTTTTTTGCGTTGTCTCCTGCTATGGCCATTGAAGAGCCCACGTATCGTGCGCTGAAAAGCGATCCTCCGTTCGAGCACCGCTGGTACCCAGGCTTCGTGATTGCCGAGACTCAGCTGACCGGCGATTTTGATGCGGCCAGCCGCACCGGGTTTCGACGAATTGCTGGATACATTTTTGGCGACAATCAATCGTCCGACGGGGGCAGCAGAAAAATCAGCATGACCGCCCCGGTGACGGTCGAACCCCGCCAAAATGGCTGGCGAATGCATTTCGTGATGCCCAGCGATGAGAGCCTGGACAGCCTGCCAAAACCTGTCCATCCCGAGGTGAACCTTCGCCGTATTCCCGAGCACGCCGTGGCCGCCGTGCGCTTCAGCGGATGGACCACAGAGTCCGCGATTCAGGAGCAGACCGCCAAGCTCAGAGCGTGGATCGCCGAGCAGCGGCTTGAAGCCATCGGCGCGCCTCAGGTCGCTCGCTACAATGATCCGTTCACCTTGCCCTGGCGCAGACGGAACGAAATACTCATTCCGGTCAAGCCTGCGACGGAACGGTAGATAGCATGTCGCGGTCAGCGGCGCGGGGGCTTTGCACCCCCGCGCGGTAAATGCGCTTCCTAAAGAGGCGTACTGAACCGGTGTTCAGCCTCTGTCATTCGCTCTGCGTATGTCCCAACGCGCTGCGCGAAACCCATAGCGTGATCAGGAAACCCGTCAGGGCCAGCGCGGCCAGTGCCCAAAAGGCAGCTTCTGTGGCGCCATTGCTCATCGCGCGGATACGTCCGATCAGGTCGGGTCCGAAATGGCCACCGAGGTTGCCAATCGAATTGATCAGTGCGATGCCACCTGCGGCTGCGGTGCCGGTCAGGAAGGCGGTGGGCAGCGACCAGAAGGTCGACACGAACGCCAGCGTGCCTCCGGCAACCACGGTGAGCCCAATCATGGCGGGTACCGGTGCTTTGCCCACCACCGCCAGCAGGACCAGCCCAGCGACCGTCAACAGCAGCGAACCGGCGATATGCCACCGTCGTTCGCCGGTACGGTCGGAGTGCGCACCCCAGTAGACCATGAACAGCGCGGCCAGTCCCCAAGGGATGATGCTGATCAGCCCCACCTTGAGATAATCTTTTTTATCGATACCGAGTTCCTGAATGATGGTCGGCATCCAGAAGTTCAACGCATAAAAGCAGATCACGCCACTGAAATACACTGCGGCCAGCGCCCACACACGGACATCCATAAAAGCGGCCATCAGATTGTGCTGCGAGGCGTGAGATTTGCTTGCCTTGTCATTCTCCACGGCGGCGATGATCGCCGCTTTCTCTTCCTCGGTGAGCCACTTTGCGTCATGCGGTCCGTTGGGGAGATAAGCCAGCACGAGAGCGCCGATCACGACCGAAGGCAGACCTTCGACCAGGAACAACCACCGCCAGCCGCTTAGCCCGGAGAAGCCGTCCATGTACTGCATGATGCCGCCGGAAAGTGGAGAGCCCACCAGGTTTGATACCGCGATGGCCGTCATGAACAACGCCACCATTTTTGTGCGGCGATGATCAGGAAACCAGTAGGTCAGATACAGAATGATGCCCGGGAAAAAACCGGCTTCGGCCACGCCCAGCAGGAAGCGCAGGAAATAAAAAGTGAACTCTGAATCGGTCAAGCCAAAACTCTGAGAGATAAACCCCCAGCTGATCTGATCAGTGAACATGAAAGCACTGGAGATGATTCCCCAGGTGATCATGATCCGGGCGATCCAGGGTCTCGCACCCACTTTTTCGAGGATGATGTTGCTGGGCACTTCAAAGATGAAATAGCCCAGAAAAAAAATGCCGGCACCAAAACCATAGACCGCATCTGAAAACTGCAACTCCGGTGCCATCTGCAGCTTGGCGAAGCCAACATTGACCCTGTCCAGAAAAGCGACAACGTAGCAGATGAATAAAAACGGAATAAGTTTGCGCGCCGCTTTGGCATACGCATTCTCTTCGTCTGACAACGAGGGTATTTCAGAGGTCATGAGCGTGATCCTTTCCAGATCCGTGAGGGAGGCCGATTAAAAAACACAAACGTTGCTGACTGCCCGACAGATACCGAGCCTTGAGTTTGCTTTCCGGGATGCAGCGTTTATAAAAAATTCTTAGTTCTTCTCTTCAGAGCTTCGGGTAAATGGAAGCACCCGGCAGCTCTTGATATCCCTACCCGGGGACGACGCGGCCCGCACTGGTCAGTGCGCGCAGGTCATCTTCATCGAGCCGTGGGCCCTCCAGCGTGACGCGCTCTTCTTGCACCTGTGCGCGGCGATATTTGTCCATGATCTGTGCAAGCGCAGGCTTCTGGTGGCGGGTGTCGTAGCCGTTGAACAGATGACCCAGCAAGCCTCGGTCGAGGTCGCTAGTCCCCAGTGCCCAGTCAGCCAAAGGCAAGGTCAGATTCATATTAACGTGCATCATGACCCCCAAGTTGTGATGCGCGCTATGGTGCCGGCGTATGGTGTTGATCAGGGGGCAGTGCCGCACAAAGGCGTTCTCGGGAACGTGGCAGCAGAAATGAAACGTCTCGTAGACGAGGTAGTGTCCGATCATGGTGACAGGCACCATGTAACCCGCGTCCGGGCCGAGCAGCATGGATACCAGCGATCCGAGCAGCGCACTGGTCACGACCAGCACGATCAGCACACGCCACGGGAAAAACACGATGCGAAATTCACGAACACTGTGGATGCTGGTGTCATTATCCGTGAAATACTGATGATGCTGACGCGTGTGCCGGTCATAGATCGCCCGCAGTGCGAATACATCCTTGAGCCGGTGCATCACATGCATGTGCATGCCCCACTCGACAAAATTGCCGGCGATGGCGATCGGGATAATCAGCCACCATTCCCACGTGGGGCTACTCAACTGGCCGACACACCAGAGGATGGCACTGATACCTACCGCGTACATCACCCCCACATGCACTAGGCCGTGATACCAGGGGCTGATCTGGTTGACATAGCTTTCGCGGAACCGGGACTGTCTCTCGGTGATCATCGCTGTCTCTCCACGCGGTCTTGGTCTTGTTATTGGCCTGATAGTAGATTCGCTGGCGGGGGTGGTCAAGCACTGCTTCCCGCCCGCCAGCGCCGCTGCCAGACGAGATGTTGATATCAGAGAGATAACGCACCTGTTCTCACCAAAGCGTACACACACTGCCTGAGCCGCACGCCGCCGCGTGGCTTTGATCTTAATCCTTGGGGCCGATGTGGCTCTGCACCAGCCCGATGGCAATCGCGGCCACGATCATCGATCCCCCGAGCAGGTTCAAATAGGCCGAAGCCCCTCCGGCTGTGATCATCGCCGCGCCGGCGAATGAACTCAGGATGGCGCCCACACGGCCGAACGCCATCGCTGATGCCGCGCCGGTGGTGCGTATCAGCGTGGGATAAATGTGTGCGCACAGGGCCGTCAGCGCGCATTGCAGCGCCGTGACAAACAAGCCGTGCAGTCCCAGCCCCCAAAGGAAAATTTCCGGGTTGGCGGTCACGCCGACGAATTTCAGGCAGAGCGCGGTCACTGCCGACATCGCCGCCCAGAAGGTCATCGGGCCGCGCGAGCCGAAGCGATTGATCGCCAGTGCGCACAGTACGGCCCCGATCACGCCACCAAAGTTGTAAGCGGTCAGGCCCATGCCGGCCAGAGCAGGGGACAGACCCTCAGTGGTCAGCATCGTCGGCAGCCAGCTGAAGGCGGTATAGATCGCCAGCTGCGTCATGAAAAAACTCAGCCATAACCAGCTGGTGTCGCGTGCCCGCCCTTGACGGAAAAGTTCGGCGACGCTGCCGCGCCTGGCGGCATCGATCATGCCATCAGTGAACTCTGCAACATGGCTGACCTCGTGCGCCATTTTTGACATGAGTGTGCGTAATTCTTCCCAGCGCGCTGACTGCCGCGCTAAATATTTGGGCGACTCGCGCAAGAAGATGATCAGCACCAGCGCGTAGACAATCGGCAGCGAACCGCCAATAAAGAAAAACGTGCGCCAGCCGTGGACAGGCAGTATCTGGGCAGCGGCCAGACCGGCGAGCATGCCACCGAGCGGATAGCAGACGATCGCGGTGATGACTGCCATCGTGCGGTAGCGAAAAGGAATGAACTCTGCGGTCAGCGTCGTCGCGGCCGGCAGTGCCGCACCGATGCCCAGTCCGGCAAAGAAGCGGATCACGGCAATGGCAGTGACGTCGGGCGCAAAACCGATCAGCGTCGTCGCCGACCCGAACAGAATGATGCTGGCAATCAGCACGGGTTTGCGACCCAGCTTGTCGGCGATGATGCCGGCGCTCAGGCTGCCGATCGCCATGCCCATCAGACCACTGGCGACCGCCACCGAGAAGGCGGCGCGCGTGACGCCCCATTCTTTCATGATCATGGGGATGGCGTAGCCGATCATCTGGCCATCGAAACCATCCACCACAATAGCCAAGGCCGCCAGCACATAGGTGAATTTCTGCAGGGTGGTAAAGCCACTGTCATCAATCGCCTTGCTGACATCAAAGTGCGCTGCGGACGGTACCGTGTTAATCGATGGGGAGGCTGTCATGGCTGGGTTGGTGTTCGAGGGTTGGAAGGATGAGATTTGGCGTTGAACAGATCTTCGACCTAGGGCAGTCATCGCTTTGGGAGAGACTGCGTTATTAAATTATTATGGGAATGAAGCGCTGCTTGTGGATGCTTTTAACACAATAAGGTCAGCGCCTTCAATTGGGCTGCCGCTTCCGCTCCGTCGGATAGGCGAGTGGTCGCGAATGGACGATGGAATACGGACGATGGAATATAAGCGAAGGGCAGATTGTCGCGGACCCTGAGAGATCCCAAAGACACTGGGTCCCGGCCTTCGCCGGGACGACGGTTTTGAGGCCAGCATCACCTTCAAGGTCATCCCGGCGAGGGCCGGGATCCAGTGTCTTGCGTGATGTGTCGAGACGTGCGAGCTTCACCGACTAGCATGATGGTCAGTGCCGAGCCTGTTCGTTGATTGCTCGATTTGCCCACCATGCCAAACCGTTGGCCAATGCATTAGAGCTTTGCGTTACCCGGCATCGCATTCTTGGGCAGCGTGAACACAAATTTCGCGGGTGCGATGGTGTCGCCGCTTCCCACCATTGCCCTGGCCTGATCCATGGTGTACGTGACGCCTGCCTGAACGGGTTTGCCGTTCAAGGTCAGCGGTATCCGACCGGGAGAAAACTGCAGCGCAAACGTGCCTTTGGGCCAGTCAGTGATGGGCTGCCCTGGTATGGCAGTGACCTTTCCTTCGTAAGCGGTTGTCTGCAACTCCACGTCCCATGGCAAAGCCAGTCCCCACAATTTACCGATTCGGAGGAAGGCATTAACCTGCTGCCCGTAAGGCAGCGAAGGGATCTCCTCCAGAAGGATCACCTGATTATCCTTGTCAGACATCGGGAGATGAGTGAATTGATCGGGCGCTATGCTCGCGAAACTCGCCATCTTTGGTAACACATCAGGAAGTAGCTGCTCGTCACGTGCGGATGCGTAGTACATCGCGGCCAGCACTTTGTGTGTGACGTTGAAGCAGGTTTCGGGCGGAAGCGGCGCTGGCTTGGCGCCCATCGCTTTTACCCATGTATAGGTCGGAGCATATTGCCGCGCGTGCTGGGGTCCGGCGATATCTTGAGTTGCCTTCTCGATCGCCTCGGGATGGGGACAGGGGAATACATTCGCAGACGGTGGCCCGAACAAGCGCATGGATTCCATCACCGGTGCGCGTCCTCCAGGATAATCTTTGGATGTGTCGAACCCTGGGTAGACCACGCCAATATAGGGCTGTTTTTTTTCTTTCGAGGGCACACTCTCCTGATGGCAAAAGCTTACCTTCAGTTTGCCATCTTCCGCTCGCCAGACACCTGCCAGCGCAATATGTGCCGTTGTTCCGTAGCACTGCGGAAAACGAAAAGTGATGGCCATTCCTTTATCGCTCTCGCGCATGACCGTCATCTTGTCATTGATGGCGAGGGTCAGCGATTTGCAGAAATTTGCGAATTCGGCGGGCTGCTCATCCATCAATTGACGCATCGCCGCGTCCTGAGTGAATTCCTCGATCACCTCGTGTAGCTTCACTGGTCTAAAACTGGACGTTTGCGGCAAGTAGGTCTTGTACACCGGGGGTAATGCATGGAGCAGTGCCGTCCATGCCTGCTCCTCATCAGGGGTCAGGGGTTTAAACGAAAAAGCCGTTCTTGCGGCTTCGGTGGACCGAGACGCATTATGTTTGGTGTCGACGATTCCCCGAAGTTTTTCGACTGCCGCTTCCGCTGTCGGTGACAGCCAGCCGAGCTGATCCTCGTAAAACTTGCATTCCGCGGATTCGAGCTGCTGTCTCGCGGCTTTGTAGGCGCTTGCAAATTCTGCCGAATAGGAGCCTGCGGCCAGCCGAGTTAAGTCGGAGTCGACGGCTTGTTTCAGGTAGTTTTTGTACGCAGAAGGAAGTGAGTCCAGCAGATTTTTCCAGGCGAGATTTTCTTCTGGGGTGATTGGTTTGGTTGGTGAGGATTGCTTACCGGGGAAGTCGGGCGTGTGGTGATGCATTTTCTTGACGACGAGCCCGGCCAAATGATTCATCGCTTCTTCTGCTCTCGGCGAAACCCAATTCAGATTTTGGGTATAAAACTTCGATTCTCTGGAGTCGAGCATACGCACCGCCGCCTTGAAAGCGGTGGTGAATTCAGGTGAAAAGGGCAGATCTTCCTTGGTGTGCGCATCGGCACTCGCTCCTGTGGGAGGATTCTTGATTGCACTGCCAGAAAAAATCTGTGAGGAGTTTTCTTTTATCGGAACAGCGGTAGCTGCGCGTCGAGTCGTTGGTTCGATACCGGTCCCATTGATCTTACTGCTCGATGCCGACGGCGGTGGGGGATTCACGTACATGGAGGTCTCCTGATTATTGAACGTAGAGCGCAGAGAGGCGATCTCTGGCCGACTCGATCAGTTCATTAATTTTTTCTGGAAGCAGAGCACCGTCGGTGCTGGTGCTCAGGTGGAAGCAGGCGCGGTAGATCACCGAGCCGGTGTCGGGGTGCAGGCCAAAGCAGCCATGATCGGCGTTGCCCAAGGGGGTGTTTTGCTCAAGCAGATACCGGTAGAGTTGGTCGTCGTCGTCCGGGCCGAGGTCGATCAGGACATGCATGACATCGGGCTCGTCTTCCCCGCCGGGAATCAGGCCGCAGATGGTGCCGTCAATCTCGATGTGTTTGTCATCATCTTCGTTCCAAGGTGGCATTCCTGTGGCTGCGCACCATTCGCGAATCACGCGATCGTAATGTTGTCGACGCATTCGTTCCTCCTTGCACGTGGTTAATTTTTCGAAGTGCAAGTTCAGTAACGAATAAGTGGCAATAATTCAACTATCGAACATCTGGGCGATCAGTGAATTTTTAGTGATTCATTAGCGTAATTTTTCCCAAAAAAAAGCGACGGCTGCAAGCCGTCGCCCGGTTTGACGTGGATCAGGAGCGGATCAGGAGTGGATCAGAGGCGGGTGAATGAGCGCTGCTCGCGGATTATTTTGGTTGACGCCGGAGCAGGCTGACGACCACCAGCGCCGCCAGCAGAAGCACCGTGGCACCCTGCATCATCAGGTCACGTGCGGGCGAGGCGAGAATACCCCAGGCACTTTCAGCGGTGTCCGCTGGCTTGCCCTCCGGTTCGGTGGGCTTCTCGGGTTGTATGCTGCTCTTCATCTCAAGGATGTTTTTTTCCAGCAGACGAATGCGTTCATTGGCCTCTTCGGCGGCTTTTCTGGCGGCGATGGCTTCTTCTTCGGTCTTGCCGCCCGTATCCGATGGTTTCAGCGCCGCGAGGGTCAGGTGATCGCCCGACGTGCCGGCAGCTGGCGTACCGCCCGCCTTGAGTTTGCGGGTGCTCGAGCGATTTCCGGTGTCTTCGCCAGCGGCGGTATCTTTTGCCGGCAGCAGGCTCTTGAACGTTTGCCACTGGGTGGCGATGGTCTTGCGCGCCGCTTTTTCATCGATCAGGCTCAGAGATTCTTCTGAGGGAAGCGCCAGCACCGCGCCCGCTTTCAGGTAGTGCAGGTTCTGCTGCATGAAGGCGTCGGGGTTTTCTTGGTAAAGCGCGGTAATGAACTTGTCTAATGCCGAGTCGGGCACGGAAAACTGACGGGCAATCACGGTGAGGTTTTCGCCGCGCTGCACGGTGTGCTGCTTTCCGGATGACGGATCGGCGAGCGCAAGATTCAGTGCGCCTTTGCCTGCCACCTCGACAGTCGCTTCGGGGCTGTTGCTCGTCGCGGTGGGAGGCGCCTCGGCCACCGAGGCTGCGGCAGGCGTCGGGGGCGCAGACTCTGTCGTTACCGCGGCAGGTGCCGTGACGTCATCCGTCGCGGTGGGGGCAGGGCTGCTTGCGACGGCTTCCGAGGGCTTGACGGCCTCCTCGGGCAGCACGGCAAATTCTGCGAGGGTGGTCTCGTTTTCGGTGCGCAGTTCCAGCAAGAGGCTGTAGATGGGCTCGTCCAGTGGCTTGTCCGTGGCGAGCTGTATCATCCGGCGGCGCCCCTGCTGCACAATGCGCAGCTTCAGACTTTCCATTAGCGGTGATCGATTCGCGCCGAATTTTTCAAACTCCATCTCGGACGCGAGCGCAACCTCGAGATCGCCGGCCTCATCGTCAGCCAGATCGAAGATTTCAATCTCGGCTAACAGCGGCTCGCCGAGGTTGGACAAAATACTGATCGGACCCAGCGTCGCCGCCTGCGCGCTGGCGAGTCCCAGCGCGAGCACGAGTGCGGGTAGAGCGTGTTTTGTTGAGAATGGCATTGCTGTTCCTTCAGCGGCTTGGGACGGCGCACCGCAGGCAAGCCCGGCCAGTCGTCGCTGGCAAGAGCAAATTAAGCAAAAAATGCAAATAGGGAACGCCATTCTAGACCGGCAATTTGTTGCCGGCATTAAAAATGTTGCTTATCCACAATTATTATTGAAGAAAAAGCTATCAGGCGAGCCGAGTCGGGTCTTGCCTCAGGGGCTAAGCGGGGCGGTGGGATAGCTTATTTTTGGCATCATGATTGCCAAAAAGATATGCTTGGTACGATCGCGCGTACAGATGCGGAACGACCAAAGCAAATAACCGCCTCCGGCGGGAGGCGGTGTGTATTTGCGCTAACAGGGACGAGTCGGCCTGGGCCGGATCACTTGATGCGGATGATCCGCCAACCGTGATCCATTTTGCGGAAGGTGAACTTCCGCTCCAGGTTGCGGGAGCGGATCAGGTAGTAGGAGAGGCTGCGCAGACTTTGTGCCTTCTTGAAGTCTGAACAGAAGATACTCTCGCCCACCTGAAGTAACTCCAGCGTGACCAGATCGTCTTGTAGCTTGATTTTGTTAAGTTCAACGCGCTCGATCAACATGGCGAGTGCCCCGGAAAGATGTAATAGATGAATCGACGTGCCGCAGTGGAACTTTAGGGCCCGAGACCGGGTACACCCTCCTGCGCGGCGCGTCACATTCTCAATATGGCAATTCGGCACGATCTGTAGGTATCTGCCGAATGCCTTCAAGCAATGAATCGTCTTTACACAGACAGTTCTTGAGGCCATCGCCCGGCAGCGGTATTTTCGGTAACCATCCCGGCAGATCGTCCGTTCACGCACAACCCGCGTCCCTGATGAGCGTTACCCTCGAATCCAGTCTGAATTCACTCAAGCTCGCGCTGGCCCAAATGGGCAGTGCAGGGGCCACGGGGCAGGCGTCGACTGTTTTGGGGACGAGCGCGGTGACGGGCGCCGTCGCGACGCCGAACACCGCGAGCGGATCCTCCATCAGCCTCACCCGATCCGCCGTGCAGCAGCTCGACCTGCAGCGCCAGCTTGACAGTGCCTACACCGCGCAGGCGATGCTGGAGGTCGTCGGCAAGAACAACGCCCAGATCATGGGCCGTCTGCAAAACCTCAAGAAAGTGGTGGTACAGGCCACCAGTGAGCAGGCCGTTCAGGCTGAGCGCGCGTTTCTGGTGTCGCAGTTCGAGGGCATACGCAAGAGCCTGCTCTCCACCGCGCAGAACGCCAGCTGGAATGGCACACGCTTGTTCGATGGCTCCGCCGGCCCCGGACGCGACGGCGTGATGAGTTTCAGAGTGGGTTCAGGCAGCGCTGGCAAGATCGATATTTCTCTCCCCAACCTGCGCGAAGACGCGGTGCGTGCGTCCGGCCTGCGCGCGGTGCAGGGCAGTCTCGGGCTCGGCACCCGCGAGCAGCAAGTCATCAGTCTGGCGGACACAAACCTCGCCTACACCTCCGGCGCATTGAGCGTGGGCGGCGTCACGTTGAGCACAGGAGCGCTGGCCGCAAATGCATCGGTAGCGGATCTGGTGGCGGGGCTGAGCAGCGACGCCAACTATGCGGATGCCGCCTTCACACTGGCCGACAACGGCGCGAATGGTCTCGTAATAAACTGGAAGAACAATGGAGAGATCAGCGACACAGCGCAGTTGCAGCTGACCGCGAACGCGCAAACGCTGACGGCAACGCGTTCAGTCACGGGCGTTTCCACCGCCGATTTGCCCGCAGTCAGCGAAGCGCAATTCATCAGCGTGAGCGACAGCGACCTCGCCAGCGCAAGCTCCGTCTGGCTGAATGATGGCAGCGGCTCGCAGAACAGCTTCGGGCTGGCCTTCAGTGCGGGCACCACGCTCAGCGAATTGGCCGATGCGCTCAACAGCAGTTACTCGGCCAGCATGCCTTTCGCGGTCACGGCTGAGGCAGGCGGCCTCAGGCTTCAGTGGGCATCCGCCGGCCCACAGTCTGGCCTCGCAGCACTCGCGGTTTCTTCGCCGGATGCCTCGCAGACTGGTTTTGCAACCAGCGTTTTTGATGCCTCACAAGTCGCCGTCGGTGCCAATGCGGGTCTGCGCGAGGAGCAGAGCGTGACGCTGACCGACGCAGCCATTCAGGGTAAGACGGTCACGCTCACCGCCAATAACGTCACGCTGTCCTCGGGGGCGATGAGCAGCAGCGCGACCCTCGCCGATCTGGTGACGGCGCTGCAGGCCGATGAGGATTACCAGAACGCTGGCTTCACGCTGAGCATGCAGACGACGGGCGGCGTCGGCTCAGGCGTGACTCTTAGCTGGGCATCCGAGGCTGATGTTGCTGATCTTGCGTCCTTGTCCATCACCGACAACGTGAGTTCGTCCACCCTCATCGCCAACGAAACCACCGCCGGTGCCAACACCAGTCTCGACGACGGTACTCGCGAGGTACAACAGATCGCAGTACGCACCAGCGCGATCGCAGGACGCAACGTGCAGCTCAGAGCAGGCGACTTTGCCCTGTTTTCCGGGACGCTGGACAGCAACGCCACGCTCAGACAACTGAGCGACGCGCTCAAGGCCAATCCGCGCTATGACGCGGCGCCTTTCACGATTTCTCAGGAGCGCCCTGGTTATCTGACGCTGACCTGGAAGACGCCCGGTACCTTCAGCCAGATCGCCGCGCTGGAAGTGCAGCCAGATGCGCCGTTCACGTCACTGCTGCGACGCGGCGGCATCAGCTCGGTCGATGCAGCAAAATCGATGAACGATGCCATTGATCTCGCGATAAAGACCATCAGCGACAGCGAAAGCAATCTGAGCTCGGCCAGTCTGCAGCTGGTATCGGCAGTGCAGCTGCTGTCCTCCCGCCAGGCAAGCGCCGTACCCTCAGCGACGGAGCAGTCGGGCAATGCCTATGTGAATGCGATCAGCAACATGCTGCGGACCCAGATCACGGGCAACACCACCCAAGCGACTCAGGCGCAGGCGAATTTCACGCCGCAGTCGGTCATTAGTACTCTGCAGTTCAAGTAACACGAGTCACTGCCAGATTACCCACGGATCCCGGCCTTCGCCGGGATGACGAGTGGTGAGGGCTGATACGTGCTCCGGGATAGCTAACAAGGCTCACACAAAGTGAGTGTCCCTTTGTACAAAGTGAGTGTCCCTTTGTACAAAGTGAGTGTCCCTTTGTACAAAGTGAGTGTCCCTTTGTAGAAGGCCTCCGGCGGCCGGCCTACAAAGGCCTACAAAGGGACACTCACTTTGTATTCACCGCAAACGAGCGTCAACCTATTTATCCACGGAGGTCACTGGGCGGTGACTGGGGCGATGTTCGGATAGTCGGG
>JACCED011423799.1_pt1 | contig 15046 bp, 16 predicted proteins | sample 7455021 | NCBI WGS metagenome assembly JACCED01 (sample SAMN15323456, study PRJNA562643) | freshwater metagenome | isolation source: river surface water | place: USA:Blue River Watershed | collected 2017-08-19 | reverse complement strand
TGCGGCTGCGGATGCTGACGGCGATGACGCCGATCTCGATGATACGCCAGATGGTGATATCGAAGAGGCAGCATGATCTGCTGTTGCAGATGAGAAAGAAAAAACCCGGCCTTGCGCCGGGTTTTTTGTTTTACACCAAAGCGGCCATCGCTTCTTGCGGGTGGCGCTCGCTCAAGGCGCGACGCAGCTTTTCAAGCGCGCGATTTTCGATTTGGCGTACGCGCTCCTTGGAAATGCCGAGCGTCACGCCCAGCGATTCAAGAGTGGCGCTTTCCTCGCGCAAGCGGCGCTCGCGCAGGATCCGCAATTCGCGCTCTGACAGCACGGTCAGTGCATCGCGCAGCCAATCAATACGGCGCACGGAATCAATGGAATCACCCACGAGTTCATCGGGGAGCGGCTTGTCATCGACCAAAAATTCCACCCGCTCGCTGGGGCCAGAGGTGTCACTCGTCACCAGCGGTGCATTGAGCGACATATCGGGGGCGGACAAACGCGCGTCCATCAATTCGACATCGGCGGCCGAAACACCAATTGCAGTTGCAATGGTGGCAAAGAGCTTGCCATCGCCTGTGCCCTGTCCGTCGCGCGACAGCTTTGCGCGCAGGCGCCGCAGATTGAAGAACAGGGCCTTCTGCGCCGAACTGGTGCCACCGCGCACGATGGACCAATTGCGCAGGATATAGTCCTGCATCGACGCACGAATCCACCACGTTGCATAGGTGGAAAAACGGACATCGCGTTCAGGCTCGAAGCGGGCGGCTGCTTCGAGCAGGCCCACATGCCCTTCCTGAATGAGGTCAGCTACCGGCAAGCCATAATGGCGGAAACGTGCAGCCAATGCGATCACAAGGCGCATATGGGCATGGGCGAGGCGATGCAAGGCGCGCTCGTCATGATGGTCACGCCAGCGCTGTGCAAGTTCGCGTTCCTCTTCCCTTTCAAGGAAAGGGGCGGCCATCGCAGCCTTGACGAACTGTCGGCGGACACCAGCCAATTGCGCCATTTCCGTCTCCCGCTCTCTGCCGTTTGAATACGTCGGAGCTTGGCAGGCGGATTAGTCCCACAGCCTCGACCGGCACATCAGCGCAACGAGCAATGGGGGGCATCGGTTCCGCCAGCGCTGGCGAAAGGCGAAGCTATTCGGTGACGATCTTGTAGCGGGCCCCGCCCTTGAGCGGGCCGGGACGGTCCAAACCATTGAGCAACAAGAACCATTCAAGCGGGCGGTCACTCAGTGCCATGCGACCGGCCATGGTCTGTGCTGTATCGGCTTCGCTGGCGGTGATGACTTTCAGCCGCAAGGGACTAAGGCGGCCTGCCTCTTCATTCGACAGGCGGCGGAAGCTCTGCAATGATTCCTTGAACTTTGCATCTGTGCGCTCGGTGAGGCCCGTGGTCGCAAAGATCATGCGATAGACATCGCTTCCCAAACGTATGACACCCACCCGGAATTGCCACTCACCCGCGCGGGCGGTTGCTGTGGCGGCGTTGAGACCATTGATGGTGAGTGTCTGGATCGTGTCCCTCTGCAAGCCCTCGATCCAGCCTGAGGCAAGATAGGTCTCCAGCGGAGTATCGGCAGAGACGGTCACACTATCAAGGCGTAAGGCTTCCGCACCGCCGGCAACGACACCCAGCACAGCGGCTGGCGTGTTCTCCAGGAGAAACCCGTCAGGTGCGGTAAAGCCGAAACCGAGGCGCGGATGCGAATAGCCGCGTCCGCGCACAACACCTTCCGAAGTGGCATCGCCAAACTCGATTCCATCAATCGCGTTGAGATAGTCGCCCTGTGCAGTGTCGCCGGAGCCGGTGACGGGCATTGTGCGTGCAATATTGGCTGCACGTGCAATGCGTTCGGGCGTGGAGGGATGGGAAGAGAGTTCCTGCGCCTGTGCGCGCTGGTTGAAGAGAGACGCACGCAAGGCGGATGACCGTCCCAGGGATGTCAGAAAACGCGCTGCACCATTGGGGTCATAACCTGCTTTGGCGATCATCGCGATGCCAAGACGATCAGCCTCAAACTCCTGCAAGCGCGAGAAATTGGCGAGCGAGGCCTGACCGCGTGCCTGCACGGTTGTGGAGCGCTCTTTCTGCAAAACATCAGCAACACGATTGATGAGTTGCTGGTCCTTTTCATGCTCGCTGCGCAGACTTGCATGGCCTGCGGTGATATGCGCGATCTCATGCGCCATCACAGCGGCAAGCTCGGCTGAATCATTGGCCAGCGCCAACATGCCGCGCGTCACATAGACATTTCCATTGGGCAGGGCGAAGGCATTCACAGTCGGCGTATTCAAGATGGTGACGCGATAGCTTTCACCCGGCTTTTCACTCACCGCTGCCAGACGCGCGAGAATGGCATTGAGATAACGCTCCGTCGCAAAGCTGCGATATTCGCCGCCGAACATATCGACGAGGCGTTTATGCTGCGCATTTTCAGGTGTCTCGACACCTGTGATGCGAGGTGCGCCGGGCGGCAGCGGTGGTGCATCGCTGGGGGATTTGCCGAAAGGATCAAGCGAGGCACAGGCGGCAAGCTGCAACGCGACGAGGCTCGCCAGAGCGAACCGCGCTGTTCGGGCCATATGCCCTGCGCTGTCTGCTGCAATCACCGCACCCACGACTATTCCCTCAGTCCCCTGCTGGCCGGAAAGCTCTCGCCAGACTTAGGCGAAACAGCCTCGGCAGCGCGAGTCATTTCCAAAGCCTCTGGCTCATGAATTTGCATCTGTGGCCCGAAGCGCACATCCAACAGCCCGCGCACGCGCACTGTCTTACCAGACAGAGCTGAAATTTTTATGCCGGTTGAGTCAAAGCTGTTTTGCACGCGGCGGTCCAGCACAATTGCAAAGTCATAGCTGCGATAGGGACTGAAATTGGCATAGGCATAACCGCGTGATTGGCCGACCGAGAGGATCGTGCCTTCGACGATCACGATCTGCCCGCGCCGCTCAAGCAAGGCGGAACGGTCCGCGGCGGACAAAGGCTTGAACTGGTCCTCACGCCACAGGCCGCGCCCGGCGGCACGCGCCTCTTCCTCCAGCCTGAGCAGGTCTGCAAGGCAGGGGCGGGCGAGCGGGTCAATTTCGACCCGTGCCAGACCTGCATCTACGAGGGCGTCGGCCACCGACATCAAGGCGCCGTTGCGGTCGGGTGCGAAGGCACGAATGTTGAACCGCCCCCAGCGATCAGCACTCTTTGAAAGCCACTCAATATGCAGCGGTTTGCCCATAAGCCATTGTGGCAGAGCCTCGCGGAAGATGGGGTCGGCCTGATCCTCAATGCCAGCAAGGCGGAGCTTGCGCCCATCCTGCAAGATCAGCTCCCCGCGTGGACTGATCTGCGAGAGGGCAAGTGGCGCCGGCTGCGGTCGGCCACATAGGGCTGCTGCGGGCAATGCCGGCAACAGGCAGACAACAAAGAAAAAGGATCGCAAGGCTTGCATCAATGAACAGGGGTTGAAACCCTGCTATCTTAGCCCGATCCTGTCCTACAGGGACAGTGGGAGATGGGTCACTTGAGCGAATTCTGTATGGTGCTGACGACGGCGTCCGATCCCGCAGTGGTCAAGCGCCTGATCGACAAGGCGCTTGAGGCAAGGCTTGCCGCCTGTGTGCAGGTGATCGAGATCGAGAGCCATTATCGCTGGCAAGGCCAAGTCGAACAGGCGCAGGAAAGCCTGCTGGTGTTTAAGGCAAAAACCGTTGATTATCAGGATCTTGAAGCCCTCATCCGGGCGCATCACGGCTATCAGGTGCCGGAGATCTTGCAGGTGCCGGTGACAGCTGGTCTGCCCGCCTATCTTGGCTGGCTGCGTGAAGAGACCCGTTAGCTGCCCAAAGGTCCGTTCAGGATCCAGCGGTGTCCGAAGGGGTCGCGGAGAATGGCAAAGCGGGTGCCCCATAAAGAGGGGCCGGGCTGAACCTCGCCTTTCGCGCCCAATTGGGTGGCGCGCTTGAAGATGTCCTCGACATCCGAGCCCTTGTCGAATTCGAGGCTGACAGAGGCGGTCACGGCTTCGCCGGGCAAGGGGGGGCGTGTTTTGTCGATGCCAAGTTCGGGGAAAGCGTCGGAGACCATGACCGCTCCGCCATTGATCTCCAATTCGCAATGGGCGATCCGCATCCCGTCGAGATAGGGCATCAGGGCTTTCTGCTTGGCCCCGAAGGCTGCAACATAAAAGGCAATCGCTCCGGCGGCTGGCGTGGCGGTGAGATAGGGGGCAACGCGCGGGCGCTCCATGGCAAGATCCTTTCGGCTGCGACTGCGATGATTTGTCAGGGGTGCGGGCGTGAAAGCAAGAGACACTTTATTCCAAGGCGCGTTGCCTGTAAGACGTGTCGTCAAATCTAACGAAAGAGCCGCATTGAGCGGCAAGTGGGACGACTGAGCCATGGCGCCACGCACACTCTATGACAAGATCTGGGACGACCACGTTGTTGACGTTCAGCCGGACGGCACGACCCTGCTCTATATCGACCGCCATCTCGTGCATGAGGTGACGAGCCCGCAGGCGTTTGAAGGTCTTCGCCTGTCAGGTCGCAAGGTTCGCTCGCCTGAGCGCACGCTGCTCGTGGTTGACCACAATGTGCCCACGACAGATCGCTCGCAGCCTATCGAAGATCCCGAGTCCAAGGCGCAGATCGAATATCTCGCTGACAATGCGAAATATTTCGGCCTCGAATATTACAACGAGCACGATATCCGCCAGGGCGTCGTCCACATCATCGGGCCAGAGCAGGGTTTCACGCTGCCGGGTGCAACCATTGTGTGCGGTGATAGCCATACCGCAACGCATGGTGCTTTTGGTGCGCTCGCGCATGGCATCGGCACGTCGGAAGTCGAGCATGTGCTCGCCACGCAAACGCTGATCCAGAAGAAGTCGAAGAATATGCGCGTGACGGTGGATGGTAAGATCCCCGAAGGTGTCACCGCAAAGGACATCGTGCTCGCCATCATTGGCAAGATTGGCACGGCCGGTGGCACAGGCTGCGTCATCGAATATGATGGCGAAGCGATCCGCGAATTGTCCATGGAAGGCCGCATGACGGTCTGCAACATGTCGATTGAAGCTGGCGCGCGTGCTGGCCTCATCGCGCCTGATGAGAAGACCTTCGAATATCTGAAGGGTCGTCCGAAAGCGCCGAAGGGCGCACATTGGGAATCGGCTGTCGCTTACTGGCGCACGCTGAAGTCTGATCCGGGTGCGAAATTCGACGTCGAGATCAAGCTTGATGCTGCCAATCTGCCGCCGCTCATCACCTGGGGCACAAGCCCTGAAGATGTCATCACCATTGATGGCACGGTGCCAAAGGTGGAAGATGGCGCGACCGAACAGAAGCGCGCATCAATCAAGCGGGCCCTGGACTATATGGGCCTGAAGGGCGGCGAGAAGATCACTGATCTGCCGATCCAGCGCGCCTTTATCGGCTCTTGCACCAATGGTCGTATTGAAGATCTGCGCGCAGCAGCTGCTGTTGCCAAGGGTCGCAAGGTGGCAGCGGGCGTGAATGCGCTTGTGGTGCCGGGCTCTGGTCTTGTGAAGGAACAGGCAGAGAAGGAAGGTCTGGACAAGATCTTTATTGAAGCCGGCTTTGAATGGCGTGAGCCGGGTTGTTCGATGTGCCTTGCGATGAACCCGGACAAGCTCGCGCCGGGTGAGCGTTGCGCTTCAACCTCAAATCGCAACTTCGAAGGCCGACAGGGCTTCCGTGGCCGCACGCATCTTGTGTCGCCGGCCATGGCGGCGGCAGCTGCGATTGCTGGCCGCTTTGTCGATGTGCGTTCGATGAAGTGAGCTGCCCGCGGCCTGTGAATGCAGGCTGGGAAGGGACTGGATTTCTGAAAGAGGCACCAGAAATGGTGCCTCTTTTTGTTGGCGGCTTTTTACTTCCAGTGGCCTTTGCCCTTGGTCCAGCCCAGATGCCGCCCCCGGGTCCAGCCCAAATGGCGACCGCGATCCCATTTCTTCACTTTCGGTTTGTGGCGGATCTCGGTCAGGGCGGTCTCGGCAGACATGCCGGGCGCAACAGGCAGCGCCAAAGCAGGGGTGAGCAAGGTCAGGCTCAGCACAGCGGCTGCGGCAGGTAGCATCAGATTCATCGGCCAAAACTCCATGACTTGGGAGAGGGCAACGCTGCGCTCGCGGCCAAGGTTCCGGCCATGGGGCGTGGCGGCCGTTCTTCGTGTTTTGCGCGTGATCCCGGCTGCGCCTAAAGTGATGGCCATGACTGAGCTATCCCGCCTCCAGGCCCCTTCGCTCTGTGATATCGAAGCTCTTGCAGATGCAGCCTTTGCGGCACTGCCGGAGGAGTTTCGTGCGCTTTGTGAGGGACTTGTCATCCATGTCGAGGATTTCCCCGATGATGAGGTTCTGGCGGAGATGGAGTGTGAGACGCCCTTCGACCTGATGGGGCTCTTCAAGGGGCGTGGGCTGGCCCAGCGCGGCGCAGGGCTGGAGACGGGGGAATTTCCCAACATGGTCTGGCTTTATCGCCGCCCCATCCTCGATTACTGGGCCGAACATGAGGAGGCCTTGGGCGATGTGATCACCCATGTGCTGGTGCATGAGATTGGCCACCACTTCGGCTTTTCGGACGAGGATATGGAAGCGATTGAGAAAGCGGCTTCCTGACGAGATGCGGCTTTCTTCCCGGCCGCTCTCTTGCTAGAAGGCTCCATCGCAAACGGCTGCGCGCCCCCCAGAAGGCGCATCAGAAGGCAGAACCGATGGAAAAGTTTACGAAGCTCACCGGCGTCGCGGCTCCTCTCCCGATCCGCAATATCGACACCGATATGATCATCCCCAAGCAGTATCTGAAGACCATCAAGCGCACAGGGCTTGGCACGGGTCTCTTCTCCGAGCTGCGCTACAAGGAGGATGGTTCGGACAATCCTGACTTCGTCTTGAACCAGCCCGCCTATAAGGGCTCGAAGATCCTTGTCGTTGAAGACAATTTCGGCTGCGGCTCGTCGCGCGAACATGCACCTTGGGCGCTGCTCGACTATGGCATTCGCTGCGTCATTTCGACGAGCTTTGCTGATATCTTCTACAACAACTGCTTCCAGAATGGGGTGCTGCCGATCCGCGTCTCGCGCGAGCAGCTTGATCAATTGCTGGAAGATGCAACCCGCGGCGCCAATGCGACCATGACGATTGATCTGGAGGCGCAGGAGATCCAGCGTCCCGATGGCGGCGTCATGAAGTTCGAAATTGATGCATTCCGCAAGCATTGCATGTTGAATGGTCTCGATGACATCGGCCTCACCATGCAGAAGGACAAGAATATCGGGTCGTTTGAACAGAAGGTTTCGGGCCAGCGTCCCTGGATCTGAGTTCAATCAACTGTTCTTGTTGCGCTTTCTTTCCGCGCATGGGTCGGCCTAAACTGCCACCCATGCGCGAATCGTTTCTCACAGCCGCTCTTCTGTCTGCCTTGGCCGCATCGCCGGCCAGCGCGCAATTTGCGAGTTGCATGGCCAATCTGCGCCCGCAAGCTCTTGCCAGTGGCGTGAGTTCAGACATTTATGACAGCGTGACGCGCGGGCTTACGCCCAATGATGCTGTCAGCTTTCTCGACAATCAGCCGGAATTCACCACGCCTGTTTGGGATTATCTCGCAGCGCTTGTTGATGAAGAACGTGTCACTGATGGCCGTGCAAGGCTGGCGCAATATGCGCGCGTGCTCGCCAATGCTGAACGCGATTATGGAGTTGATCGCTATACGGTGATTGCCGTGTGGGGTGTTGAGTCCGATTATGGGCGCTCTATCGGCAAGCGCTACATCGTGCAATCACTCGCAACCTTGTCTTGCGAGGGGCGTCGGCAGGATTATTTCCGAACGGAATTTTTTGCTGCGCTGAAGATCTTGCAGAACCGCGACATGACGCCGGATGAGATGATGGGCTCATGGGCTGGCGCTTTTGGCCACACGCAATTCATGCCCTCCACCTTCCACCGTTTCGCGGTTGATCATGATGGAGATGGCAAGCGCGATATTGCAGGCTCCATTCCTGATGCCTTGGGCTCTACCGCCAATTACTTGCGCAAGTCGGGCTGGGAAACCGGCCTGCCTTGGGGCTATGAGGTGAAGCTGCCGGCTGGCTATTCCGGCCCTGAGGGGCGGCGTGTCAAACATCCGATGAGCTTTTGGGCGAAGAACGGTTTGCAGCGTGTTGATGGCAAGCCGCTTGGCAATGGCATTGCGGCTCTCATCTTGCCGGCTGGCAAGAACGGCCCTGCCTTTCTTGTCACCCGCAACTTCGATGCGATTTTTTCTTATAATGCGTCGCTTTCCTACGGTCTGGCGATTGCGCATCTGTCCGATCGGTTGCGTGGAGGCAAGGCTTTCGTGACGCCTTGGCCCACGGATGATCCGGGCCTGTCGCGTGCAGAACGGCGTGAGTTGCAGGCGCTGCTCACACGCAGGGGTTATGATATTGGCCCTGCCGATGGGGTGATTGGCGAAAGAACCCGAAAGGCCATTGCGGAAGTTCAGTCCCGTGCAGGTCTTGCACGCGATGGCCGGGCGAGCAAAAAGGTTCTCGACTATCTGCGTGGCAGTTGATTGATGAAACTTGATATTGTGAAAGCCTATTATCCCGGCTTCCTCTGCGCAGCGGTGGTGGGTCTGGCTGCGACGTTTCTGGCGCGCAATTATAATGCGCCGGTGATGCTCTTTGCGCTCCTGATCGGCATGGCTTTCAACTTTTTGCATGAGGATGGCCGCTGCAAGACAGGCATCGACTTTGCCTCGCGTACAGTATTGCGTCTGGGCGTGGCCTTGCTGGGCTTGCGCATTACTTTTGCGCAGATCTCAAGTCTCGGTCTCGTTCCCGTCATCACTGTGATCGCGGGCGTTGCGACCACATCGCTATTTGGTTTGTGGCTTGGTCGGCGTCTGGGACTTGGCTCTTATTTTGGCCTGCTTTCGGGTGGCGCCGTTGCCATTTGCGGTGCCTCGGCTGCTTTGGCCATATCAACATCCCTGCCTCGCTACGAGAATAAGGAACGCGATACGGCTCTCACGGTGGTCGGTGTGACAACGCTCTCGACGCTGGCGATGATCTTCTATCCACTCCTTGTTACCTTTCTTGGTCTCAAGGCCGATGAAGCCGGAATCTTTTTGGGTGGCACCATCCACGATGTCGCGCAGGTTGTCGGTGCGGGCTATATGGTGTCGCAGGAGACGGGCGATATCTCGACTTATGTGAAGCTCTTGCGCGTGGCGGCGCTGGTTCCGGTTGTCGTGCTTGTCTCGCTGATCCTGAGTGAGGGGACAGGCTCAGGCGAACGTATTCGTCGTGCTTTTCCCATCTTTCTGGTTGGCTTTTGCGCGCTCGTTATCCTCAACAGTTTGCTGAGCCTGCCTGCTGAGGTCACATCTTTTGCAACCAGCCTGTCGAGCTATTGTCTCGTGACAGCGATATCTGCTTTGGGGATGAAAACCTCGTTCCGCAGTCTTGTGGAAGTCGGCTGGCGTCCGGTGGGCATGATGGTGGCTGAAACGTTCTGGATCGGCCTTCTGGTTCTGGCGGCAATCTTCCTGATGCGCTAGCGCGTCAGCACAATGAAATCAGTACCGCCATGGCGACCAATTTCGCGATTGAAACCCTGATCTGAAATGATCAAGGAAGCGCCCGAATGCATCATGCGTGCAACCTCGCGCCGGGCTTCAGCTGGAATGGTGATGCGTTCGAGAGTGCTGCGCGCATCGAGTTGCGGCAAATGGCTCTCTGGCATGGTCAGTTGTGACCATTGCACGCTGCCGTCATCGCGGTTGATGCGCATGGCTGTGAAGAGATGCGTGCCAAGCGGTGCCAGACCGTCAATGCGCACATCGCTTTCAAACACCGGCTGAAAGTTTTGTCTGACGAAGAGCTTGTTTTCTTTTGCGCTGATGAAGAGCGCGACATGGCCAATGCGTGCGGGTGGTTCGGGATGGGCCACGGGGGGTAATTCGCTCACAGTGGCCAATCGCAAGGCGCGCGGATGTGCGAGAAAGAGACGCGAAGAGACAAAGCGAGTGGGCTCAACCGGCTTATCGGTGATGATGACGCGACAACCGATGGGCGTATAGGTGAAGAGCCTTTGTGCCGTGCCGGCGGGCAGTCGAATACAGCCATGCGAAGCGGGTCGACCCGTCACGCGACCTTGATGCAGTGCGATTCCTGACCATGTGATGCGCTGCATGAATGGCATGGGGGCATCGCTATAGATATTGGAGCGATGGAACCGCTTCTTGATCATGATCGAGAAGAGCCCCGTAGGTGTGGGATGTTTCTCGACGCCGGTGGAGACGGTGATGCGCGCGATGGCTTCGCCATCGTCCCAGATGGTCATTTTCTGTTCGGACAGCGCGATGGCGAGAAGCACGGTGCCTTTGGGTTGCGGTCCCCAATTGGAGGCATGGTTCGCGCGACCGCTTTGCGTTGCGGGGGCTGCAAATGCAGAGCCAGCAAGAGCTGTTGAACAGGCAGACAGAAAGGCGCGACGGGAAAGGCTGGTCGGCAACATCACGAGCCCCGCGAAACGCAGCGAGACTAATGATTGCAGGTTAACGGGCCATTGCCTCTAGACGGCAGCATCCACGCCGCTGGCTTCCAGAGAACGGCGCAGACGCGAGAAGGCGAGTCTGATGCGCGATTTCACAGTGCCCAGAGGCAGGCCGGTCTGGCTGGCAATCTCTGAATGGGAGAGACCGTCGAAAAAGGCCAAGCGCACCAATTGGCCCTGTTCCGCTGGAAGTGTCTTCAAAGCTGAACGAAGAATGTCTTCACGGGTCTGGGCGTCAATCTGCTGATCGGCATCCGGTGAGCCCTCATCGGGGATGTCGAGGGCATATTCATTGGGATCAACGAAATCCACCCGGTCGCGGCGGGCCAGATCAATGCGCCGGTTGCGCGCAATCCGATAAAGCCAGGTGCCGAGGCTGGACTTGGAGGCATCGAAGAGATGCGCCTTGTGCCAGAGCGTAACCATCACTTCCTGCGTCAATTCTTCGGCTGAAGCGCGGTCCATTCCCAATCTTAGTAACCATGCGTTCAGACGCGGGCTGTAATGATCATAGAGCACGGCAAATGCCACGCGGTCGCGGCGCTCGGCCACGGCAGCCACAAGGGCTGTATGTTCGGAACCGGGCGGCGGCATAGACGGGCGACGTTCCTGGAGATTGGGACCTCCAATCTCGCATATTTGTCAGGCTTGGCAAACAGGAGTGTCGTCCAAGCTTGGCATTTAGCGTAAAGAAGCCAGTCTTTTGCTTGATAAGTTCAAGCAAAAGGCCGAAATGGGGTTAAAATAGGCAGATGATTCGCGCTCTTTCCTCCTCGACCTCGACCTTCTCGCTGGGGCTGCTGGCCCTGATTGGGGCTTTGGCCTCTGCTTCGCCAGTCCTTGCCCAACAGGGCGGGGCCACTGCTGGTGCCAAGGCGATCGAAAAGATCAATGACTGGTCGCTTTATTCCGTTGGGACGGGCAAGACCAAGATTTGCTACGCTGTGACCCAGCCGAAGGAGCGCAAGCCCGAAAATCTCAAGCGCGACCCGGCCTATCTCTTCATCACCAATCGACCTGGCGAAAATGTGAAGAACGAAATCACACTGACGCTTGGCTTCGATGCCAAGGCCGACAGCAAGCCCAAGGCCGAGATCGGCTCGGCAAGTTTCGACATGGGCGCCAAGGGTGGGCAGGTCTGGGTTGATAATGCTGCCAAGGAGCCGGCTTTTGTGGCGGCCATGCGCAAGGGCAAGCAGCTCGTCATTAAGGCCACTTCGCAACGTGGCAATGTGACCACCGACACCTATGCGCTGGCGGGTGTCGATAAGGCGATTGACCGCATTGCCAAGGAATGTCCCTGAAGCTGGCGCGTCTTTGTTCTAACGTCGAACCGACCAAAGTGTGACGCCCCGCCTGCTTGTTTCACAGGCGGGGACTGACGCATAATCGCGCACAATCTGGAGCTTGTGGGCAGGCAGTGTTGCCTGCGTCCGGGAGGAGTTTGCATGTCGGACAAGATTTATCCCGTCAGCGCCGAATGGTCGCAGCGCGCCTTCGTCAATGAGGCGAAATACAAGGAAATGTATGAGCGCTCGGTCAAGGATCCCGATGGGTTCTGGGGCGAGCATGGCAAGCGCATCGACTGGATCAAGCCTTACACCAAGGTGAAGAATACCAGCTATGATCCGCATAATGTCTCGATCAAATGGTTCGAGGACGGCACAACCAATGTCGCCATGAACTGTATTGATCGCCATCTGCCCAAGCGCGCCAATCAGGTTGCGATCATCTGGGAAGGTGATGACCCGTCTGAATCGCAAAAGATCACCTATGGTGAACTGTCGCAACATGTGAACCGCTTCGCCAATGTGCTCAAAGCACAGGGCGTCAAGAAAGGTGACACGGTTACGATCTATCTGCCGATGATCCCCGAAGCCGCCTATGCGATGCTGGCTTGCGCGCGTGTTGGCGCCATTCACTCCATCGTCTTTGGTGGTTTCTCCCCTGACTCGCTTGCGGGCCGTATTGAAGGCTGCAAGTCAAAGGTCGTGATCACAGCTGACGAAGGTTTGCGCGGTGGCCGTAAGGTGCCGTTGAAAGTCAACGCGGATGCGGCGGCTGACAAGACTGGCGACACGGTCAAGACCATGATCGTGGTGAAGCGCACCGGCGGCAAGGTTGAGATGAAGCCCGGTCGCGATGTCTGGTATCACGACGAAATGGCGAAAGCCTCGACTGAATGCCCGCCGACCGAAATGAATGCGGAAGATCCGTTGTTCATTCTCTATACGTCAGGGTCAACCGGCGCGCCGAAGGGTGTTGTGCATACGACAGGGGGTTATCTCGTCTATGCCTCGATGACGCATCAATATGTCTTCGACTATCATGAAGGCGATATCTATTGGTGCACGGCTGACGTGGGCTGGGTCACGGGCCACAGCTATATCGTCTATGGTCCGCTCGCCAATGGCGCGACCACGTTGATGTTCGAGGGCGTGCCGAACTATCCCAATGATGCGCGCTTCTGGGAAGTTGTCGATAAGCATCAGGTCAATATCTTCTACACTGCACCGACCGCCATTCGCGCGCTGATGCAGAAGGGCGAAGAGGTTGTGAAGAAGACCTCGCGTAAGTCGCTGCGTCTTCTGGGCTCCGTTGGCGAACCAATCAATCCGGAAGCTTGGGAGTGGTATTATCGCGTGGTTGGCGACAATCGCTGCCCCATCGTGGATACATGGTGGCAGACGGAAACGGGCGGCATTCTGATTACGCCGCTTCCGGGTGCCATTGCGCAGAAGCCTGGTTCCGCGACCAAGCCCTTCTTTGGTGTGCAGCCGCGCATCGTTGATGCAGAAGGCAAGACGCTCGAAGGTGCTTGCGAAGGCAATCTTGTGCTGACGGATTCCTGGCCCGGCCAGATGCGCACGGTCTTTGGTGATCACGAGCGCTTTGTGCAGACTTACTTCTCAACCTATCCCGGCACCTATTTCACGGGTGACGGCTGCCGTCGCGATGCGGATGGCTATTACTGGATCACGGGACGTGTCGATGACGTGATCAATGTCTCCGGTCACCGCATGGGTACGGCAGAAGTTGAAAGCGCGCTGGTGGCGCATCCAAAAGTGTCGGAAGCAGCCGTCGTTGGCTACCCGCATGACATCAAGGGTCAGGGCATTTATGCCTATGTGACGCTGATGGTGGGCGAAGCACCGAGCGAAGAGCTGCGCAAGGAATTGGTGAATTGGGTGCGCAAGGAAATTGGTCCGATTGCCTCGCCTGATGTCATCCAGTTTGCGCCCGGTCTGCCCAAGACTCGCTCTGGCAAAATCATGCGCCGCATTCTGCGAAAGATTGCCGAGAATGAATTCGGTGCGCTGGGCGATACATCAACGCTCGCTGATCCCACAGTCGTGGATGATCTCATCGCTAATCGCCCGAAATAATTTCGCGCGAAATACAAAACCAAACGGCGTCCTTCGGGACGCCGTTTTCGTTTGTACGACTTTTCAGAAGAAGCGCGCTGCGCTAGCGTGACGAAATTGGGTGCCAGAAAAGCTTACTCCGGGAGCATGCGTAAACGCAGAGGCCGACCCGGAGTCCACGAATTCATAAGTAACTTTCATAATGGGACTTGTCAATTGTTAGAGGATGAAGTTCATCTCGGCGCGCTATGGCGTAGCTTTTCCCACGAGCGATTGGGTCGGTATCTCGCTGCATGCAGTGACGAGCCGGTGAAGGCTTTGACCCTTTACAAACGAAATCTGCAAATTTCATCAGGCTTTTATGTTCCGTTGCAGTGTTTTGAAATTACGCTGCGCAACAAGCTCAATGAGGAGATGGTCAGAAGCTTTGACCGAGATTGGCTTCACCGAAGTGATTTGCCGGTGCAATCAGATACATATGATTGGATCCAGTCAGCGATCAAACAAGTCTCTTTTGCCGGCGCATCCAATGGGGCAATCGTCGCGGAACTGAGCTTGGGTTTCTGGGTGTCTCTTCTTGCGCAGCGCTACGCTGAGACCCTCTGGAAGAAATGCCTCTTTCGCGCTTTCACCTGCAACGGCCGCTACATGAATCGCAAGCTCGTGCATCAGAGGCTGAACGCCCTGCGCCGCTTCCGCAATCGCGTCGCGCATCATGAGCCTATTATTTTCAATGATCTCGCCAACACGCATACAGAACTCATCGAAGCCATTTCGTGGATGTGTCCCATCACCGCCGAATGGACGGCTGAGCAAAGCAGCGTGACGCAGCATCTGACATGAAAAAACCCCGCCGCATCGCTGCGACGGGGTTTGAAACTTCTGCGAAGCCTTGCGCTTATTCAGCGGCGGGAGCAGCAGCCTTCTTCTTGGCGGCCTTGGCTTCGACGCGAGCGGTACGCTCAGCAGCGGTCTCCTGCTTCTCGGCGATACGGGCCGACTTACCGCGACGGTCACGCAGGTAATAGAGCTTGGCGCGACGGACCTTACCGCGACGCACGACCTTGATGCTGTCGATCATCGGCGAGTAGATCGGGAAGACGCGCTCGACGCCCTCACCATA
>JACCED010245273.1_pt1 | contig 15047 bp, 24 predicted proteins | sample 7455021 | NCBI WGS metagenome assembly JACCED01 (sample SAMN15323456, study PRJNA562643) | freshwater metagenome | isolation source: river surface water | place: USA:Blue River Watershed | collected 2017-08-19 | reverse complement strand
AGTCTCTTCAGTTCCTTGATTGTTCTTAAGCACAATAAGGTCATCAAACTGGTGATGCCAAATGGGATAGAAAACAGTAGCAGAAGCATTTCTAATACCTCCTTGTGAGCATGAGCGTAAATCACCAAACCACTTCTTTAAGAATGGTATCATACCTGTGTGCATAATCTCACCACCTCTGATGGGACTACCTAGCGGACGTAAGCGTCCAATCTCCAAACCAATGCCTGCACGTTTGCTGGCATACTTGGCCATCATTTCGCCGGAAGCAAAAATAGAGTCAAGGTCATCGTCGCTACGAATAAGAACGCATGAACTAAATTGCTTTGTTGGGGTACCCAAACCAGCGAGAACAGGAGTAGCAAGAGTGAAAAGACCATCCGAAGCGGCATTGTAATATTCCTTTATATAACGCATACGAGCCGTATTAGGCTCTTCCTTATGGAACACGGTTGCTGCCGCAACCATGTATCGAATTTGCGGAGTTTCATATATTTCTTTTGTAGCACGATTGCGTACCAAATACTTCTCTATCAACTGCTCAATGGCCGCGTATGAATATTGCTCATCTTTTTCATGCTCGAGCATATCATTCATTCTGTTCCAGTCTTCCTCTGAATACCATTCTAGAAGTTCTGGAGTGTATAACCCGGTCGCTACGTTTTTCTTCACGATGCTATACAAATTTGGAACTTCGTATTGCCCGTAAACATCTTTGCGTAACATTGATAGACGCTGTTTGCCTGCTACGTATTGATAGTTAACATGTCCAACATCGGGATTGGATTCAACGTCAACTAGGTTCACGATAGCACGTAGAGTAATCTCATCAACTTCTCTAGTAGTAATACCATCGTAGAAATGAGGCTGTGCTTTGATCTCAATCATCGACTGACTAACATCTGCTATGCCCTGGCAAATCTTTGCTACTTGGGTTTGCCATTTTTCAATCATTAATGGCTCTTTGTTTCCGTTTCTTTTAATTACAGTTATGTTTGTCATATTATTTTAAGGTCTAGGACGTATTTAGTGAAGCTGCTTCATTGGGTAGATCTTTTGTGTTTTCAACGACTTAGGTAGTTTGCTAGCGTCTATCCAATCCTCGTCATAGCCATATACTTTATCTTCTACAAATAACAAATAATACACTGTTTTATTGATTGTGTCAATGGATACATTTATCTTTGGCTGACTATTTTTAAAACGCTCGGTTAATTGTAGTGTGTAACAGATTCCTAATATTTGATTGAATTGACAATATTCATTTTCAGAAATCAGTTCCCACGGTGTAGGCCAAGTGGATGGATCGTAAGGGTCGGTATAAAATTTAACCCGAGGGAGTCTTGAGAAAAATCTAACAACATCATTTAATGGGTCGTCAGACTTTTCAAGTTGTTGCCTGAGCTCATACCAGGCAGATAGTTGTTGTTGAATTAACCGATCTTCTACTAGCAAGTTATTAACTTATAGAACGGCATGTATAGGTTAAACTTGAAGTGTTACCACTCTTGGTATTCTTATACTGAATAATAACACAACCAGTTGATGGATCAGCAGAGGCTGTAAAAATAACGTTTGTTTCCTCGCCGCTAGCACCTACGTAGTTATAATCGTCAACCAATCTTGCAGTATCAGTGTCGCTGTCAACACTGATAGTCATTTTACCTCTACGCATTTGATTATAGACAGTACTTTCAAGTACATAGTCAATTTCAAATCCGCATGATTCAATGTAAGGTATTCTAACAATGTTGCTAAAGCTAGTAGTGTAGATTAGCGTGGCATTTCTAGTAGACAGATCTTCAAAATGTCCTTTGCCACTGACTTCCTTAACATAGGCAGAACCGTAGTTATTGGCACTTAGGTCATAAGTGAATTCACTAACAGTATGTTTAGCTCTATCAAACTTATCTTGATAAGATGTGTTGCCATCTGTTAAGAACTTGATGTGACTGTAAACACCTTCACTGAAATCGCCGCCGTCATTGCCAATGTTAACAAATGTGTTGGCTGTGGATTTGTTACCGTAGCCAAGGCCAACATAGATAGCTTCTTGTTCGATATTTTCAAAGTAGCTGTTTTCTATTAGGTTGTTTCTTGGACCAAATTCTTCTCCGGTAGATGAACCATCTGCACCTTCGCCAAATCGTATTCCATATCTACTGTCTGTGAATTCGCAATTACTAAATCTGTTATTATAAATGTCTTGTTTGGCATAAACGTTATAGATGAATCCATTGACATAGACATTAGAGAAAATATTTCTTTGACAAGTTACGCCGCCTGGGTTAGCATAAGATCCGCTAAAGGCAAACATCTTAATGCCACTGCTGGTATAACTACCCGATACTGTTCCGTAGGCACCGTTAATTTCAATGTCGTTGAACACACTATCTCTTACACAGTACATACTAAATCCAACTGCATCTACTGCTGTTGTATTGATTGTAAAACCTTTTAGATAGCAGAACTTTGCCTGTGTGTTATATTCAATACCAACTGAAGTTTTTCTACTAGTCTTAGTTGAAGTGTCATTGATAAAAGCAAATGCTGGACCGGTGCCAGTAAAGTTAAAGGTAGTTCTGTTCTTACCAGCACCTTCAATTCTTACATAGCTTGGCAGATAGACTGTGCTAGAAAATGTGTACTCGCCTGGCTGGAATGTTAGGGTTACTCTTGATGAAATTCCTGCTGATACTTTGTCCAGGAACAGGTTATCAATAATACGCTGGATCTTTTCATACTGATCAGTTGAACCTGATACAATGCCGTAGTCTGCAGACGATACGTAGTCTTCTAGTCTAGCCTGCAATGATCTTTCTACAGGGAAGTTAACATCAACACCTGTTTGAATTAGAGAATCGTCCGGCTTATAGCTGTAGGTGCCCAGGTCAAGTAAGTTATCTGTTTCCGTTAGTAGTTTCGTATTGCCTACAGCCGGTGCACCTTCTCCTACGGATCCGTTACCAATGAACAATTCTTGTGTATCAATACACCATGCTAGTTCGCCGCTGGCCAACTGAGGTAACCCAGTTCCGGCGTTTTTCTTACCTCTACGTAGTTGAATTCTGCTTATTTGTACGACAGCCATGAAAATATCCTCGTTATACGATATTTAGCTGTTTAATCTGTAGTATTGTTCTACCCTCTTACACCACTCTTCTGTCCAGTAGTCAAAATCCTTAGGTTCTAGGATAAATTCCTGGTATTCGTAGTCTTTGCTACACATTAAAATAACACCCTTGCGGATATTAGTTCCGTGTACTTCGTTGTGTGCTAGAGCATAAGCTGTTAGCTGTAGGAAGTAGTCCCCAATCCACTCTAATTTTTTAGGTTTATTAGTTTGTTTGAAGTCAAGGATTGCTTCGTCACCGTCGTGCATACCGCAACAGTCAGTAGTTCCCGCATATAGTTCTGGAAAGTACAAGGGAACTTCGCTACCCCAAACTTCCTGTATTTTAGGAAACCCTTCTGCAATAACCTTTTTAGCCATGTCCAGACTTTGCTGAGCATAGGGGTTAGTTACTGTTTCTTTAAGTGGCTCACCTTTGATGTAGTCCTCAAGGAACTTGTGCATACGTGTACCACGTCCGGCAGCTTCAGTTACAATTTCTTGTGCCTTAGTTTCACCTACTGCTTTCTTCCATCGAGCTAGAGCTTCACGAGCTTCTGCAGGTTTAGTTTTATCTAAAACTGTAGTAACACTAGGAACTTTATGTCCGTCTGGAGTAGCATATAATCGCTTGCCAGTACTTTCGTCCCTAGTTAGGGGTTTATATTGAAATTTATTGATTAAAAGAGTCATGTAATATTATAACTTATCTTTGATTGTTTGTCAACGGTTAACCTTGCCATTTGAGCACAACGTCAAACGCAATACTACGTCTAACTCCTTCGAACTCTAAATTTGGAACACTATGTACAACATCGCTACCAAAGATTAGAACTGTCCCCGTTTTAACAGGTATCCACCAATTTGGACAAGTAGCAGGTGTATCTACTTCTATACCGTGAAGGAAGGCCTTGCCTTTATCTTTGTCACTATGAAATAGTAATCTTCCAGAACCTTCGGGTACATGTGGATAGTAGACGCCACTAAGATTATAACCAGTATGATCATGCGGGCCTTGTATTCCGCCAGCTTCTACTTCATTTAACCATGTATTAACCAATTGAACACCGTAGGGTTTGTAGCGTTGTTCATTTAGATATTGTTTAACATGATAAGTGACAAACTGATTCCAGCCTGGCCACTCTGGTTCTTGGCTAGGGTCAAAGGTTACAGGTGCACCACCAGGCGTGTACCCTTCAACGATTAATGTTGTTCTTAATTTTGGTGACTGACGAGGTCCGGTATAAAACTTAGCTTTGTCAAACCATCTATTTGCGATGTCGACAAAGCTAGGGTCTTCGTCTGAATAAACTGCGGTGGGAAATAAAAAGTTAAGCATAAAATTAATTATGCTTGATCATCCCGGTTGCTTGATACTCTTGGCCGCTGCTCTACTAGCTGCTTGGTCAAGTCCTGTGTTATTTTTATCAGAACGTGTTGCTTCTGGTTTTTCTTTGGTTTTCAAGACAAGGCCTTGTCCATCGAAACGATCAACAATGTTCTTTAATTGTGGTATAGTATCGAATTCTGCTTTAAACGTTTCGTAGTCCATTTCTGTTCCAGAAACGTTCTTTAGCATATTAGAGATAGCGTCCCAACTGTACTGTCCTGGAACACCTTTTGAATCTGCTCTGGACTTAAGAGCATTTAGGATGCGGATAAGATTATCCGCACCTTCATTTATTTTTTTTTTGAACTTAAAATTGTAGCTAGCTTGCGGCTATATTCTACGCTTTCACGCTTCATACGGCCTGCTTCTTCTTCACCACCAGCTGCTGGCTCAGATGCTGCAAACTCATCGCCTGTAGGAAATTCTTCACCGCCTAGTTCTGTTGGTGCCATTTCAGGTGCCTCGCCTCCCATGCCAGGAGCTTCTTCGCCTGTTAGTACAGCCACAGCCTGTGCCAATGTTGTACGTGTTGTTTCTAATGTGTTGTATAGTTCTTCTAAAGCCGGCTTAACCTTTCCAGAGAATTGAGCACTAATATCACTGCCTAACTCGTCTCTTATAGAGTCTACTAATTCTAACATGGTTTCTGATTTTAATGATGCAGTGTCTTCTAGCCATCCTGTGACTTTATCTACCATATCACGGGCACTCATGATCAATGCCGCTTTTTCTTCTTCGCCTTCTGTTAGGGTTCTTTCTGAAAGTACACCACGTAGTACTTCCATTGCCTCTTCAATACTTTCTTTCTTAGCCATCTTAGTAGCTGTGGCATGCATTACTTCTTCGCCTTTATCGCCATAACGCTTTTTAAATTCGCCTGACTTCTTCTTCATGCCTTTGACAAACTTTTCTTTCTTAGCTTCTTCGCCTGGGCTTAGAGTACGTTCTGTAATAGCCTGTGTGATTACATCTAGTAGGGCACGATCACGTTGGTAAGCGTTACTCTCGTAGACTGCATCATAGTTTCTGCTGGTTTCAAACTCAGCAAGTTCAGCTGTGATTTTATCACGAGCGGCACGTAGTTGTTCCATAGTGAAACCGTCAACGTTTAATTTGTAGCCAAATTTCTTAGCAAGGCTTTCGTTAAGCGATTTGCTACTCTTTGGATGTGAAAGTTCTTTGATCTGCATGTTCAATAATCCCTAAAAGACTGTTATTTTTATTTATCAAAAGTTTGATTTAAACATTGCTGAAATTTCAGTCTTGTAGCGGTCGGCTCTACCCTTGGTTACTTCCCACCTCCACATAAAAATATCGCGTTTGTCTAAATCTTTGGTATTCTCGTATTTGTACTTAAAAAACGATGCGTCAGTACTGCTGTTCCAATACTGCCCGTCTAGTAATTTAATTTCGTTATAGCGTTTAAAATTTGTTTGATCGTAAAACTTAGCTGCCAAGCTGGCTGTTGTTTTAATTCTAAACTGATCTATCAAATCACCGTTAACGTGTCTAAGTACCCATAACCCTAGCTTGTTTTGCCTAATTTTATAATTCTTATAGACAATGCTTTTGTCCGGCAAGACAACTAAGGGAATCTTCTTAAGTTCTTCTTCTAAGAAGCTTTCTAACTTTTTAGCTTGTATTTTAAAATTCATTGGCAATTACTCTAGGATTTGTATCTCCTATCTTAATTACCAGACTTTTGCGGATCAAGCCTTCAATTGTGAACTGCTCACGCTCACTGAAGCTGCTCAAAAGTCGTACATTATCTAGCTTAGATAACATTTCCTGTTCTTCGCTAGAAGTATAAATTTCAAAAGTTTTAATTACTTCGCTGAGTTTCATAGGCCTGCTAGACGTCTTAATCTCTTAACTAATAACTTGCTCATCTCATCGTGATCGTTACCACCATGGATTGGGCTAGTACTGTCTGTTGAAGGCAACATCATATCTTCTTCAGCTGTGCCTTCTGTGCTAACAACTTTAGCACCGGGCTTTAGTGTGTCGCCGGCAGCATCAGGTTTCATTTGTAGTGTACCACTAGCACCAGGAATTAGTGCATCCTTGCTAGTTTCAATTTCGTCACCTGTAGCTGTTTTAATCTTTACTTTACCGTCTGGGGTTGCAGAGCTAACAGTACCTACAGCATCACCTGTAGCTTCTGTTTTAGGTTGCCAGAAACGTCCTTTGCCAAACGTTCTTTCAGCACCGGCATTTGGAGATTTGCTGTACCACTTACCGCTCTTGCTCTGACGTAGACCATGTGCTTGAGCATCTTGTTCTTTGCCAGCAGGAACATTGTAGAAGTACATTCCACTTGATTGTTGTGGGCGATAGCTTTGTCTGTACTGTCTTGGCTCTTCATCCCAACCTTCATCGTTAGCACCGCCGTCTAATTGATATGCTAGACTGTCACGCTTGCCCATACCTGCTATACTGCTGTCATAATCACGCTGATATGCGTCTCGACGATTTCTCCAACCTTCTGCCATGTCCATTTGCCCTTTGTGTTTAGTTTCGCCTGACTTTGCAGCCTTCTTCTTATCCTTGTGAGCACCTGCCGCACCACCACCAATGGCTGCACCTGCGTTCTTAGCCACAGGGTTACGAGGCTTTGGTGGCTCAATGTGTGTTTGAGGCTTTTGATTATATTTTACTGCACGTACACCTTTCTTGTGTTCGTGTACGATAACTTCATTTCGTTTCATTTTGTAGGTTCTCCAGGCTTAGGGCTTCGTCTTCTAAATCATAAATGTGTTGACGCAATTGGTCAATGTAACCCTTTGCTCTCAATACTTTAAATGCAATGTTCTCTACACTAAACTCGCCATTCTTTTCTAGTCCAGCTTTGCGTAGTTTGTTTATCTCGTCTTTAATTGTGTTAGCAACATCAAGTTCTCGTGAGCGTAATGCTAACTTGATCTTGTTAAGATAATTTTTAACTTTAAGTGCAACGTCATCATCATTGATAGTTACTTTTACAGCCTGCGGTGTACTAATCCAGCGGTTGTCTAAGACGCTGTATATTCCTGCACTGTGATGCTTGTCAGTACTAGGTTGCACATATACTTCAACGTCTATACCATGTATCTTTACATCATGATTAAAGTTGAACTGATTCTTCTTAGCATCAAACAACGGCTTTAGATGAAACTCGGCCGCACTAGGAACATCGACCACTAGGTGCAGATCAATGTCACTATTTTCAGTGTAAGTGTAAGCGGCATTGCTACCACTTATTGTAACATCTTTTAGTCTAATACTAGGAATATTGATAAAGTCGATAAATGCTTTGGCTGTTTTAAGTAGTTTATATCTAACTTTGGGATCTAGTTCTCTACCATCCCATAGCTTTGGATTCAGCTTGTCGTGAAATCTCACGGCCGAACTAACGATATTATCTAATTTGAATTCTCTTAACAGCATTAGTATATTTATTGCTTGTAATCGAAAACAATATTTCGCCCTAATTGAAACATAGGCCGATCAAAGTCTGCTGTTTCTGTTAGATTAACAATAATAGGAACAAATTCAAATAGTTCTTTAAGTCTGGCTAGTTCGTCACCGTCAACTTCAAATAGCTTTTCTCGTTCCATATACCACTCAAAGTACCAGCATTTTTGATCGCTGTTGCCAAAAATATCTGCGGGTATTACTTTAGGTGGGTTATCATAAATGAGATTGCCTGCTAATCCAATAGTTTGGATTACAGTATCAAAGTTTTGTTGTTGCAGTCTTTCTAGATCACTTCTAGATCTGTACAAGCCTGTGGCTGTAATATCGACTAATGTGTATAGGCTGTAAATCATCAGAGTATTTAACAGCCGTAAAAAAAGCCCTATATATTATAGAGCTTGGTTATTTAAAGACCTAAGAATTTAATAATGTGCGGTATATCTAGTTTATCAAACCATCCAGTGCCTGCTCCAAATGCCAGCAGAATCATTACATACATCATCCACTTTTGTTTGAACTTTTCCAAGTCTTTAATTTTACCTGCTAGTTCGGCATGTTGTGCCGATTGTTGTTCGTTTAACTTGTCAGCATGATCATAGTATGCTTTAGCGTTAGTTCTATATTCAGCAGTCATAACACCTAATTGTGCAAGTACTTGATCGCGAGTACGATCTAGACAATCATGCATATCCTTAACATCTACTTTGATGTCATCTAGCTTTTCTTCTATGTTGTCTACTTTAGTTTCCAGTATGCTCACACGCTCTGGAACTGTGGCTAATGCTAGTGCCGCTGCTGTTCTGGCCATTATGGCTATCTCCAAATGTTAAGTCAAGTTCCTTGCGGACATGTGCCTAAATGTTAATTGCCTTTGTGCCTTATATAGTGTATTTAGCATAGCCGTAAAAAAGCACCCCTAAGGGTGCTTAGTCTTCCCATCCCGGAGAATTAAGCTACTACGAATGTAGTTCCAACTGCAACAGTTGAATCATTGTCAGCAGCAGCGTGGCCTTGAACGCCAGCAGCTACGTGACGTACACGTAATTGTAGTGTATCTGCATCAACAGCGTGGCCGTCGATGATCATGTGGATAATACCAGAACTTGCAGATGGTGTGTAGTACATTAAAGGCTGTAGTTCACGAACGATCGCTTCTACCATCTCGTCTGCACCGTCATCTAAAGACTGTAGATCAACTGCTGTGTTGCTAGCGTCTTTGATTGTAACGATGATTGCTTTTTGTTGGTACACTGAACGTAATGCACCAGTTGTGTAGGCTCCAAAGCCATTTACTCTTGTTGTTGCTGACATAATAAATCTCCTCGTATATGTCGACCACTCCCTGTGGCCTTTGTAATATTATTTACCAAAGACGTAAAAAAACCCCTGGATATGGGGTTTTTTGGCGAGTTAATATTACTTCGGAGTCCAGCGTTTACGGGGCACTAGCTTAACATTACCGAACTGTTTACCCGGCGGTGCATAGCGTACACGACCTTCACCGTGTGTATCCCATATTTCGCCCTGGCCTTGCTCTACTTGATCTATAACCTTGTCTTTAAGGGTCATAATACGGCCAACAAGACCAAATATAGCATCTAGTGCATTTGCATTTTGCTGTGCTAGTTGTTCAATCTTAGTCTGTTTAGGCAAGCTAACCTTACTGGATTTTAACCATGTAAAGAAATCTTGTGTGCCTATCTGATCTAGGTTCTTAGCTTTAGCACTTTGATTAACGTAAGTGTACAGGATATTCTTAAGATCGCCTAAGCCTGCTGTTCCTTGTAAGAAGCTGTCAATTGCGGCTGCGTGTTGATTTAGGTATGCTTCGACAGCATCTATAGCACTAGTGTCTAGGCTAACAGGATTACTGTTGTACACAGGACCCTGTACAATCAATGCAGGATTACTGTTAAACATGCTAAAGTCGTCCATAGGCTTTTGTTCACTGTCGTCCATGCCAAACTCTGGGAAGTAAGCATGTCCTACTACCATTACCTGTGCCTTGCTGATCTGTTGTCCTAGTGGGCTATCTGCTTTAACATGATAGCAGGTTTGACTGTTAGGGTTAGGACAGAATGTGTAGACACCATTAGCATCTACTTTAGGCTGTTGTAAGAACAAGCCGTCAGCATAGACAAAGCCTACAAAGTCCTTAGGAGTAGCTGCATCAAATAAAGGATACAAACTGGCAAAGCGTTTACCAAATGCTTCACGTTCTTTAGCCTGCTCAGGTGTCTTAGGATTTCCCGACTTGTTTACGATAAAGTTATAAACATCTTTAGGGTTGTCGCTGGCAGCACCTCGAGCCCAACCGTTATGTCCTGCTAGTATTAGTGGACCACCTTTACGTTCACGACCCCAGTAGATCTGAGGATTACCGTCCCACTTCATACGGATAGTCTTGCTACCTTCAGCTGTGGCAATTTCTTTTAGGTGCTCGAGAGCTTCCATAGTACCCTTGCTACCGTGGAAGAATACTAGATCCTCTAGGTGATTAAAGGCACGACCTAGTTTCTTTGCGGCAGCTTCTTCTGCCTCTTTTAAAAATTCATTTGCTCTCATTCACAGTTCCAACGTCTTAATGCTAGTGCCTTAGGAGTTGGCTCTCCGTTGGGTTTCTTCATAGGGCCTTTGTTGCCGCTCATACGAGCACAGAAACTCTTACGTCTTTTAGCATCTTTGCTGCCTGGTTTTAATTTACTAGGTTTAGTAGTTACCGCAGTCTTTAACTTACTGCCCGGGTTTTCACGACGATAGGCCTTAACGGCTTTACGACTCAAACCATCAGTTTTGTCTTGTTTGTTAACCTTGTTCCAGTCTTCGCTGATAATTTCGTTTATCTTCATGATAGTCTATCCAACATGCTTCGGAACCATTCGTTAGTTCCTACAGGCTTTTTAGGTGTACGTTCTGCCCAGTTCTTATCTTGTTTGACATGTGCTAGTAAGGCCTGTGCTTGATCGTCTGGTAAGCTGGCCATGATAGCTTCTACGCTGTCTAGGTTGTCGCCTGTAGCATCAGGGCCTAATAATACTTTTGCTATTTCATCCCAATCGTCGGCAACTAGATCACCTTTCTTGTTTTCAGGTGTGCGGGCAAATAGGCCCTGCCATGCACTATACACATACCCTTTGCTCTTGGCTAGAGTCGCAATCATTAGCTGTTTACCAACACCTTTGTAAGGACTACCTTTAGGAATCTTATGTTGATGATAGCGGCTAACTTTAGCCACATTAGGAATAGTTTCTAGGTCGACTTGATAAAAGTCATCGCCCATTGGTAGGCGTACAAATACATTTACACCTGCTTGGCGTACTTGAAATCCACGATCTTGTACAAAGGCAGCTAGGGCTTTACGTGCAGACTTGTCGTCATCTTGTTTGAACTTAGCCTTAACTTCATCTAGGTCAACTTGCAGATCCATATCACCGCTCATTTCACCCGGAGTAGGAGTATGGGCACTACCAATAGCTACACTATTCAATCCTAGTGGGCTCAAGATGGCATCCATCTTGGCTTTCATTTCTGGTGCAAGTTTTTGATCAAATTCTTTTGTATCAGGAAATATAACATTCTTACTCATTGTTTTTACTTTCCTGTATCTTTTTCATACCACGCTTAAATTTAGCTGGTTCTGATGTTCGGATAGCATTGATAAAACGGCGTTCTAATTCGGCAGCAGTTTCAATATCGTATTGTTCTCTAATAAGAGACAGTAAGTTAATAGCCGATTCGATGAGGTTAGCACCTCGGCTTTCGATCACTTGATCCTTGTCACGACTAATGCCTAAATCGCTTAATTCTTGTAATATTGATCTGGTACTTTTACGCATTTTACCTTTAATCCCTTTGTTATATTTAACCTTTTTGTTTGGCGAAATATCTTTTGTGTCCTGCAACATAATAGTGTATAAATACTCAGTAGAAACCATGAGCTTCTACTTACATATAAAAGGACACACAATGTTACTAACACACATGATAGCATATATTACAGGAATTTACAAGCGAGTTGAAAAGCCTAGTACATATGGCAGCGAATTAGAGCAATACATTACATCTAAAAGCCCACAAAGTACTTATGATGTAGACTATTGGACAAGACAATTTGATAAAAACACACAGAAAGGATGGACACTATGAAAACTATATTCAACACATTATATGAAATTATGCTGTCAATTGGACAGGCTAGAGCAGCCAGTGCATTGGCTAGGGCAGGACAATACAATGCTGCCAAAGAACTAATGACCAGTAAGTAATGTCACATCTTGTCTACAGATTACGACCTCACGAATACTCTAGATATCGTAAGCACCTGTTAGCATTAGACGAAGAAAGTAGGTATACTCGTTTCGGGTTTCACGCCAAAGACGAGGTTATCAAACAACTGTGTACTACTTTTGAAAGCAACCCCTCGGACCATAAGATTTTTGTAATCGAAAACGAAGATCTGCAGGTAGTTGCAGCCGGACACATTAGTCTAGCTGGCGGAGAAACTGAACTTGCGTTTAGTGTACTAAAGGAGCATCGAAAACAGGGCATGGGCAGTAGCCTAATGAAACGCTGTATCGAATGGTGTCAAAACCGCAACATCAAAGGCGGCTGTATGGTCTGTCTTAGCACCAATCAAGCCATTAAGAAGTTGGCTAGTAAACATGGTATATTGATCAACGATGGTGGAGAAACCCTTGCAGATATTAAGATCCCAGAGGTTAATCCATCAAGCGTAGTAAGCGAACTAGTAGACAGCAATCTAGCAAGATTAGACCACCTGGGCAAATTACAAAGAAAATTCGCCAAGATGGTCACATTTCCATTGCTTTTTAAGTAAAGAAGATATATAATAGTACAATGTTAACGCATTGTTAAACATACACACACAAGGAGAAAATTATGTTTACACACAACACAATCATCGATTCTATTCAGAACGGTAAAAAGCAGATCGTCAATACATTCGTTACTGACGCTAAATTCAAAGCAGAATTAAACAAACTTATCGATGCTCAAGCACAAGCCGCTAAGACTTCAGTTGAAGCAAGTTTGGCTATTGCTCAAGCAGTTACTAAGCAGGCAACTGATACATTTAAATCATTTGTTCCAGCTTATACTAAGTAATCATAAACAACACACACAGGAGATAATTATGTCAGAGTTTAACACACCAAAACTACCAGAAGTAAAATTTAACAAGAACGGCTACGAAATCCGTACAGATATCCTAGCAATGGCCAAAGAGCTTACTATGAATGATTTTCATATGAAGTTTCAAGGTTGGGAAATGACTGCTACTCGTGATGAGAAGACAGGGCAAATCATCAGCAAGGTTGATATGCCTGAGTTTCCAGGACTAGACAAAGTTCTAGAGACTGCTGAAAAAATGTACGCATTTGTTAACAGTGGCGTTAAGAAGTAAATATTATATTATATAGAGTTATCCCCGCATAGCGGTTATATACATTATTGATACGAAATGAAAAAGGACCCTAGGGTCCTTTTTCTATTGCCACGCTACCATTTTAAAACGTTCTCGGGGTATACCAAAGTAATCACACTTCCAATGACTTTGCTCAAAGAAGTCTAAGTGATGCCACTCGTCTTTGTGCTTGAGTATTTGTTCCGCTGCATCGTCCCAATCTATTGTGGCTAACTTAGCCTGTACTTGAAGTTTGCGTACCTGTACTTCGTCATAGTCAAAGCCGTCGTACTCCCAATGTAAGACTTCAAAGGCGTTGCCACTACGATCCACATAGTCCATGCTAAAGTCTAATCCCCACTTAGGTCTGAGTGCTATCAGTTTGTTTACCAGAGGAATTGTCTTTGCCCAGAACTTTAATTCATCCAATGCAGCTCCAGCATAGGCTTTGCGTTCAAATAATAAGCTGTGATTTAAGTGTGAGCCTTCAACACGATCTAGCTGTGTAAACCAATCTTGTTTAAGAGCACGTATATGTTCTCTATGACGTTTAGGTTTAGCCCAGTTGCCGTAGGCAAAGTGTTGTTCAAGTACAGTTAGGTCATAACCGTTTTGATCAAATAAGGCTAGATCTTCTGGGGTGGGTAAGTAAACTAGTTTAGCTATAGGCAAGGTCCAGTAGCCATTAGGATCTAATGTATTATTAGTAAGTGTAACTAAAGACATTTTATTTTACAATAGGACCGCCTGTGACCCAAAGTTCGCAACTGCGTGTGCCTGCACATTTAAAATGTAATAGATTACAGTAACCCAGGTCTGCGGCTTCACGAGTCTTTTCTGCTTCGTAGGCTTCTTTGCCCATGCCATCGTGTATACACTTGTACATAGCATCGGTGATGTTAAATGCCGCACAGTTACCGCAGGTCATAGTCTTAGCAGTCTTTTCATCTATGCCCCATTGCTTGGCAGACTCTTTCCAATAGTTGCCTGGCTCGTCGGGATTGGCAGGACCATAATGATGTTTGTCTATGGCAGTTTGTCTGTTCTTAACATTTACTTCTAAGTCGTGTGTGGCAATAGGACAGCCTTTGTTGGCTGCTTCTACAATGTTGATATACTTGCGATACATTAATAAATCTCCCGCCACTGTAAGCCGACACCCACATTGGTACTTTGTGCTCCAAGATTAGTAGCCACTACCAAATAGATTTCGCTGTCGGTGCTGTCGTAATTCTGTACAATATAATTCTTTTTAGCAGTGCTAGGCATATTTGAAGCAGGCGATCCGCCAGCCTTTTGACTACCTTGTGTACTAGCACCTACCCACCCATTGTCCATTTCATCGCCGTCCGTCCAAGTAGTGGCATCTACATTATACTGTACTCCGCTGTCGGCATCAACATCTGTCCAAGTAGTGTCGTTTAGATATGTACTGTCTGGCAATTTTAGTAAACGCCATTTGATGTTTTCTCCATCGCTGAACATATTAAGATTTCCCATACGCACAATCATACGATTAGCATAGGTTCTAAAAGCATTTTTTAATCTGATAGCCATAATAGGCAATGTTGCTCCTGCGGTGACTGTTTTTAATGTTGGACTAGTTACAGCCCAGTCGATACCTGCTTCAACATATCCGCCTTCGCTGGCCACAGTACTACAGATTT
>JACCED011006835.1_pt1 | contig 15051 bp, 13 predicted proteins | sample 7455021 | NCBI WGS metagenome assembly JACCED01 (sample SAMN15323456, study PRJNA562643) | freshwater metagenome | isolation source: river surface water | place: USA:Blue River Watershed | collected 2017-08-19 | reverse complement strand
GAATAAGCAAAAGAAATGTTAGTGTCAATAAAAGACATTCTCATTATTCCGAAATCATTTCTTCCTCCTCCAACATAAGACCTAATAAGTCCAGTATGCTTTATTCCTCCTTCAACGACTGCTGTAGAACCTTCCCCTGGAATAGAAACAGCTTGACAAAACATACAACCTCTTGTATGTTGATAATCCGGAGTTAAAATTACCCTTGCTGCTCTTTCGCTGTCCCATCTTGTTTTTCCTCCAGGTTCCCTAGAATAGGCTAAAGTTATTGCTGGCAAAATTTTTGTCGGTAGATCATCCATCACTAATGCCCACTGCGATCCCTTAGGGATAAACGATGCAGGACGAGCTAAAAATGTACTCAAAAAGTCATTGGGAGTACCTTTAGGAACATTATTAAAAGTAAAGATACTTCTAATATCATCTGGAATATTAAATATCTGCCTTAAATTCTGATTAATATCGTTAGCAGCCATTCAGTTATTTATTGCGGAGGAGGCTGTTGTTGCTGAGGTTCTGGAGCTGGAGGAGTGGAGTTAGTTGGTAAGGATGTTTGTCCTGTATTTCCTGGTTGAGTCATGCCATCATCTTGAGGGGCGGTCTCCACAGCATCATCTCCCGTTTGCAACTCAAGCTGAACCTTTTTAATATAGGAGATGAGTTCATCAGGAATAGTTTCTGGACCCTGCAAATCCCCAAAAGATTTAGTCGGTTCGCTAATTGCGTTGCTTTTTACTAAAACGGTAGCTTGAACTCCTAAAGAATCTATGTCCGTGAATTGTTTAAATTTTAATTCAATTTTGGGTAAAAATACTTTATCATCCGCTCCTATAATTAGCAAGCGATCTCTTTCTACTTGCTTTGCAATAGCTTCTGCACGAGTGTCAGAAGAAATATAATTTTCTTGTTGGAGAGCTGCAATGACTCTTAAAATGTTAGTGTATGCATCAGTGCTTGGTTTTTGCCTCATCTCTTTCACATACCACATAGCATTTTCAAACAACGAGTCAAATTTTCTCATGTTTGTATTTATGTTTTTTGTTGAATTTTTTCAAATTTTAAATGAAAATAAAGAGATGAAAGGTTTATTTATAGCGTTCTACATGCTTTGCTGTGTTCATTGTTTTGCTGAGACGGGCTATGCTTCCTGGTATGGATCTGAGAACAGAATTAGTTCCACAGGGAAATATTTGCAGCATACAAAATATCCAGCAGCTGCTCACAAAACTTTGCCTATAGGAACAAGAGTTAAAGTAATTCACCTTAAAACAAAAAAAGCTATCACCGCGGTCATTGAAGATAGAGGTCCTTACAAAAAATGTAGAGTAATTGATCTCAATATTGCTGCAGCAAAAGAGCTAGGAATTTTAAAAGAAGGAGTAGCTTTTGTTAGAATCGAAAGGGTAGTAAATAGATAGATGGTGACCAACGAAAAACACTTACATAGAGTAAGGCTCAGTCAGGATGCTAATGTTACTGTGTTGTCTCCAGGAGGCATGGGAAGCACTTACATCTTAGACACTCTACAAGCATTTCCAGATATAAGAGCTAGAAAAAGACATCCTATTACAGAAGAAGTTTTGTTTAAGCCCAAGACTCAAAAGATAGTATATGTATACAATGATCCTCTATTAGCTTTAATTAGTCGCTTTAGAAGAAATTTGCTTTTTTCTGGTTGGGCTTTAAATCAGCGCTCAAATAGTCTTCATTTAGAAAAAAGTGCAATGACCGAAGAAATTAAAAGCGAATTTCTTTTGTATGGGGCTTTTTTACGCAAAACACAAGAAGAAGCGAATACTATTGGCAGACTACCTAGAAAGTACGAAATGCATTTTGCTGAGAAGTTATTTAGTTATATAGAAAAAACAAAAAAAGATTTGTACGGAATCGCGGACCATTTTCAGGAAGCTTATTCTTTAAGAAAGGATCTGGATATATTGTTCTTAGATATTAGAAACCCAAATGCTTCAGAAAAACTGTCTAAATTTTTTAAAAGGCAGATTGTTGTATTTCAAAGAGACAGAAAATCTAAACTTAATCACATAGAAAGATTTTTAGTTAAAAAAGACATTATTTATGCTCTATATAACAAAATTGATGAAAGGATAACTAAAATTGTTAATAAATAATGATTTATGTTTATTAAGAACGTCAAAGACGCCTTTCAAGGCAAATCCGCTTTTGGCAAAAAAAGGTCTCCTAGATGGAATTCGGTTAGAAAGAATTTTTTAGCTAAGAATCCAATTTGTGCTGTATGTGAAGGAACAGAAAAAATAGAAGTTCATCACATCGTTCCTTTTCATTTAAATCCTGATCTCGAATTAGAAGAGTCTAATTTAATAACTTTGTGTGAATCTAAAAGTTATGGTATTGTATGTCATTTATTAGTTGGACATCTCGGAAATTATAAAAACGTTAATCCATCAGCTAAAGAAGATGCTTTGTTTTGGAATGAACGTTTAACAAAAGCTCGCAATCTTAATAAATAATAGAATGTCTGGAATTAACAAAAATTTTAAAAATCGTTCTTCTGCTATTTCCAGCACTGGTGTTCCTACTAAAATTCTTGGAAAAAACATTACTCCTGATGTAGTTAATTATAGTTGGGTGGGATCAATTGATGAAAATTTTTACACTCCTATAACCCTTTGGACTTCTTCAGCTAATCCAGTTCTCGTTATTGGGGTGACATTATATTATGAAAATGAGCTAGTTAATGTGTATGATCAGCCTACATTTTATTACGAGCAGCAACGGTTTAATATAGAGAATGGCGTAATCGTAAGTATACAATAATTTTCTTTAGCTTATGTAATATAAGCTAGCATGAAGATTTTAATAGATCCTGAAATTAAAAGTTCTATAGAAGAAACAGACAAGGTATGGTTGGAAATATTATTTCCCACAGATAAAGAATTTAATGCTACTTTTGTTGATATAGATTATGTTAAGAAATTTAACTACTTAGAAATGGCTGATAATGCTTTTAAAAGATGTAAAAGCATTCAATATAGAGTCGAAAACAAAGAAGGAAAAGTTAAACTATATAAGTTTGCTTCAAAAACAAAAGCTAAATTCATTTCAGCAACAATTAAACCTCTTGGAGTTCGAACAAAAACTTCCAAATTTCCTAAAAAGCAATTTTTTTCTGCTGTTGATCAGCTAATCGAAAAATCTAAAAAAATAGACGAGAGTTTGATAGGAACCAAACCATTGGTTTATTACTCAGTGTATTTTGAAGGAGATTATTTAACTCTGTTGAATCTTTCCATTGAAAGTTTGCTTAAACATGAAAAAAAGCCTTTTGATATTTTAATCATAACAGATAAAGCAACTAAGCCTCACATAGAAGCTCTTTCATTCGCACGAAAAATAACTCCCCTGTTTCACATAACTGAAACACCTAAAGACGGCATAGAAGCTTCTATAAACAAACTAGAAGTATTTAATTTTTCTCAAATTGACGAATATAACAGAATTCTTTACTTAGATGCAGACATTATAGCTAATAGTTCTATAAAAAATATCTTCAAACAAAAATATAAATCTGATGTTTTTTATACCGCATCCAACCATCACTTAACATACGAACACTTTAGAACGCACCATCATGGGTTTAATACGCTGACCAAAGCGTTTATAGAAGAAATGCGATCTAATCACCAAATGCCGTTTAATGCTGGGCAATTCTTCTTTTATAATACGAAAAGAATGAAAACTCACTTTGACAATGTTAAATGGATGATTGCTAACTGGAGCGGAGAATATTTCTTTGAGCAATGCTTTATGAACTATTATTTTTGTAAAGCATCGATTACTAATAATAAATTATTAACTAATATTGTATCTTTTATAGTAACAACAGATGCTTCAATAGAAAATATTCAACTAACTAAACCTCTGACTCACTTTATTGCTCCTCCTTTAAATGGAGGATTGAAAGTAAAATTTATTAATCAGGTCATTAGTAACCATAATAATCATTTACATAATCATATATAGCATACTCAAGAGGATACATTTCTCTGTGCAAAGAACGTAAGTGTTCGGGCTTAACATACTCTTGCTTAGGAGCTGGAGATTCATTTATTATTCTTTCTTTGTCTCCGTTTACCTTTCCTAATATACTTTCAAAGACTTCTATAGTCTTGTGGTAATTTTTTAAGTTTCCGATAGCTACGAAATATTTGTTAAGAACTTCTTTAAAATTCTCAAGTGTAATCTTTTCTTTCCCTTCAAATGCAGCATTCAAACTATAGTTATAATTGTGTTTAAGCACATAATCTTCTACGGTAGGAAACTTCGAATCAGAATGAGATTTTTTAAACTTAGAATAATAATAGCCTGAAACCATTTGATCAAATGGATCTCTAATTGTTGTAATAAATTGATTGCACTCTTGAGGAAAAGTGTATGCAGGATATCTTGCGAAGTGACCGAAAAATACAGGGTTTGAGATCCCCTGTTCTTTTAGCTGCTTAATATTTTCAGAAGTGCAAGTTTCTCTTCTAACTTCTGGAGCTACATTAGCATAAACATTGTGTTTAATAAATCGTTTATCAGCAATGTACCATTTTCTAAAAATATTATTAAGACTAGAGCCTCCAGTTTTGTAGATATGTATATAAACTAAAGGAAGTTCTTCGTTGAGTAATTTCATACAAGATATTCTTTTATAGCATCTTCTTCCTTCTGTATAATCTTTTCAACGTACGCTTTTCCTTCTAAAGAAAGTTTATCAAATTTGGAAGTGCATATTGTTTTAACAGCATTCGTGAATCCTAATTCCGTAATATGACCTTTTAATATAGCAAAAGACTGAGACACATCTTGAGTATTAAATTTTGTAGTTAGACTATCTTCATACGCAATAACCGCATTTCCGAGATACAAATTTATTAAAATATCAGAATGGGAATTCAGAGGATTAGATAATACAAAATAATAATCTAGCACGTCATAAAGTTCTATAGATACGGAAGAATCTGGTACATGATAGAGATTGCTGATTTCTTCTTCCGTTAATATTTTGTTATCACCAAACCATACAAAGTTAAAATTAGGATACATCTTAGCAGCAGACATAAAAATCTCAGCATGATGATCTTGGTTTAATAATCCGCTAGAACCAATTGTAATCTTATTCAAATCAATTTGACCTGATTTATTAAAAATATCTACCACTCTAGCTTCACTTGTAGGAATTTGTAAAAAGTCAGTAGAAATAGTTTTCGTTACTATCCGTTTAGGTAGTTGTTTAACTACATGTTCTAAAACAAAATTAGAAGCCACATTCCAAATTTGTTTAGGCTTCGTAAAAGCACAAAAGTGATACAAAAGAGTTAAATCATTTTTATATGCCCACACGTTGCTTTTCTCTATATTGTATTGTTTAAGCTTGCGCTCGTTTATTTCAGGAGTTGCTATTAACACCGAAAGTTTGTATTTATTTTTTAGAACATTATATACAGAATATAATGTATATGTTTCGTTCGTTATACAAGCTGAACTTTCTACGAGAATTACGTCAGGATGTTTTTTATGTCGGAAGAGTGGAATTTTTGAGTCTAATAACTCTTTAACTTCTTTGCTTTTATATGTACTGACATTATTCAAATAATTTGCATAAGAAATATTACAAAATGCTTTGTCAAATAAATCGTCTTTGTATTTTCTGTTTTGAGTAAACCCTTCAGTTCTATAATGCATTTCTAGTTCTTCTGCAGTAAGATTTCCTAAGTCTCTGTTTAAGAAAGAATATTCCGTTGCATCAAAATCTAAAGGAAGAGCCTTTAATCTTATTGCTGAACTAGCTAATAAATTTATTTCTCTATTAACTTTGTTTTTAATTTCTCCTGAAGAATCGACAGGAGACAAAAGATCTATTAGCAGTTGAGAATCATAGTTAATGAACTTTTCTTCAACATATTGTTTTCCTACTATATGTTTGTTTGAAGAAGCGTTAGCATTAACAAATTGTTTTATAGCTTCAATTCCATTTTCTAGAGTAGCTTCTCCGGGATACTCAAAATGAATATCCGTTAATAGGGGATCCTTATAACTAACAGAATCTTTTATTTTGAATGCTATAGTTTTATTACCTAAATATAAATTTTCTAGTAACGGATACGAAGAAGAGCTATTAGGAGACAAAGATATGAAATAATTGAATAGTTTATATAAATTAAAACTGAAAGATTCTTCTTCAATAAAGAATAAATTTTTAAGATCTTTCATCGTTTCAGGTCTTTCCGTACTTTTTCCGCCTACCCAAACAAAATTATATTTAGGAAAAGCTCGAGCTATTCTCGCAAACGTTAAGTATGTTTGCTTATGAGAAAAGTCTCCATGAGTTCCTATAGTAAGTCTATTAGTATCTAGTTTTTGTTTTGAATTTTCTATTTCAAAAGTAAAAGATTCGTTAGATAAGTTAGCACTTTTAATTGAAAGAATAGGAGAAATTACGCGCACTTTGCCTGTTCCGTATTGACTCTTCGTTGTATCAGAAAAGACATAATCCGGTACAGCACGTTCTATAAATCTATCTAAATCAAACTTACTTTTTGGAGAAAATAATCTTACTCTGTTATCATCTTTGAATTGTTGATATACATCCGCTATTTGAGAATTTGCAAAACCAAATAAAATTTTTGTAGGAGCTAAATTTTTGCATATGTAGTACAACAACGTAGAGTCTTCTTCATATGAAATTGCGTCTTCTGCAGATAAACCGTAGTTAGCTAAGCGATCCTCATCAAAGTTCTTTTCTACTACATAAACCTTTTCGGCAGTTAAATTTTTAATATGTTTAGCTAAATTATATATAAACTCAGAAGAATCATCTGTTTTATCAGAGGAATTAACTAACAAAATTCCATTTGTTTGGTACTGAGACAAGTTTGTTATCTTATTATATAATTCCAGACTTTTAATTTGCTTAATGTCTTTAGTATAATCCGTATAATTTTGATAGTGATTAATTTTGTTGTATGAAACAAAAAAATCCAAATCGAACAGAGGATCATTATATTTTCTGCCCTCTTTCTTTCCATATAGAGAATAATGAGCTTCTAGCTTTTCTGGAGCTAATAAACGAAGGTCTTTGTTAAAATGTCTATAAATTTCAGGATCAAAATCTAATGGCAGAGATACTTTATATACACGCTTGCTGTCATTTTTTCCGACAACACTGTAGTGTTGCAACAATTGCAAATCAGTTAATTGGGATAAGTCAGCATTGTATTTTCTGTAGTCATTTACATCAAAATCCTCAGGTAGATCTAATTTGTATGTTCTGTTAAGCTTTATGCCTTGTTTAATATAGTGTTCCTTTAAAGCCAGCTCATTTAATTCTTGCAGTTCAGGATTTAAACGTTTGTATTCTTCGCAGTTAAAATCTTCAGGAATCCAATATATCCTTTCTTCAGAAATTCCTTTTGTTAAATAATGAGAAATAACTTCTTTGTTTGTTAGATCTTTTAAATCTTCCCACAAACCTTTGTAACAATCGACGGTGAAATTTTTAGGCAGTCCTGTAGGATTTTCTTGAGTGCCATATATAATATAATGCTCCTCGCATTCTTTATCTGAATAATCAAGGAAATCAGGAAACTGATTTCGAAAATTAATACTTGAAAAGTCAGTAAGTGTTTTAAATTCGGAGGACATACTATTATTTATGTTTTTCTTAATCAAACCAACATATATTAAAAAAATTTAATTAAAACCATGAAGAAGTTGTTTCCTTTACCTTTGCCAAAAGATTTTGACTCAGTAGCATATAAAATATGCAATCCTACTTTAGCTACACTTACTGATATTGAATGTGAGCTACACTATCTAAGAGAAGGCCGAAATAATGGACTCAAGTATTTGGTTGATGTTAATCCAAGAAGAAAGCGGGAAGAAAAGCAACTTGAGCTTATCGCAACTTTAGATAAAGAACTTCCAAAAGATTTCAATCTCAATGCTTATAAAAAACATAATCCTGATATAGCCGATAAACCAGACTTATGGTTAATAAGGCATTTCTTACTCCATGGCCAGAGAGAAGGTCGAATTCATTATGAAGTAGATTATAGTTTGTTGCCAGAAGATTTTGATTGTTCTGAATACAGAAGACTTAATCCTGATATTAAAACATATACGGACGAAAAACTTAAAAGCCATTATGTAACTTTTGGAATTCGAGAAAGTAGAGATTATAAACTAAACTTACCAGCTGATTATCAAAGAGAAATTTATAGATTCTTTAATGCGGATTTGAGTAAGCTCGATGACATTCAATTAGACAAACACTTTTTAAAATATGCTAAAATAGAGAACAGAAGATATACTGATACTTTGTTTGACTTGGAGTATTTTAAACAACGTTATGGAGAAACTTTTAATTATAAAAACTATACGGAAAATGTTAAACTAATTAAAAGTCAAAAAGTTGAAGACATCATTAATGAATCTCCTTCAAATTTAGTAGATATAGCACTCATTAATCATGAGTCGACGATACAAGGAGCAACACATTATTTGTATAGTTTACTAGAATATATAAAAGAAAACGACTCAAATATAAACATTCAAGTATTTGAACCAAATTATGAACAAAGCTTGTTTGACAAGTATGGAGTCTATACAAAATATGTATATCATCAAGATCCGACTATTCTATTTCATTTGATTAAAAAGTCAGGAACTAAAACAGTATTAGTAAACTGCATTAACGTAATCGTGGAAAAAATCAGAACAGCTTTATTAGAGGAAGGTATTAGAATTATAGATCATAGTCATGAAATTAAAAAACACTATAGTGTAGTTAATAGCGAACCTCCTGCCTATGTTGTTTCCAAGAGAATATCCAAACAGTGGAATAACATACCATCAGTGCAGCCTCCGTTTTTAAACAAACAAACGATTCAACAATTAGAGGAAACAGACTCCGTTTTAGTTTTAGAAAATGAATATGGACAAGCAGATTTAAGCAAGGTCACAATTGGAATGTGCGGAACGCTGTCTTTGAGAAAAAACTATTTGTTATTTAAAGATTTAGCAAAACTGTTTCCTCAAAAAAACTTTTTATGGATTGGAGGAACTTCGTGTGAAGAATTTAAAAACATTCAAAATCTTTACCACATTCCAAATACTCCTAATCCTTTTGGGTATTATAAAATCTTAGATTATTTTTTCTTAACATCTATTGAAGATCCATGTCCTTATGTAGTATTAGAAAATTTATATTTGAATAACAAAGTTATTGTTTTTCGAGAAAATATTTTTACTAATCATTCATGCAAAGAATTAAAGGATTTGTATATCGAATGTCCGGGATACATTTCTTTAAGGAGAGCTCAAAATGCTATCGAAAAACACACAATTAATAAAAAAGAACTAACTAATGCTAATGGAAAAAATTATGTTCTTTCTAATTTTACTAAGCCTCAGGCTTCCTATATTAAAGATTTAAGAACAATTAAGCAACCAAACAGAAGACGATTTAAAACATATGATCCATCCGCTCCTTTAATATATTTGCATCTATACAAAACTGCTGGAACGTCAGTTAATCAAATTTTTCAAACGTGGTATGGGGGTAAGTTTATTAAACATAAGGATGGCTCCAATACAGACAAGAGAGATATTAGCTGTACGTCTGAGAATATTAAAAAATATAATATTAGCGGACCTCTTTTCTTTGGCCATTTTAATCATGATGGGATGTTCGAATGGCCTTCAGAATGTACTCAATTTATAACAATGCTTAGAGATCCTTTTGATCTACAAGTATCTGCTTTTTATTATGCTAAAAAGAACGGACTTCCGTTACACGTTGATAATGTGGAAGAATATGTCTTAACTTCCGATTTTCATTATTCGTTTACTAATATTTTTACAAAAGAAAAAATAACATTAAACAACTATAAAGAAATTATTGCAAAGTATTTCATAGCTATAGGTTCATTAAAAAATTATGAAAAGAGTATTAAAAACTTTGCTTTACAATTAGGAAAACCGTTTGATAGTTCCTTTTTAGAAATCAGAAAAAACGTTTCAGCAGATAGTAAGAATTATTTTGTACCAAATCACCTCAGAAGCTTACATGAAGAAGTTTATGCATTAGAGCACACAATTTATAAGTACATTAATGAGACATATGAATACTAATCAAAAATACAAATCTCTTCCTGATGATTTTGATCCAACTACATATAAATTGCTAAATCCAATACTAAAGGATTTGTCTGATGTAGAATCTAAAGTACATTATGTTTTATACGGATCCGAAGAAAAGCTTCATTATAAAATTGGTAGGTTGCCAAAAGATTTTTGTGCAGAAACATATAAGAGATACAACCCAGACCTTGAATCTTTGAATGAACATCAGTTAGGTCTTCACTATAACACTAATGGCAAAAAAGAAGGAAGACCCTATAAAATAACTCTACCAAAGGACTTTAATGTTGCTGTATATAAAAAGCTCAATCCTGATCTAAATAACTTGTCTGACGGAGAAGCAGAAAAACATTATTTTCAGCACGGTATAAAAGAAAAAAGAAAATATAGTTGATGGAAAACTTTAATGTAAAAGGCTATAGAAAATATAATCCAGATATTGCTAAAGAAAGCGACGAGTGGCTCAAAAAGCATTATCTGGAACACGGAGCTAAAGAAGGACGAATATATTCCGTTAGTCTTCCTAAAGACTTTAATTTAGAGGTATACAAACTAGCTAATCCTGATTTAAAAGACTTTTCTGACAGTTGCTTAGAAAAACATTTTGCTCTTCATGGAATAAGAGAAGGCAGAGTATATAAAGATTCGTTTTTTAATCAAGAATACTTTATTCATAAAAACAAGATTATAGATTATAAAGGCTATGTCACGTACGTACAAGACATAAGAAAACCTAAATCTCCAGTCTTAGATTTTTATATACAAAACTTACCATTTATAAAAACTAGTTATGTCTTAGTCAATCACAACAACTCTAATAATGGAGCAACTCAATCTCTGTATACTTTATATAATTTTTTAAAAAACAAAAACAAAAGAGTTTTAATATTAGAGTGCGGACACAACAAAGAGCTCGCTTCTTTATACAACATACCGATTAAAGACACTATCAATTATCATGGTGATCCGTTTTTATTATATTGGTTGTGCCAAAAAATAAGATGCGAAAAAATAATTTTTAACTCAATTAATTTTGCTATGTCGCAAGCCATGAAGTGGCTCGATAGAACGAAATTGATACTATTTAGTAGAGAAATTAAAAAACATTATATGGGTCGGTCGTGCTGGGAGCCTGATTTTGTTTTATCTAATTCTATTTCTCAGAGCTATGATAGCAAACCTAGCGTTCAGCCCCCAATAATATTGCGAGAGCACTTAGAAAAAATTGAGCAAGATAGTAAACAAATTTGTAATATTGAAAAATTTGATTCTTCTAAAATTACATTAGGAATGTGTGGGATTATCGGAGAACGCAAAAACCCTAATTTGTTCTTGCAGGTAGCTGAGCAGTTACCTAATTTTAATTTTGTGTGGATAGGAGGAAAGGAACTAACAACAAAATTATCTAACGTCTTCCACATTAAAGATAATACAGAAGTTGGTAAATATTTTAGTTTGTTGGACTATTTTGTTTTATTTTCTCAGGACGAACCTTTTGGCAAAGTAGTCATAGAAAATCTTTATATCGGAAATAGAGTATTAACATTCAGAGATAACATATACTATGATCACAAACACGAGAAGTTGAAAGACACGTACTACGAATTCCCAGGTTCCATCACAAAAACAAATGCCATACAACACATTCTTTCTACATGCAAAGAAAAGAAGACCAATGCTAATGAATTTAGTAAACAATATGTTCTGGAGAATTTCGTTTCATATACTTCAGATTTTATAAAAGCTTTAAATTTATGGGAAATGTAGCCCAAAGCACAAATAGAACAAACATTACCGTTAGGTGTCCGGATGGGTTTGGTAATCAATTAAGATTAGCGCTTGCTGGATCTTTTCTTGTAACCAAAGGTTTTATTAAGAGCTATACACAAGAATGGATTATTAATAATCACAACAACGTAGATTTTCTAGATTATTTCTTGCCTTTACCTGGTGTCAAGTTTGCTCCCATAGAACTTTCTACTCCAGATAATGATATTATTAGTACTACTACATTTGAAATGATGATTAATACGTTTTCAAAAAATTCTTGCAGTTGGCAAGATGCATTTGAAACAATTAAACCCTATTTAATTCCTAAAGAAAATATTTGGAATGAAGCTCAGAGATTCATTCAATCCAACAATATTCAATCTGCTGTAGGAGTTCATGTGAGAAGAACATGCAAGTTAGCTATTTTACAGCAAGGAGCAATTGCTACACGAAGTATTAATTCAATTCAGACTAACGAACAAGTGTTAGAACTCTGCAAACTACACAATGCAGTATTTCTTGCTACTGACAACAGGCAGACTCAGCAGTGGTTTGCAGACAAACTTAAAGACAAATGTAAAATATTTGCGAAAATAAAAGAGAGCAAAGAAACGTTCGATGGCTCTTATGATAGAAATAAAGTTGAAAGATTTACTTCCAAAGAACATTGTGTCATGGATTTTATAATTTTGCAACATTGTTCCCAATTTATTGGGTCCAATGAGAGTTCTTTTTCTCAACTAATAAAAAATATCAGAAAAAACGAAAAAGACCCTTCTTTAATTGGAAAGTTATAGTATAAATATTTCTACAATTTATGCGTAAAAAACGAGAACCAGAACTCGTAATTATTTTCGAGCTAGACGAATTCAAATTTTGCTACAATGAAGCAGAAGACGTAGTAGCTTTAGTTGAACATGATGACATAGTATTTACAACTAACTCCCAAGAATCTAACCTTAGACAAGGCAAGTTAAAATTTACACTTGAGGAAGTATTACACTTTATTCCTCCAGTTTTAGATATTACTCCTTTAAAGATATCAAAAACATTTACGGACAAAGACGATCCCTATCATTGGCAGCAGCCTTGTTGTACTGAAATGAAGGCTTTGGAGTTACATGAAAGTCTTCCTATTGGAACAAACGCAGAAAAAGAAAATAGAGTGATTAATACATATGTAGGTATTTCTTGGGCTACGTTTATTGATAAAAAAACAAATTTAGCTGAAGTAGTTAATGTTTTAAAATTAAAGATTGAGAGCTACAAAAAGCTAGCAAAAAGTATAGGTTATACATTAAATGTTCACACAGTGTGTCAATCAATTCACTGGAAGAGATTTTTAGATTATTTTTATCAAGCAGGCATAACTGATTTGCACGTATGTCACTATAGTGATATTATCACAAAAAAAGAAAATCCTTATAATTTAAGATTCCATGGTTGGCACATATATGCTGTAAACGTAGAAGATCCTGAAAGAAATGAGCACATACAAATAAACAAACCTTTGGAAGAAAAAACATTATTAGCTTCTTTTAAAGGAGCTCATATGCCTCATTATCTTTCTGACGTCAGATTGTTGCTGTTACCTGCCTTACAAAAAGATAAAATTAAAGAAGACATATCTATTGAAGTTACAGACGAATGGCACTTTAATAAGCACGTGTTTTCTCAACAAGTAAAAGGACTTGATATTACAAACAATTTAAGTGATAAAGATGTAAGAATTTATAATGAATTACTATCAAATAGTATGTTTACTCTTTGCCCAGAAGGAGCTGGTATAAATACTATTAGATTTTGGGAAGCTATGGCTGTTGGCAGTATTCCTGTTCTAATGATTAGTGATAATCATATTCCTATGTTATATAGACTTCATCCAGATTTACACAAATGCTGCATCTTAGTTTTTAGAGATAAAATATTAGATGTATTCAAAAGACTAAGAAGCATTTCAAAGGAAAAAATATCTGAAATGCAACACCTAAGTCGACGGGTTTATTTGGAAATTAGAGATCAAACAACATTCGTTAATCAACACAACACTTTATTTGGACTCTATTAGTATGTTAAATTTGTTTGTAACTTTTTTTCACAAAGTAAAGGTCAAAATACGTCCGCAGTCTACTTCAGCATTTTATTTAGATTCTGTTAACAAAGTAACTCTGTTTACTACATTTTTTCTTACTCCTAATGATCAAGAAAGACAAAAAGAACTCTTAACTTGTTTAGAAAAAAATCACGAGAACAATTCAATAAAAAATATTTGCATACTATTAGACGGTAAAGAAGAAGAGCTGACAAAAAAATATATTGAAAACAATTTAAAAGATTCAACAAAAATTAAGTTTGTTAACGTAAAAAGAATTCCAACATACGGAGATTGGATTCAATATTCGAAGTGGTTTGCTCATGAGCTAGGAGAAGTGTCGGTATTTACAAATGCGGATATTTTTGTAGACGAAAATATTAAACAAGTGATTGACTACACAAAAAATGAGAACTCAATCGTTTGTTTATCGAGACATGAAGTAGTTTCAGATAACGAATTCGTTCCTCATCCTAACCCTCAATGGTCTCAAGACTTGTGGGCAATTAGCAAACAAAACATTTTAAATATTACAAACACTTTCTTTGTTGATGAACTCAACATTACTCCTACAGGTGTTTATAGGTGTGATAACAAATTAGCTTATATTTTTGCTATGAGAGGTTGGAATATTTTCAATCCTTATCTTTCCGTCAAGTGTTATCATTTACAAAAAAATCCTGCTCGTTCTTATGGAAAATTAGATACAAATATTGTAGGCGGTCTGTGCTTTCCTGCACCAACTAATGATTCAAGCACGCCTTCAATTTTAGATATTTCAGTAATGCCAGTCAGGGTAGGCAACATTACAAAGTGTGCTATAAACAAATATTTAGAAAGGAATTTATTCCCCGAACAACATGATGTAATAAAGAACGATAATACAACAAAAGAAAAAGACAAAAATTTGGTTGACAATATTAATATTGCATTTTTTGGAGCTTCTGTTACAAAACAAAAGGAAGGTTATGTGACATATTTTGATACGATATCGAAATATAATGTAAAACGACATGGCTATG
>JACCED010703988.1_pt1 | contig 15052 bp, 16 predicted proteins | sample 7455021 | NCBI WGS metagenome assembly JACCED01 (sample SAMN15323456, study PRJNA562643) | freshwater metagenome | isolation source: river surface water | place: USA:Blue River Watershed | collected 2017-08-19 | reverse complement strand
AGCCGTTCTCTGGAAAAAAATTCGAACTCTCAGACACGTTTTACCAGTGGCTACGTAACTGACCACGACAAGATGGATGCCCGTTCAAGTCGGGCATGACAAAAAAACTGTCATACCCGCGCATGCGGGTATCCATCCCCAACCCATGCCCTACACCGTCACCCCCACCCACATCCCCGACCTGCTCATCCTCGAGCCCAAGGTCTTTGGCGATGCGCGGGGGTTCTTTTTTGAAAGCTTCAACCAGCAAGACTTCAACCAAGCAACCGGGCTGAATGTGAACTTTGTCCAAGACAACCACAGCCGCAGCGCCCAAGGCGTATTGCGTGGCCTGCATTACCAAGTGCAGCAACCCCAAGGCAAGCTGGTGCGCGTGGTGCGTGGCGCGGTGTTTGATGTGGCTGTCGACATCCGCCAAAGCTCCCCCACCTTTGGCCAATGGGCAGGGGTCGAGCTGACTGAAGACAACAACAAACAAGTCTGGGTACCACCCGGCTTTGCTCACGGCTTTTTGGTGCTAACAGACACAGCAGACTTTTTGTACAAAACCACTGACTACTACGCCCCTGCGCACGAACGCTGCATCGCCTGGAACGACCCAGCCATTGGGATAACTTGGCCCCAAGGTCTTACGCCGCAACTGTCAGCTAAAGACCAAGCGGGAGAATTCTTATCGCTCGTAGAAGTGTTTGATTGATCAACATCGTCACCAGAGTGAAATTAAAACTTTGGAAACAACGATTGAACCAAACAGCTGTTGAAGAAACAAAAATGACCATTCTCGTAACAGGGGCTGCCGGATTCATCGGCGCCAACTTCGTACTCGACTGGCTGGCTCAGTCCGATGAGTCCGTCATCAACATCGACAGACTCACCTACGCCGGCAACCTGCACAACTTGGCCAGCCTCAAGGACAATCCGCATCACATCTTTGTGCACGGCCACATTGGGAACCGCAAATTAGTTGAACGACTGCTGGGTGAATTCAAGCCCCGCGCAGTTCTCAACTTCGCCGCCGAGAGCCACGTTGACCGATCCATCCAGGGCCCCGGCGATTTCATTCAAACCAACATCGTCGGCACATTTAACCTCCTCGAGGCGATTCGTGCTTATTGGAGTTATCTAGAAGGCGATGAGAAGGCATCCTTCCGATTCCTCCACGTCTCCACTGATGAGGTATATGGTTCGCTGAGCAAGCATGCCCCGGCATTCGCCGAAACAAACCGATATGAGCCTAACAGCCCTTATAGCGCGAGCAAGGCTGCAAGCGACCACTTGGTGCGCGCCTGGCATCACACCTACGGCCTACCGGTGCTAACCACAAATTGCAGCAACAACTACGGCCCTTACCACTTCCCCGAGAAGCTCATCCCGCTGATGATCGTCAACGCCTTGGCGGGCAAGTCGCTGCCGGTGTACGGCGATGGCATGCAAATTCGCGACTGGCTGTACGTGAAAGACCATTGCAGCGCCATCCGCCGCGTGCTCGAAGGCGGCCGTCTGGGTGAGACCTACAACGTGGGCGGCTGGAACGAGAAGCCCAACATCGAGATCGTCAACACCGTGTGCGCCTTGCTCGACGAGCTGCGCCCCCGCGCCGACGGCAAGCGCTACGCTGAGCAAATCACCTATGTGACCGACCGCGCTGGCCACGACCGCCGCTACGCCATCGACGCGCGCAAGCTCGAAGCCGAGCTGGGCTGGAAGCCCGCCGAAACCTTCGAGACCGGCATCCGCAAAACCGTTCAGTGGTACTTGGATAACCCCGAGTGGGTCGCCAACGTGCAAAGCGGCGCGTATAAAGACTGGGTCAACCTTCAATATGCGGAGACCATTCGATGAGTCATCGTCAGACCCGCACCACATCATTGGCAAAAATCTCTGAAAATCAACCTCGGCTGATCATGCACACAAGCAGACCATTATGCTGACAAATGCATTCAGAGTGATCGCCGAGATATTCGGCTACAAAAACGTTGTTGGACAACTCCTGTCCCAGCACTTGATCTTGCGTTACCGTCGAACGGTGCTCGGGTACTTTTGGACATTGTTGAACCCCTTGCTGATGATGGCCGTGATGGCGGTTGTTTTTGCCAATTTATTTAAAGCAGATTTAAAAACGTTTGCTATATTTTTATTCGCAGGCATGATTCCTTGGAATTTCTTTAACTCGGTGGTTGCCCAATCGAGTGGATCGATAATCAGCAACGAAGGCTTGATAAAGAAAATATACATACCAAAGTTGATCTTCCCTTTGAGTATTTCGCTGGCGTTGTTTATTGATAGCTTGCTATCGTTCTTGGTTCTTTTTGCCATCATTTTGTTGCTTGGCGGCAGCTTGTCATGGGCGCTGTTATTCTTGCCAATAAGTTTTGTGTTGATGTTTGCTTTTGCTTTTGGTCTTGGCGTTGTTGCCTCGGTTGCAACGGTTTATTTCAGGGATTTGCAATACGTCATCATGATTGGGTTGCAAGGATTGTTTTTTTTAACGCCCGTATTTTACAAAAAGGAAGCGATACTGGGAGGTGCATCATGGGTGATAAATTTAAATCCAGTAACGCCGTTCATTTCGCTTTTTAGAGACCCAATTTTAACCGGAGGCATTCCAAATGCGTCTGTGTTGATGCAGGCGGTGGTCATCTCGGTCGTGTCATTGATATTGGGTTTGCTGGTGTTTATGTGGGCGGAAAAGAAAATTATATATAGGCTTTAAAATGTCCGCAGTCGAAGTTAATAATTTATCGGTTAAATTTAGAATTTACCATGACAAGACGCCTTCTTTGAAAGAGTCTTTGGCTGGAATTTTGAATCGGAAAAAAAGAAAAGCCCATTCGGACTTTTGGGCTTTAAAAGATGTTTCCTTTTCATTGAAGAAAGGAGATCGTGTTGGTATTGTTGGCCACAACGGTGCTGGAAAAAGTACCTTGTTAAAAGCGCTTTGCCGTGTGTACGAACCATCAAGTGGTCAGGTGGCTGTCCAGGGAAAAATAGCACCTCTTCTTGAGATTGGCGCTGGGTTTCATTCAGACTTCACGGGAAGAGAAAATATCTTTTTTAATGGCGCCATTCTGGGATACAGCAAACAACAATTAAGAGCCATAGAGTCAGAGGTGATTCAGTTTGCTGAACTGGAAGAATTCATTGATACGCCAGTCAAGTATTACTCGACAGGAATGTACACAAGGCTGGCATTTTCATTGGCAACGGCCATGGATCCAGACATCCTGATACTGGATGAAATATTCAATGGGGGCGATGCTGCTTTTAAAGAAAAGGCAACTGCCCGCATGCGTGCGATGATCGACAAAGCCAACATCATGATCATGGTTTCTCACGACACACAGTTGGTGAAATCTTTATGCAATCGCGTTCTGTGGATGGACCACGGAAAACTTCTTGCTGACGGCTCTGCAGATCAAACTGTCGATAGTTATTTGGGGTATGTTAATGGGTAACGATAAAGATCAGAAAGCAGTTTTTCAAAAGGCCATTCTTATTTTAGAGAAAATATCAAGCGATGTTAATGAGAAAATTGAAATCTTCAAGAGCGAAATAAGCAAAATTGATTTACCGCAAAATGAAGACAAAAAAGACGCTCTGCAAAACCCATATCTTTTGCCTTTAACAAACCTGCCGAGTAAAATTGACATACCCAAAATCAAGCTTGTCGAAATTGGTCCCTCAATAGCAAAACCAACACCATTTGATCGGTTGCGCGCAACTTTTTTTTATTCCTTTTATCTGAAATACATCAAGTCGATCCCTTTTTTGAGATGGTTTTTTATTCGCACATGGCTTTTACTCTTCCCAATGTATGCGAGGATAATTGTTAGCCTACCTTGGGCAAATCCAGCAAAAAAATGGCGCCCGATCATCAAAATGCAAGACTTTGTTTTGGCCAATCAGCGCCCTTGCCAGCAGGTGTTCGGGCCTGTGAGGGTGGAAACACCTGCGCCCAAAGTACTCCCAGCCGAAGACCAAGCCTTGCTGGTTGCACCCCATGACCATTACGTGTTCCCGGCTGTCTACGTGGCCGAGCTCGGGCAAGCCATGGTTTGTGGGGGTTCTAATTTGGTGTTTGTGGATGGCGCGGTCGTCTGCCATGACCTGTATGACTTTGAGCGTGACTACACCAGCGAAGAAATGCACGGGCGGCACTTGATTGAGCCCACGACACAGCGCATGCGTTTGCTCCATCAAGATCCAACGCCTGGAGAGATTGACTGCGCAGCATCTTTTGTGGATGCCTGTGCACAAAATTACGCGCATTGGATGACAGAAGTGTTGCCACGTGTTGCGGTCTTCTGTGATTTGCCAGCGTATGCCGAAGTGCCGATCATTGTCAACGCTGGATTGCATCCCAACATCATGCAGTCCTTGGCCTTGGTAGTAGGAAATCAGCGAAAAGTGATGTTGTTGCCCGTTGGTCGCTCGATCAAAGTAAACAACTTGGTGCAAACATCGGTAACAGGCTATGTGCCCTTCGAGCGGCGTAACGATAAATTGCAAGGACATTCACACGGCATGTTTTCGTCGCTTGCATTTGCGTCAGTGTTGGCAAAGGTTAAACCCCACATGACTCAACCGAAACATGAGCCATGGCCCAACAAAATTTATTTGCGCAGGAACTCAGGTATTCGAAAAGTATCGAATATCGATGAAGTTGAAAATTTTTTATTTCCCTATGAGTATGTTGCTGTTGAATCTGAAAAGTTGGACTTTATTCAGCAAGCCAGCCTGTTTCACAACGCACAATACATCATTGGATCATCTGGCGCAGCCTTGGCCAATTTGGTTTTTTGCGGCTCAAATGCCAGAATCAATATCATGATTGGCCGACTTGAAGGAACCAGTTATTGGTATTGGCAGAACATTGCGGCATCTGTGTCCCATAATGTGACCTATTATTTTGGTGAGGTTCTGCATGCCAACAATGGAATTCACTCTGATTTTTATGTTGATGTAAATAAATTTAATTTATCTGGAGATGTTTTATGAATTCAAAAATCCATCCTACTGCAATTATTAGTCCAGCGGCGAGGATCGCAGAAAATGTGGAGGTGGGGCCATACACTATCATTCATGGCAATGTAAATATTGCAGCCCATTCTAAAATCGGTGCATTTTGTGAAATAGGTGTTCCTTCGGCACTGGGTGATGGAACGCCATTGATTTTGGGTGAGAGGGCGCTAATTCGCTCTCACTCTGTATTATATGAATCAAGCGCTTTTGGTCCCAAGCTTGTAACTGGGCATAGGGTCACAATTAGAGAAAAAACGAAAGCTGGTGAAAACCTCCAAGTAGGTACTTTATCAGACATTCAGGGTGATGTTGTAATTGGAGATTTTGTTCGGTTTCATTCCAATGTTCACGTTGGAAAAACGTCAAAAATCGGAAATTATGTTTGGATATTTCCCTATGTCGTCTTGACTAATGACCCTACCCCACCAAGTGAGACATTATTGGGGGTTACCGTCGGTGATTACGCTGTGATTGCAACAATGTCAGTTATTTTGCCTGGTGTCAATATTGGTGAACATTCACTGGTTGCGGCCAGCGCTTGTGTTGGTAAAGACGTACCGGTTGGTTCTGTCGTGGGTGGTGTTCCGGCAAAGGTTATCTGCGAAACTAAAGCAATTAAATTGAAGTCAAATGCTGAATTTTCTGCATATCCATGGCCGAGACACTTTAAACGTGGTTATCCGGAGGAAGTCTTGACTAACTGGAATGTCGATTTTGGAGAGAATATATGAGTATTGAGAGTTGCGGACTGGTTAACTTACCAAAAATTAGTGATCCGCGCGGAAACTTGACTTTTGTAGAGGCTAATCGGCATGTTCCATTTGAAATTAAGCGGGTTTACTACCTGTACGATGTGCCGGGCGGAGCCGAGCGCGGTGGGCATGGCCATAAAGCGTTGCATCAATTGATCGTTGCGATCTCGGGCTCATTCGATATTCATTTGGATGACGGCGTATCAAAAAAAACTATTCATATGAATAGAAGTTACGAAGGGCTTTATGTTTGCCCCATGATTTGGCGCGAGATTGATAACTTCTCATCTGGTGCGGTTTGCTTGGTTTTGGCTTCGGATTTTTACGATGAGGCCGACTATTACCGTGATTACGGTAATTTTGTTCAAGATGTCAACAAGGGATTTAAGTGATGAAAGTGAACTTTTTGGATATCGGGCGTCTACATCAGCCCATTCGAGCCCAGTTGGATGAGGCTTATCAACGTGTCATGGACTCGGGTTGGTTCATCATGGGTCCAGAGTTGGCCGCTTTTGAGTCAGAGTTCGCGGCCTACAGCAATGTGAAGCATTGCATCGGCGTTGGCAACGGTTTGGATGCCTTGCATTTGTTGCTCCGTGCGTATGGGATTGGGCCGGGCGATGAGGTCATCGTGCCATCGAACACCTTCATTGCCACTTGGTTGGCTGTCAGCCAGTGCGGCGCCACGCCGGTGGCGGTTGAGCCAGACGTCAACACCCACAACATCAACCCTGAGTTGATTGCTGCGGCGATTACCCCTCGTACCAAGGCCATCATGCCTGTGCATTTGTACGGTCAGCCGGCTGACATGGACCCCATCAACCAAATTGCTCAGCAACACGGCTTGGTGGTGATCGAAGATGCAGCTCAAGCTCAAGGCGCTTATTACAAGGGGCGACGTGTGGGCTCCCTGGGCCATGCGGCCGGTACGAGCTTTTACCCAGGAAAGAACTTGGGTGCTTTGGGTGATGGTGGCGCGGTTTTGACCAATGACGATGCCATCGCAGATCAGGTTCGCCGTTTACGCAACTACGGCTCCAGCATCAAATACCAACATGACCTAGCTGGCTACAACACCCGTTTGGATGAACTGCAAGCTGCGTTTTTGCGGGAAAAGTTGAAGGTCTTGGATGCATGGAACACCAAGCGCAAAGCGATTGCCAAGACCTATAGCGAGTTGCTGAGCTCAGCTGACTGCATCACGCCGATGGTGCCTGAATACGCTGACCCGGTTTGGCACTTGTATGTCATTCGAAGCCAGCGGCGTGATCAGTTGAAGGCTTACTTAGAACAGCACGGGGTGTCTACGGTTATTCACTACCCGATCCCACCGCACCGTCAAGCGTGCTATCCTGAATACTCTTCGCAGTCATTGCCCATCGCAGACATGCTCGCTGGCGAGGTGCTGAGCTTGCCCATGTCGCCAGATATGACTGATACAGAAATCAAGCAGGTTTGCTCAACTTTGTTGTCTTTTGTTAAAAATATTTAATTATTTAAGTTTGCTAAAGAAAAAATCGACCGAACTGAATGCCGATTCAGTTCGTGTCGGTACATCTTTGGATGAAATAGATGATTTGATTCAAAAAAATCAAAGCCCCGAAGAAAAAAGACACAATGATGTTGGATCGGGGAGGTCGGTAGAGGGTTTGTGTAATATCCCTGAATTGAAAAGCAATAAGGATACGGGGGTAATAAGAGTTGGGTTTTATGTAATTTACGGAAGTGCTTTCCCGGCATGGCCCTTGGTTGAATTAATGCTCCGAAGCACTAAGCCAAAATTTGAAGTTGTGATAATAGCCTCGCCGGATATTATGAGGGGTGAGGAAAATATGCTGGAGCAATTAAGCCTGGTTATTGATCATTTCTCGGCAAAGGATGACATCATTGTGCGGTCAGCTTATGACCATTCGACAGGCGAGTACAAAGATTGCTCTTATGATTTGGATTTTGCATGCATTATTAATCCATATGAAAGTATGACGACCGATGTTTGTCGGGCTGAATACTTGCACACAAAAGGTGTGCCAACCTTTTTCATTCATTACACATATTCAGTATCTAAGTTTGATTTGGACTTGTATTGCCAAGATCATTTTAAATATTTTTGGCGGGTGTATCTGTCTAGCACTCTAACCAGAGATGAAATCATATTGAATGGAGGGTGTGTTGATAATTTAAAAGTGGTTGGGTATCCAAAACTTGACGCTATAAATTATAAAAATAATTCAGAAATTGGTTATTCAAAAAAAATCATCATCGCTCCTCATCATACATTTGGATACAAGCACTTAAACATTGGTGCGTTTGAGAAATTCTCTTTGGCGTACCTTGATTTACCGAAGAAATACCCGCATGTGAATTTTGTATTTAGGCCGCATCCTCTGTGGAAGATTAATTTAAAAGGATCATTGGGATGGTCTGATGAGGACATTAATAACTTCATTGAAGACTTAATGTCGAACGAAAACGTTAGTTACAGTACGGAATTCAATTATACCCAACTTTTAAATGATTCAGATGCATTGATTCACGATTGTGGTTCATTCGTTGCTGAGTATTTGCCTACTTCAAAGCCATGTTGTTTCATGATGAATGATGTGAGTGTGTATAGAAACTTTAATTCAATTGGTAAAATGTGTCTTGATGTACATCACCAAGCAATAAGTGTTGATGAAGTCTTTGAATTTATTGATAAAGTGGTTATAGAAGGGGTTGATGAGATACGGGCTGATCGGGATAGGATGGTTAAAAAATATTTACAGATTAATGAAAAACCAGCTTCGCAGTTAATTATCGATGATATATTGTCGAGCCATTTCAGTAATCATGAGTCTTTTAAACTGATTGCTAACGAAGGCGGTTTGGTTTAATGTGTGGTGTACTGTTTGTTAGTAGAGAAACCGATGCCATCAAGGCATCGGAATTCGAATCCGTCCTTGAAAGACAAGCTTGGAGAGGGCCGGATGCGAAAAACTTCACTGAATATTTAAATGGAAAATATTTTATTGGGCATAACAGATTATCTATCGTTGATTTAGATGCTCGATCAAATCAACCGATGTCTTCGGCCTGCGGTCGTTACGTTATTTCTTACAATGGGGAGCTATATAACTCCGAGGAAATAAAGAAAAAATACCGTATCAATTGTAAAACAAAATCAGATACAGAAATTATTCTTGAGTTGTACGCAATTATCGGCGATAAAATATTCAACGTGATTGAGGGAATGTATGCACTGGTGATTATTGATTTGATCAATAATAGTTGGATCGCTGCTAGGGATCCACTAGGAATAAAACCACTGTATGGATCAAATTTAAAAGATGGGTCCTATGTTATTTCGTCCGAAGCGGTATCAGTTGCAAACCTCACTAAGTCAGTACGTTGTGAAATTGCAGTTCAAGAGTGGCGATTGATCCGGAGGCCATTGCCTGGGATGAGTTTTTTTAAGGGTGTATTTGAAGTTCCTCCTGGTACAATAATAAAATCTAATGGAACTCAAAAGAGATTCTGGAAACTCGAAAAGCAGATTAATATTTTCGACCAAGATGAATTCGAGGAAAAATTAGCCTATTCTGTTAAATCCCATGAGATCAGCGATGTCCAAGTGGTCAGTTTGCTGAGCGGAGGCTTGGATAGCGCTGTTATCGCAGCCTTAACAAAATATCCAAAATGCTATACGGTTGGTCTTAATAATAATAATGAATTTTTAGGAGCGCAAGAAACGGCAAATGTTTTGGGTAAATCTCTTCAGAAAATATCGGTTTCCGATAGTGATTTATTAAATTCTTGGAAATATTTAACTAAAATTCGTGGTGAGCCTTTGAGTTTGCCAAATGAAGGTTTGATATATTTGGTTTGTAACTCAATGGAAGCCAATGAAAAAGTCATTTTGACTGGGGAGGGGGCTGATGAGTTGCTATTTGGATACGATGCAATTTTTCGATATGCAACAAAAAATAGTTGGGAAGGTGCCGGTGAGTTTTTGAAGAAATATGGATATTCAGATGCTGTAAATCCAACAGAGCGTTTAATTGACTACGTGGAAAATATGGCATCCGGTAAGTCATATATCGATTTCCTTGAAGATTTTTTTTACGCAGTTCATTTGCCTTGCTTATTGAGAAGAATGGATTTCTCTTCAATGGTTGCAGGAAAAGAGGCGAGGGTTCCATTTGTTGCGATTAAATTAATTGAATATATGTATCGAATGCCCGCTGCTATAAAGATTAATGGAGTCGAATCGAAATTGCCACTTCGAAAATTTGCCAAAAGTTTAAATCTTCAAGGTGCTTTGAACCGACGTAAGGTCGGATTCAGTGCTGCCATGACTGGCGAAAGTGGTAAATATAATAATTACTCATTGTTTCAACAAACTGTAATTGAGGCTTTAGCATGGTAATTGGGTATACAAGTGGGGTTTTTGACCTGTTTCATGTGGGGCATGTCAATATCCTTAGGAATGCCAAATCCATGTGTGACAGGTTGGTTGTTGGTGTCAGTGTGGATAAATTGGTTTCCTACAAGGGTAAAAATTCTGTAATTTCATTTGATGAACGAATTGAAGTTGTTAGGTCATGCAGGTATGTTGATCTTGCTGTTCCTCAAGACAGTATGGATAAGATTGATGCATGGAAACGTTACAAATTCAACATAATGTTTGTTGGGGATGATTGGTATAAGACGGAAAAGTGGAGTGATTTTGAATCTGAATTTTCTAATGTTGGAGTTAAAATCATTTATTTTCCGTATACAAATTCCACATCCTCTACCCTAATTAATGAAACGTTGATATCTTTGCGTTCGAGTACTCGATAAATTCAGTTGTGTCCATGTGTGTTTCTGTTATTATTTCATCCTACAATCATGAAAGATTTGTTCGTCAATCTGTTGATTCGGTTTTGACTCAAATTTGCGATGATGTTGAATTAATTGTTGTTGATGATGGTTCTTCTGATGGTTCTGTGTCTTTGTTATCTAGTTTGGTCCGTGAGAATGGATTTTATTTTTACTCTCAGGAAAATAAAGGTATTTGTAAAACGCTTAATACGGCAATTAAAGAATATTCAAGGAGTTGGTGAATTGCATTGCTTGTCTCGGTTTCGTTGGCACCCACAGCCAACGGCGAGCCTTGAAGGTAGGCCTTTCGCCATTAAAAGAGTTGCGTTGCTGTGATGCCGAATTGCCGGGCCACCATTGAAACTGAGCTGCCAGGTTCGTTGGCCGAGCGAGTCCGTAATGGTTAGGTGATTGACGCGGCAGTGAATCAAATGATTAACTGAAATACGTGATAATCAAGCTTAATATTAATTTTCTAGTGACTGATATCCCAGTTAATACTTTCACATTGATCGGGACCAGCTTGCTCAACGCCATGGCGGTTGGCGTGAAGGTGCTGACTTTGCTGTGCATCAACAAAATATTGGCTGTGTATATGGGCCCTGCGGCCTATGCGGCTTTGGGGCAGTTTCAAAATGCGGTGCAGATGATCATCACTTTGGCCAGTGGCGGCATTAACACAGGGGTGACCAAATACACCGCCGAATACCACGACGATGAGCGCAAGCAAAAGCGGGTCTGGCAAACCGCTGGAACGATTGCCTTGTCCGGCTCCTTCGTTTTGAGTGTGTTGGTCTTGATCTTCAGGGCCGATTTGGCTTTGTGGTTTTTGGGTGACGAGAGCTTGGCCTCTGTGTTCACTTGGTTAGCGGCCACCTTGGTGTTGTTTGTTTTCAATACCTTGCTTCTGGCCATTTTGAATGGCAAAAAAGACATCCATCGCTATGTGGTGGCCAACATTGCCGGTAGCCTGTTTGCGTTGGCGGTCACGGCTGTGATGGTGATTTATTTGGGGCTGTTTGGCGCCCTGGTGGCTTTGGCGGTCTACCAGTCCTTGGCGTTTTTTGTGACCCTGGCCCTTTGCATCAAAACCCCTTGGTTTCATTGGCGGCACCTATTTGGCCGTTTGGACAAAGAGGTGGCCCAGAATCTGGCCAAGTACACGGCCATGGCCTTGACCTCTGCGGCGGTGGTGCCCTTGAGCCATATTTTTATTCGCAACCACTTGGGCGAAACACTGGGGTGGGAGGCTGCAGGCTACTGGGAAGCCATGTGGCGCTTGAGCGGTGCCTACCTGATGCTGGTCACCACAACGCTCAGTGTGTACTATTTGCCCCGGCTTTCAGAGTTAAAAACCCGAGCCGAAATAAAAACAGAGATTCTTGCGGGTTATCGCGTGATATTGCCGTTGGCCGTGGCGTGTTCCTTGTTGGTGTATTTGCTGCGCGAGCCGATTGTCAAAATCTTGTTTACCGAAGATTTTCTGCCCATGGACGTGCTATTTTTGTGGCAGTTGGTGGGTGATGTGTTGAAAATAGCCAGCTGGATTTTTGCATTTGTGATGCTGGGCAAGTCGATGATGGTGCTATTCATATCGACTGAAATTATTTTTTCTGCAGCGTTTTTGGGCTTAACCGTTCTTTTGGTGGGTCATATGGGTTTGGTGGGGGTGTCTGTGGCCCATGCGATAAATTATGCTTTGTACTTGGTGGTGGTGGCGTTTATGGTGAGCCGAAAATTAAAATAAATATGACATTTTCTAAAGTCAGCATTGCCATCATCACCTACAACCAAAAAGATTTTTTGGGTGAATGCATCGAGTCTTGCTTGGCTCAAGACTATCAAAATTTCGAAATCGTCATCGCGGACGATGGCTCTTCGGATGGTACAAAAGAGGCGATTTTGCGCTATGCAGCGCAATACCCGACCCTCATAAAGCCGGTTGTGGCTGACAAAAATTCGGGTATTTCGGTCAATTGCAACAACGCTTGGCGTGCTTGTTCGGGTGAGTGGATCAAGACCATTGCAGGCGATGACAAATTAAAGCCCCAATGCCTGAGTTTGTTTGTAGCGCAAGCTGCCAAAGACGAGGGGACGTGTGATGCTTATTTTTCGCACATGACGACATTTGACAGGCATGGTGCTGTCAATGAAGTGCGCTTGGATGATTTTTTCTTCAGCTTGTCTGATGAAGATAGGCTGAAGTTTGCTTTGTATAAAAACCCGCTGCCTGCCCCGACTTGTTTTATCAAGAAATCCGCACTAGAGGATGCGGGCTTTGCAGATGTGGATTTTATGATGCTGGAAGATTATCCATTGTGGTTTAAGCTGCTCAAATTGAAAAAGAAAATATCTTCAATTGACGCTTCCACTATTTTCTATCGGGTGGGGTTTGGTGTTTCAAATGGGGCTAAGAAGATCTGCAATATTTTTTATGTTCGGTCGCTTCATGCGTTTCGGGTTAAAAAATTATGGCCGCATCTGCGTGGCTGGTCTTCGCTGAAAAAGCTCGATGACCTGGCTTATTTTTACCAAAATTCATGGGGTCATAGATTCTTGGGCAACAAAAGGGGCCTGGCTTATTCTGTGTTGGTGCTTTTGATGGCGCCTTTCAGGTTGTTCTCTTGGTTGTTGTTGTCTAAGCGGGTGTTTTCTTGGGTGATTCGGTCTACATCGTTTCGACAAGTAGGTTGAGACCGAGATGACAGAACAGGTGAACATGACGGCTTTTGCCAACGAACCGCGTGGTCTTGTGGCCGTCACGGGGGCGTCGGGCTTTATTGGCAAGGTTTTGCTGGCGCAGTTGCTGTCTGATGGCTGGCGGGTGCGGGTGTTGACGCGTGAGCCGCAAAAGTGGACCGAATCGGCGGGGGTAGATGTTTTTGCCGGGGATCTGGTTGAAACGCGCGATTGGTCGGGTTTTTTGTTGGGTGTGGATGTGGTGATTCATGCCGCCGCAGAAATCCGCCAGCCCGAGGTGATGATGGCGGTGAATGTGCAAGGCCCCGAAAGGCTGCTGAACGCGGCGTTGGCCGCTGGTGTGCGGCGTTGGGTGCAGCTTTCAAGCGTGGGGGCCTATGGGCCTCTTTTTGAGGGTTGTGTCGATGAGCTCACGCCTGAGAGGCCTGTAGGCCCGTACGAGAAAACCAAGACCCTTTTTGATCAGCTGCTGCGTGACGCGGCAAAGCAAAGTCAGTTGCAGGTTTGTATTGTCAGACCGAGCAATGTTTATGGTCCGGGGATGGTGAATCAGTCGCTGTTTCAGATGATGAACATGATTCGCCGGGGCTGGTTTGCCTACATGGGGCCTGCCGGTGCCTCGGCCAACTATGTGCATGTGAATGACGTGGTCAGTGCCTTGCTGCTGTGCGCTGCGTTGCCGCAGGCTGCGGGCAAAACCTACAACGTATCGGATTTGACATCGATCGAAGAGCTGGTCGCGGCGATGGCCATGGGCATGGGTGTCTCGGTGCCTACGCGCAGGTTGAGTTTGGGCTTGATGATGCTGTTGGCGAGGTCACTGCAATGGATGCCCCGGTGGCCCTTGACGGTGGCCCGTGTGCGAGCCTTGAGCGGGCGGGCGCGTTATTCAACGCAGCGGATCGAAGAGGATTTGGGTTGGCGTGTTTCTGTGCCTGTGGTTCGCGGGATGCAGGCGTTGTCGGCTAAGGGACAATCCATGGATGCTGAGTCAGATGTTTTGGCAAAGACATAGCGGAAAAAGAATATGTGTTTGGTTTTTTGTCTCAGTTTTCTAACGACATGGAAAGCGCCACTGGATGACTGACGCTAAAAAACCGTTGCTGTATTTTGTAGCGGTTCATCCGATGAGTGTGGTGGCTTTTTTGCTGCCCCATTTGAAGGGACTGGCATCACACGCCAGACTGCGAGTGCTGGCCAATACACAAGAGGCTGACTTGTTGTCTCGACGTGGTTTGAATGTGCCAGTCGACTTTGTCGCGATAGAGCGGTCCATTCAGATTTGGTTGGATGTTTTGGCTTTGGTGTCCTTGTATCGGTCTTTTGTCGCCAATCGACCTGACGCGGTGCACACCATCACGCCCAAGGCGGGCTTGTTGGGCATGGTCGCCGCGTGGCTTGCGCGGGTGCCGGTGCGCGTGCACAGTTTTACAGGTCAGGTGTGGGTGACGCGCCGTGGCCCCATGCGTTGGCTGCTCAAAGCGGCGGACAAATGCATTGCAGCCTTGGCGACCGATTTACTGGTGGACAGCCCGTCGCAGCAGACTTTTTTGATTGAGCAAGGGGTTGTGACTGCGCAGCGCAGCACGGTGCTGGGCGCTGGGTCGATTTGTGGGGTGAACACCCAGCGCTTTTGCCCGAGCACCGCAGCGCGGCAGTCTGTGCGCGCTGAGTTGGGCACCCCTGCAGATGCCTTGGTGTGCCTTTATTTGGGCAGGCTGAACCATGACAAGGGT
>JACCED010832793.1_pt1 | contig 15054 bp, 17 predicted proteins | sample 7455021 | NCBI WGS metagenome assembly JACCED01 (sample SAMN15323456, study PRJNA562643) | freshwater metagenome | isolation source: river surface water | place: USA:Blue River Watershed | collected 2017-08-19 | reverse complement strand
ATAACTATACCATCAAGACCATAGTCTAATCTGTCTTTTTCTTTTGACCATTTTTTATAAAATTTTTCCACACCTTCTAAAGAATCAAAAACTTCTGTATACGGATTGGTCTTAAATTTTAAATCAGAAAGAATATTTAATTCTTCTCTTTGGGTGTCTGACAATTCTTCACTTATTTTATCTATATCGTAAATAAAAGAACTAAGATTTCTGCTAGCTGGTATCTTGGGATCAAGTTGTCTTATTGATCCTGCTGCAGCATTTCTTGTGTTAGCAAAAAGTTGTTCTCCCTTGTTTTTTCTATCATTATTAATTCTTTCTAATTCTTTTTTAGAAAGCCAACATTCTCCAACAGCAATGAGATCAACTGGTCTAGATAATAAAATTGGAATACTTTTTATTGTCTTTATATTTTGTGTAACATCTTCTCCTATTTCACCATCACCTCTTGTTGCTCCTTGAACAAATTTACCATCTTTATATGTAAGAATAATTTTTAATCCATCTATTTTTAACTCACAACAATATTCTATTTTTTCTCCTTTTAAAGATTCCTCCTTATCTACCATTCTCCTTATTTTCTCATCCCATTTTTTGAGCCCTTCAAAATTAAAACAGTCATCAAAAGACCACTGTAAAACTTCATGTTTAACCTTTTTAAATTCATCCAATGGTTTATCCCCCACTCTTTGTGTTGGAGATTCAGGAGTTCTAAGTTCAGGATACTTTTCTTCTAAATCAAAAAGTTCTCTTATAAGAGAATCATAAGCTTCATCACTCAAAGAAGGTTTATCTAATACATGATATAGATATCTATTTTTTTCAACGGTTTCTACGAGTTTTTTGTATCTTTCTGTAATTTCTTTGTTCATAAAAACTAATTAGTAATAATTCTATAAGCCCTTTCAACTCTCCTACCGGTTTCTCCAGTATTATAACCCTTAAAAGAAGACATTATATCTACCACACCATTATTTTTCGTTTTAGTTACTTCCATAAAAGCAACCGGCTCTAATGTATCTGTAGAATCAGTTGAATATCTAATAAATTGATTTGATTTAAAATTATTATCTCCCTCACTTTCAAATACCACATCGTTTCCATTACACCTAATCAATTCTGTTTCCTTAATACACGTATCTGTTGGTTCACAATACTTAAAATAATCAGATATTGTATCCCAATAAAAAAAACATTCTGCTGCACTATCTGCAGCATAGTATGCTGTTTGAGAGTCTCTTATAGAAGCTGATATCATCAATTCTTTAATAGATATATTAAAAATGGAAATACCAATAGTAATAAGCAATCCAGATATTAAAACTGCAAATAATAAAGCAAACCCCTTTTTATTTTTATAATAATACATATACTATGGTTTAATTAAAATAGGTTCAAAATTATACATAAAAGTTTTTATTTCTACTTTCTGAATACCATATGGCGAATCCCAATACACTCTTGCTTTTATCTCGGCTTCATTTTCATTGTTTTCTGATTTTTTAATATTAATTTTTCTATTAAATTTAGTTTTTTGTTCTGAATTACCTTCTATAGAATATTTCTGAAAAAGAAGATCCTCTGTACTAAGAGAAACATATATATCATCACTATTATTAAAAATTTTATCTGTATCAGAACTATCTATATTACAGTATATATTGGATGCATTATCAAAATCACAAAAATCTCCTTCCAAATTACAAATGCATTTATTCAAATTTCCACCGAGCCAATTAACTTCCCCTTCTGTACACCAAGCAAAACCACCAACTAAAGTTTCTTCGCAAGAATGGGTTTCAGAATCACCAGAAATAACCTTTACACATACTTTACCTTGATTCTCACAGACACTATTTCCACTAGACTCTTCAGCAAAAGACACATCATACCTCTTTTGATTTATAGCTATTTCATCTCTTATATTTTTAACAGCTTCTATACCATCCTGTGCTAAAAAAGAAGCTATCATTTGATCTCTTGAAAGAATTGATGATGATAAACCTTTTTGTGCAAGCATAATGGGACTTGATATAGCAATCATAAGCAAGGAAATAGCGACCAAAGCCTCTATCAAAGTAAAACCAGAAATTATTTTTTTATTTTTTATATACATACTAATTTCTTATTCTATTTATTTGTGATACCATAGTTTGTAACATAAAACTTGTATTCGAATACATACTTTGATCACCAGAAGCGCCCTCGGCAGTTATTATTACTCTTGGCTGTTCTCTAGAACCTCTTGGCTCATTACTTGTCCCAATACCCAATATATAAAATCTCATATTTTTAATATTTATATTACTAACAGGACCTGTCATACTTTGCCATTCATCACAACCACTATTATCCGAGTCACAAATTCTTTTCTGTATATTTCCTTCTCCTCTATCACCATCAAGATTTACATCTTCAGTTTTTACAAAAATATACTGTATATATTCACCACTAATCTCATTATAGTATTGAATTAGATTTGATCCATCAACACAATTAGTTGTACTTAAACTAACACTATTTTTATTAACATTATCATTTGTACCACACTTATATTCTGTTCCAATTTTTATACCTCTCGATATACTATCTATAGCAAAAGTCACATTATCTACAACTGTTTTCATTGCCTGAGATTTTTTATTTGCATTTAATATCGATATAAAAGAACCAACAGCAATAGTCATAACTGTCATAAAAACAGCAATAGATACAAGCATTTCTACAAGAGTAAAACCTTTTTCTTTATTTTTAAAAAATAACATATTTTTATTGTTTTTTAACATATATCTGACCAACACCCGTAACTACAATACTACTTTTTGATGAACCGTCACCAGAAGAGAGTTCTATTTCTGCATACTTTTTATTATTAAGATCATCATCTCCATATATATAAGCATCCGGGTTTGGTCTAACAAAATTTATTGTAAGTTCATTAACTTCCGAACATGAACCATCGACAGCTGAGACACAAAGTTTACTTATATAATTTCCTCTTTTTAAAGTATATTTTTGTAAACATTCACTACTGGTGTCATTTGGAGAACAGGTTGTATCCGCATCAGAAAATCTTCCATCTTTACTTGAACTTAAATCGGAAAAAAATATTATCTTTTTATTTTCTTCTATTTTTATATATACACCATAAGAAGTAAACTCCCCACTAATTTGAGATTCTTTTACATTCACACCATATGTCTGTGCTTGCCTTATCGTTAAGGCAATATCATAAGCTAAATTTTTCAACAAAATAGTACTATCAAATTTATTTTGATTAAATAATACAACTCCAGTCAACATCACAAAAATTACAATAGTAATAAGAAGTTCAACTAAAGTAAAACCTTTTTTATAAACAATATTCTTCTTTTTTATAAAAAACTTCATCAACTAAAATAATAAAATAAATTTAAATAATGTTAAACCTGTCAAAAACTGTATAAGGGTTGATAATATAATAAACGGAGCAAAAGGAATTTCACTTTTCATACCAATACCCCATTTCAAATGTCTAATTTTTTCCCAAGCTATTAAAAGTAAACTAAAAAGAGCCCCTATCCAAAAAGACAATATAATCGCAAAGGTCCCTCCTGTCATTCCCAAAAACCAACCGACACCCAAAGCAAGTTTTGCATCACCAAAACCCATCCACCTACCAGATGAAACTAGCCAAAAGAAAGCAAAGAATGAAGCAAGTACAGGACCCGCCAATAAATCATAAATATTAAATAAATTTAGATTCATCTTTACCAATAAAATAACAAGAGAAATTAGAGCAAAAGAAAACGACATTCCATCAGGTATAATCTTGTGCTTCAAATCATATACAGAAATAGCCATCAATAGAGAAAATATAAATAAGTAAAAAGGTAGAAATATATCAACACCAATTTTCCAAAAAGTTAGAGCAAAAACAACCCCTGTAATAAATTCTACCAATGGATATTGGATAGAAATTTTACTACTACAAGACAAACATTTTCCTCTTAGAAAAAGAAAACTAAAAAGTGGGACAAGTTCATACCATGATAATTCATTATTACAAGAAAAACACTTTGATCTTCCTTTTGCACAAGAAAGACCTGTATTATATCTAAAAACGACAACATTTAGAAAACTACCAATGATTGTTCCGAGTATAAAAAAAATAAAAATATTTAAAAAAGTCATTTTATGGTTTTACATCATATATTAAAGGTCCACTACCATCTACTGGATCATCTCCACTTTCACCACATTCAAGTAACGCTCTTCCTGTTTCGGTCGGTAATTCCGTGGAATTAAAACCACTCTTTGATTCTAAATATCCACTTTGAACCTCAAGGGTTGTCCACAAATGATAAGATATACATCTGTTATTACTTTCATTTAAAGTAGTATTTCCCAAATCTTTTTTTATTGGGAAATAATAATAGCCATAACCGTCTCTATTGTTTGGTGGATTTGGTATTGAAAAAGTTCCATCATCTTCTAACTTATTCAAACTATCAGGATACTGTCTGTTTTTATTAAAATATATTTCGAGAGCGAGTTGTATAGTGCTTATATCTGCAACTCTTTGTTGGTCTCTTCCTTTTGCTTTAGCCCCATCAAAAGATGTATAGATTATTGAAGAGAGAAGAGCCATTATACCTATAACAATAACTATTTCTACGAGGGTAAATCCAGTAGTAGATTTTAGTTTAAAAAATGTTTTATTTATTTTTTTAACTGGAGACTTTTCCATAAGATAATTATAACTTTTTTATAGATAAAAACAAAACAAAAAACACTCATATGAGTGTTTTTTGTTTAAAATAGTTTTTAGACTAAATTAATTACAAATACCATCATTATCTGCCCCTTGTGCATCTTTTGTTGTTGTTGCAGCACCAGTACTATCAACACAGAAATATTTACCATCGCTCAATACTGTATCAGCAGAAATAGATGAATTATTTGTATCGCCCTTCACATCAAAAGCAACATTTCCTTCACTAGAAGAAATTCTTGCGTTTATAGAACTAACCATCTTTAATGTGTTAGTTGCAGATGCAAAACTACTCATGTTACCGGCAAAATCATCGGCATACAATGCCATTTCAGCTCTAAGACCATTCATTTCCGATTTTATAGCGGCATCTGAACCCTTTGATCTTGCTGAGTTCAATGAAGCTAAAACTACTGATGAAAGAATACCAATGATAGCAATAACTACCAAAAGCTCAATCAATGTAAAACCTTTTCTCATAAAATTATTTTTTATCGATAAAAAATTATTATCCGTTAATAAATAGCTTGCGTTATGTACGGTCATCTCTTAACTTGCTCAGGGTTAAAATACTCCCAAACAAAACAATAAATTTCTCGCGAAATTCAAGCTCACCTCATAATTATACATTTTGGCTTAAAATATAGTAAATAGAGACTGTTGATAACTCTCCCACAAAAAACGAAGCGACACCTTTTTGAAGATTCAAGGTGTCACCTCGGTTTTTGCGGGAGACCCCGTGAAATTGTTTTTATTTCACGGGATATCTGTCAAATAATTCCTCAACCTATTCTTCAAAAACATTTTTCCGTAATTCTTTTTTAAATAATTTTCTCTATAACGAGCATCTACATTATTTTTACAAGCTTCATAATATATAAGTTCTAACGGTCTTCTATCCTTGGTTGATTTTACTTCACCATTTTTATGTTGTTCTAATCTTAATTTTAAATCTTTAGTAGATCCAGTATAAAGCAAACCATCTTTTTTTGATTTTAAAATATAAGTATAGTAAAACATTTTTTAATTTTTAAGAAACAATAAACCCCGTCAAATAAAGATACTGCCTATATATTTTTTTATAAATAACTAAACCCTATAAAATAAAGATATAATTTTGCTATAGAACAAACCCCGTCAAATAAAAAAACAATTTGACGGGGTGATTTTTCTTAAAGAAAAATCACATTGCTGAAGAAATATTATAAATAGGTACGAGTACAGAAGCCAAAAGGAAAGCAACTCCAAGACCAAGCAAAACAATCATCGCTGGTTCAATAAGTCCAACAACCGAGTCTATAGCATTCGTAACTTCTCTTCTATAAAAAGCAGCCAGTGTTTTTAAAATATTTCCAAGCTGTCCTGTCTCCTCACCAATCTTCACCATCTGAACGAAAATTCCGGGAATCTGTTCGTGTTTTTGCATAGCATCAGAAACAGAACTTCCGCTTTTAACATCTTCTACAGTATCTTCAATTATTTTTTTATAAACTTCATTGTCTACAACGCTAGATGTAAGCTCCAACCCCCTAACCATAGGAATACCAGAAACAAGCATTGTATTCATATTGTCTGCAATTCTTGATAAATAAAGTTTTATATATAAATTTTTTATAAAAGGTGTTGTTATCTTTGTTTCATCCCAAGCATATTTACCAGCATCTGTTTTTACATATTTCCAAATCAATATTCCACCTACTACCAAAAGTATCAACAAAAATATTCCATAGTTGACCAAGAAATCAGAAATACCTAAAACAATCTTTGTATAAATAGGAATATCTTGTCCTGAATCTTTTAGTATTCCACTAATCTTTGGAATAACAACAGTAAGCATAAGTACCATAACAGCAATAAAAGTAAAAATAACGAAGGCCGGATATATCAATGCTGTTTTAACCTTTGAAGTTACTTCATAAGTTCTATCCAAGTGATCCGCAAGATACATAAAAGTTTCATTTAATTTACCAGATTCTTCACCCGCTTTAACCATATTTATATAAAAAGGAGAAAAAACATCTGGGTGTTTAGAAAAAGCTCCAGAAATAGTACTTCCTGACTGCAAATCATCAACAACAAGCTTAAGTTTTTTCCTTAAAGTGATATTCTCTGACTGCATTGCCAAAAGTTGAAAAACTCTAAGTGCAGAAACTTGTGCATCAAAAAGAGTAGCAATCTGTCTTGAAAGTATAACTATGTCTTTATTTGAAACTCTCTCAAACAAAGATATATTTTTTTCTAAAAAAGAATCACCTTCTCCCTCAGGTACAACAGACAAAACAACGAGACCTCTTTTCTGTAGGCCGTTTATTGCAGACTCCATACTAGAAGCATCTATAATGCCGTCTTTTGGTAAACCATTTTGATCTAATGCTTTATATTTAAAAGTCATCTTTTATAAATATTTATTTAATATTCTTGAATCAGTAGAAAACATATTTGCGTTTTCAACCGTTATCTCTCCTCTCGCAACAAGATCAGCCAAACACCTATTCATATCTATCATGCCTTCTTGAGAACCTGTTTCTACAACTGAACTTATCTCATGAATTCTGTTCTCTCTTATAAGATTCGATACTGCATTATTATTTATAAGAAGCTCATATGCAGGAATTAATCCACCTGAAATCCTAGGAATTAATCTTTGAGAAAAAATACCGGTCAAGCTTCCTGCGAGTTGAACTCTAATCTGTGATTGTTGTTCTGCTGGAAAAGAATCTATAATTCTGCTTATGGTTTGAGCTGCATTGTTTGTGTGTAAGGTTGAAAAAACCAAATGTCCAGTTTCAGCTGCAGTAACAGCAGTTGATATAGTTTCATTACCTCTCATTTCACCGATAAGCGCCACATCAACATCTTCTCTAAACATACTTCTCAAAGCTGTAGGAAAACTATCTGTATCAACCTGTACTTCTCTTTGATCTATTATAGATTTCTTAGGTTCGTAAATGTATTCAATAGGATCTTCAATAGTAATAATATGTTCCGCTCTACTTTCATTAATACTTTCTATCATTGCAGCAAGTGTTGTTGTTTTACCATGACCAACAGGACCAACAACCAAGAAAAAACCTTGTGGTTTATCTATGAAAGTTCTCAAAATGTCTGGTAAATTAAGTTCTTCAATAGTTCTAATTTTTTTAGGAATAAGTCTCAATGCTATACTTATTTTTCCTTGTTGAAAATATGCATTTCCTCTAAATCTCTCACCATCTTCCATTCCATAAGAAAAATCAAGTTCCCTTTCTTCTAAAAACTTCTCTTTGTTTTCTTTTGTAACAAGCTCAGATAAAATACCAATCATATCTTCGTTACTCAAAACTTCTCTCTTTACTAAAGGTAAAAGAGATCCAGAAACTCTGATCACAGGTCTCTTTCCTTCAGACAAATGTAGATCTGACGCGCCTTCTTGAAAGACAATTTTTATAAGATCTCCTAGCTTTTCTTTATGATTCATTATGATTGAATTTTAATTCCTAATAAAAACAAATTTTGTTAAAAAACAAAATATAAAAAAATTATTTAAAAACAAAAATCTATCTTTTGTGTTTTTGACATATTTCGATAACCTCATCAACAACTTCAGATGGAATAGTTGTAGCCTTCACTATATAACCATGTACACCCAATTCTTTAGCCCTGTTTATATCAGAGACAAGCCCTTGGTTTGTAAGCATAACTGCCAATGCATTTGGAGCTAAGTTTTCTTTCTTTATAGTTTCATACATAGAGAAACCATCCATAACAGGCATTATCAAATCCATAAGTAATATGTCAGGTTTATAACCACCCTTCAATATCTCTAAAGCATCAACTCCCCCAACAGCAACTTTAACCTCAAAGCCGTTCTTCTCAAATTTCATAGAGTACATATTGAGAAGAAACTTATCATCATCAATTATCAAAATTTTCCTTTTTTCATTCATATCATTAACAATTATATCACAATTAAAATTACTAATTAAAGTTGATTAACCTCCTCAAAAGGTATCTCCTTTTTCATAGCCTTTATTATAGCATCTTCCTTCATAGTTATAAGACCATTCTTTCTTGCTACTTTATATACCTCTGATTCTACTGGGTTTTTAAGAATAACTTGCTCTATTTCACTATTCATAGCGAACATTTCAAAAACGGCTATTCTACCACTTGTACCACTTGGACATTTCTCTGTTGATTCTAATTCAAAAACTTCTTTTGTATCTGGTGGTATTTCTTTTTTAAATTCTTCTGGTAAATCCTCAAATTGTTTATCTACCATTGTCTTAATACTTCCTTCTATAGGCAAACCTTTACCAGTTCCTGGACAAATTTTTCTAACAAGTCTTTGTCCCATAGTGAGAATAAGGGTTGGTGGAATAAGATAAGGATCAACTCCCATGTCTATAAGTCTAGGTACAACACCACAAGAAGTATTTGTGTGTATTGTAGAAAGAACCAAGTGACCAGTAAGAGCAGCCTGAATAGCGAGCTGTGCTGTTTCCTTATCTCTAATCTCTCCCACCATTATTATGTCTGGGTCTTGTCTAAGAGTTGTTCTTAAACCATTCGCAAAATCATATCCAATTTCAGGAAAAACCTGAGACTGACTCATACCTTCAATATTATATTCAATAGGATCCTCCAAACTCAAGACATTGTGTTTGTCTTTATCTATCTCACTCAACATAGAATAAAGAGTTGTTGTTTTACCAGAACCAGTAGGACCAGAAATAAGAATCAAACCATAAGGTCTCTTCATTGCATTTCTAACCATATTTATATATCTAGGAGAAAGACCCATTTCATCAAGAGTCTTCACTCCCCTGTCTTGATCGAGAATTCTCATAACAACCTTCTCTCCATAATAAGAAGGAAAAGTTGAAACTCTAAAATCTATTTTTCTACCATCAATTTTTGCGGAAAAACGACCATCCTGTGGTTTTCTCTTCTCATCGAGCTTCATGTTTGAAAGAATTTTAATTCTCGCGACAACTGCTTGATGAACTTCTGTAGGTAAAACAAGACTTGTATTTAAGTCACCATCAACTCTAAATCTTACTCTGACTTTTTCCCTCATATGTTCTATGTGTACGTCTGAGGCATTTCCTTCTGTAGCATATCTCAAAATAGTTGCGACGATTTTCGTAACAGGAGCATCTTCAATAATTTTCGTTTCTATCTTAGAATTTTCATTCCCTTTATTAAATTCAACACCATTCAAATCTTCAGTAAGTTCGTTTTCAAGTTCTGACAAAGCTTTTGTAACTTCCCCAGATAAACCCTTATAGCTCTCTAAAACTTTTTCAAAATCTTTTTGTGAAATTAAAAAAAGTTTATATGGCAAATTTAATTTACCTACTATAAAAGTAAGAGCGTCTCTAGCTTCTATACTTTCTGGATCTAAGATACCTATATTTAAGGTGCCATCAGCCATACCAATAGGAACAAAACCATAATGAGTTGCTGCATCTTCTGATATATATTTTAAGACTGAAAAAGGAACTTCTTTTCTAGAAAGATCTTCGGTTGGTATATCATAATACTCACCTTTTACATTAAGTATCATCTCAGGAGAAACACCAAAACTATTTAGAACGAATTCTAAAGTGTTACCAGATGACTGAACTTCTTTTTCTATCTTTTTTACATCATCTTCGCTTATTATTTGTTTCTCAGATAATAATTCTAATATATTCATAATATTATGGTGTAACTGTCACAGAAACAGAATTGATAGGAGCAAATGGATTTGATCTTCCCGTTTCCTGTGGTAATACTTCAATAGAATTATCTTTCAATCCTTGGAAAATTTGATTCGAGAAAATAGAATCGTCTAACTTAACTCTAGACATTTTCTGCAACAAATTATATATGAGTTGAGCGTCGTCTGTTTTTGAACTTTTTACGTCCGCAGACAAGGCAGAATCATCTGTTGGAGTTTTAAATAAATAAAAACCAACAAAACCTATAACGGCTATAAAGACTATTATTATAATGATATTTTTTTTATTCATCTTTTTATTTTAACCAATAAGTCTTTAGACCTATACTAAAATCATAAAAACCAGTATCTGAAGCGGAAAAATTGATATCTGAAACATCAAAAAGTCTTAAATTATTTTCTAAATCACCCAAAAATAAAAGGAAGTTTTCATAGGTTGAATTTACTGAAAATTTTATATTTAAAGTACCGTAAGGTGAATTATCTATATTCATAGCATCATTAGATTTCTTTGCTTCATTTATTGTTATATTTTTAGCGACAAGACCTCTCGCGCTTGCCATATCACTTATTTCTATAATAAGTCTTATGTTGTCTATACTATCAGGTAAAAATTTATTTAATTTTGTTTTATCTGAAGTTGTAATTTGATTACTTTTCTTAATAAGCAAATCTCTATCATTAACTATCTTATTAGAATTACTAGATATTTCTTCAAACTTTTTTAATTCGTCCTTGAGAGACAAGACACCATAACCAGAATAATTAGTACTTGTTGACACATTTTCATCAACAAAACTACCCCCCTTATAATTAGGATCTACATATCCGAAGAATATACCTATAGAAGAAATTATTAAAAATATTGGAAAAATAAGATTCATATTATTTTTTAGTTTTATAAACCACAAAGTCTGGGTTCAAATAAGCGGTATAAAGAAATGCTACGCTTCCATCAGAAGAAAGTGATAAATTAGAAATCTTTGATTCTCTTATTATGTTCTTCCATTGCGCTTTTCCAAATTCATCTACTTGAGCAGCCATAGTCCTCCAATTTAGAGCTTTTCCTGACACATCAACTTTTACAGAAGACTTACCACTAGCATCAATCTTGTCAGAATAAGAAAAAACAAAACTATTGAATCTAACATTTTTAAGAACTCTGTCTTGTAAGAAACTAAAAATAGGAACTACCGTAATGTGTTTAGACAAAAGTTCTTTTGAAACCTCAATCCTTGTATTTAAATCAACAAAACTCTCTATAGATAAAGAATCTTTTGTTAAACTATTTTTATTTTTAGCAATCGTAGCTTTTTCTTCATCTATATCTCTTATTAATCTCTGCTTTTCAAAATAGACATAACCAGCCAAACCGGCCGTTATAAAAAATATAACCAAAGATATAAGCAAAAAGAGATTAATACCACTAGATATTTTTTTCTCTTGTACTATTGGCTTTTTAGGAATAAATGAAGTTTGAAATTTTGTTTCCATATTCTATATTTAATTATACATCAACCAACAAAACAAAACCAATTTAAAAAACTGTGGATTAGATTTACATCTCCTGCAACTTTCTGATAGCTAAACCTATGGCAACTGAAAACTCGGGGCCAGCCGTTTTTAAAACCTCAGAAAGAAAAGCCGGATACTCTACTTTAGAAAAAGGATCGGCAATTTCAACTTGTACCTCAAAAGTACTTTGTGCTTTTTCTTTTAACCCCTTAAGCATCGCGCCTCCACCAGTAAGTATGATCCTCTCAACTTTTTTACCAGTCTTTTTATAATAATTCATTAATAATCTAGATGTTTCAGACAAAATATAATCAACAGTAACAAAAGAAATATTTGAAACATTTGTAGACAAGCTATCACTACCAACAATACCATTTTCTCTTTTAATTTTCTCTGCTTCATCAAAAGATATGTTCATTGATTTGGAAATAGAAATCGTTATATCTTGAGATCCTTTGTTAACAACATGAGAAGCCCTTAAAATACCCCTTTCAACAATAAAAACTTTAGTACTACCAGCTCCAAAATCCATTATCATCTGTGGACTAGTACTTGGTTCAATCACAGATCTCATATTACTAAAAATCTCTATCTCTGAAAAAGAAGTCTCGAGCTTAGATAATTTTTGTATTTCTTTATTTTTAGTCAAAGCATCGTTATGAATAACAACAAGTAAAACTTCAGTTGTCTTATCGTCAACAATTTTCTTCTGTCCATTTTGAAATTCAGAAAACACACTTTCATCTTTAGGAATAGGCCACCAATCCAAACTCACTTCTGATATAGGCACAGGAACATATTTTCTAGCCTCTATTGGAACCATTTCATAAAGTCTTCTTTCATCAACCGTTGGTAATTTTATAAAAAGAATAAGACTTGAACCAATAGAAATAGACATACCACTCTTCACAGAAGTAGTATTAGATTCTTTTAATAAATCTTTCAAAGCCTCGGATATCTTATCAATACCAAGCACGGTGGCTCTACCTTGATCTATATTATTATAAGGTCCAGTAGCTACTTCTCCATATGTTTCAAGAACAGCTTTTCCACTCTTTTTTTTCAACTGAACAACTTTAATACAAGAAGCCCCTATGTCTATACCTATAACACTAGTCTCCTTGGTTGGGAAAAAAGAATTAAAAATTTTTGTTAAAGGATTATCCATACTTCAATTAGAAAAAAGTTAAAAACAAAACAATCAACTATTACCGTGCTATTATATCATAATAAAAAAATAAAACTAAAATACATGTTTCATATAAAAGAATTTTTTGAATACATATTATCAATATTATTACCTAAAGATAAGAATATCCTAGAGATTGAAAAAATTTCAGAAGAAGACATCTTTAAAAACACCACGAGAGCCAACATACTTAACGATCAAAATGTTAAAGCAATTTTCAAATATAAAAATAAAATAATAAAAAAAGCAATTTGGGAAATAAAATATAATAAAAATAAAATAATAATCAAAAAATTTGGAAAAATATTATATGATTTTATTATCGAAGAACTTTCCGATGAAATATTATTTTCAAACTTCCAAAATCCCCTATTAATCCCAGTACCAATAAGCAAAAACAACTTAAGAGACCGAGGATACAACCAATGTGAAGAAATAATAAAAGAAATAAAACAAAATGATACTCAAAATATTTTTGAAATATCATTTGATAGTTTAAAAAAAATGAAAGAAACTCCTCATCAATCTAAATTAAACAATAAAACTAAGAGACTAAATAATTTAAAAAATTGTTTTTTTGCAAATTCTGAACAAGTTAAAAATAGAAACATTATTTTGATAGATGATGTAATAACTACAGGAGCAACAATGTCGGAGAATAGAAGAGAATTAAAAAAATCAGGTGCCAAGAAAGTAATTGGAATTGCGATTGCACACTAAAATATTCTGATAAATAAATCTTTTTTTAGACATAAACTTGCATTTTTATATTTTTGTGATACAATATATATATGAGAATCTTAACGAATGTAACCAGAGAACTCCTAGGAGGAATCACTAGATCAAATGTTAGTTTTATAAATTTCCTTAAAAAAACAAACGGCGAGATTGTTGGTCTCGAATTAAATTCAAGAAGGTACACAAAAAGCGCAACAATTTTTAGTCATTTACCTTCAGACTGGTTTGATCATCACATAATTAATATACATGATATATCTATATATGAGATGATTAAAAAATCTAAAAATCTTAAAGATTTAGAAAACAAATATAAACCGATAATCAAGATAATCAAAGACATATTAGAAAAAACAAAACCAGATGTGGTTTTTTTAAATGGTACATATTACATCCCATGGTTAATATCTATAGCTGCTCATGAATTAAAAATTCCAATAGTATTGAGGTATGCTGGTATATATACAAAAGAAACAGCAAATGCCAAACCTAAAGCAAAAAAGTTTTTTAACGAAATAGAAAAATCATTTCAAAAAAGAACTCATGCTTTTGTATTCCCTTCTCAATTATGCAGAAACGTTGTCGAAGAAGAAATTATTAAAAAGAAAATAAAAAATTCTTTTGTAATTTTCAATCCTTTTAATATTCCTGAAGATGAAAAAACTTTTAAAACAGTAGAAAGAAGAATTGCTAGTGTAGGCAGATGGGATCCAATTAAAAATTTTGATGTCTTTTTTAAGATTCATAAAGAACTACTTAAAGACAACTGGATACATGAGGCCACATTAATTACAAACGATATAAAAACAAATAAAATACCACGAACAATAAACAGGATGGCATCGATGAATCACGATGAATTACTCAAATTTTACACATCACAAGGTCTAATCATATCACCATCAATATTTGAAACTTTTGGAAACGTTCCAATAGAAGCAGTTTGTATGGGAATACCAGTACTAATTAGTGAAAACATGGGGTGTTCCGAGGTACTAAAGATGGCCGGACTAGAAAATATGGTAATCTCTTTTAATAATATTAAAGAAGTATCAGAAAGAGTTAAAAAACTTTGCGGACAACAAATCTTACCAAAACAAATTAATAATTTAAGAAAAATATTAAATCCAGAAGTTATTAATGCTGAAATAATGT
>JACCED011323319.1_pt1 | contig 15055 bp, 10 predicted proteins | sample 7455021 | NCBI WGS metagenome assembly JACCED01 (sample SAMN15323456, study PRJNA562643) | freshwater metagenome | isolation source: river surface water | place: USA:Blue River Watershed | collected 2017-08-19 | reverse complement strand
TCGTTTGGAGCTTTCTTGGCAAGAGCACGATGGCGATGATATGCGGGTGGTCCAGCGCTGCACCCGACCCCAGGCCGAAGCGCTGGAGGAATTGAAAACCCTGCCCGTCGACGAGGCTTGGCTGGCTTCTGTCACCGCCCACTTGCCCGCTGCGCGCTGACACCCAGGCCTGGCCATGGAAACCTTCACACCCATCCGCGGCTTGCACCATTTCGCTTACCGCTGCCGCGATGCCGAAGAAACGCGCCACTTTTACGAAGACCTGCTGGGCTTGCCGCTGACCCACATCGTGCGGGCCGACACCATTCCCAGCACGGGCGAGCACTGTCCTTATGTGCACTTGTTTTTTGAAATGACCGATGGCAGCTCGGTGGCCTTTTTTGACTTGGGCGACCACACCGCCAGCGAGCCTTCACCCAACACACCGCGTTGGGTCAATCACTTGGCCTTGAAGGTGGATTCAGTGGCAGCGGTGCACACCGCTTTGGCGCGTTTGCGCGCTGCGGGATTGGAGGTGATCGGCCCCGTCGACCACGATGGTTTTGTGGTGTCGATTTATTTCTTTGATCCCAATGGCATCCGTTTGGAGTTGACCACGGTGACGGCCAGCGACCAACAATTGAAGGCTTATCGCCAAGAGGCCAGGGCCAAGCTCGATGCCTGGACGGCCGAAAAAGCCCAGCGCCCATCCGCCACGGCCTGATTCCGCCGGCCCCCAAGCGCCCAGGGGCAGTCCTGTCAGAAGGGCTACTCCAGGGCGATGCCTTTGGCCTTGACCACCCGGGCCCACAAGGCCATTTGCGCTTGGATGAACTCTTGGGCGGCTTTGGGGCCACCTTTTTGGACATCACCCCCGAGTTGGGCCAGGCGCGCTTTCACCTCGGGGTGGTCCATGGCCTTGATCAAGGCATCGGAGAGTTTGTCCACCACCGCATCTGGCGTGCCGGCCGGGGCAAAAATGGCATTCCATTCGTAAATTTCGCTGCCGGGTACACCGGCCTCTGCCAAGGTGGGCACATCGGGCAAGGCGTTGGCGCGTTTGGCCGATGTCACGGCCAAGGCGCGCAGTTTCCCGGCTTGCACATGTTGCAGGGTGGAGGCCAGGTTGCCAAAAAACAGGGGCACTTGGCCGCCGATGACATCGTTCAAGGCAGGGCCGCCACCTTTATAGGGAATGTGCACCATGTCCACTTTGGCGGCCGATTCAAACAAAGCCCCTGCCAAGTGTTGTGCCGAACCATTGCCCGATGAGGCATAGGCCACCGCATCCTTGCGGGATTTGGCCAGGGTGATCAACTCCGCGATGTTTTTGGCCGGCACCTGGGCGTTGACCAAGACCACATTGGGGAACAAGGCCAACACGCCCACCGGCTTGAAGGCCTTGAGGCTGTCATAAGGCAGTTTGGGGAACAAAGCCGGGTTGACCGCAAAAGACGAGGCATCGAGCATCAAGGTATGGCCATCGGGCGCGGCCTTGGCCACGGCACTGGCACCAATTTGGCCGCTGGCCCCAGGGCGGTTTTCCACCACCACATTTTGTCCAAGCAAATCGGCCATTTTGGGGGCCACCAAGCGCGCCATGGCATCGGCCCCGCCGCCGGGCGGATAGGTCACGATCAGGCTGATGGGTTTGCTGGGCCAGGCGGGGGTTTGGGCATGGGCCGCGGGCAGGCAGGTCGTCCACAAAACAGCTGCCAGGGTGAGCGATGCGCTTGTCATGCGCGTGATGTTCAGGTTCATGGTTGGGGCAAGTTGGGGTTGGGTGCGAGGTGGGTCATCTTAATCAGCTTGGAGCGCTTGGCGGGGGTGCAGGGCACCCAAATGAAGCATAAGTGATGCATGAGGGGCCTGAAAAAGGACTTGATTTTGTCTAGGACACGCATAAAATCATCAAAAGTGACACAAGTGACTTGTTGCCAAATTTTTGAGGTGATCCCATGCCCGCATCCACGCCCACCCTGCTGACCGCCAAAGACAAAGCACCCGATACAAACGGGTCCTACTTTTTGTCCACCCCGGGGACCGAATCCAAAATCACCATCCGATACGCTGGGCTCGATTACACCTCGTCCATGGTGGTCAATGCATATGCCTATGACAGTGGCTGGGAAAAGCGCAGTTCTGAATTGGTTGCGGTGGCGGCTAGCGAGGAAAGTGGCTCGGTGGTGTTCACCGCGGCATGGAAACAAACCAGCACCTACGGATCGGGCACGTCGGCTTCGAGCAATGTGTCTTGGTCCTTCACAGAGCTCAAGCCCAGCGGCAATGGCACACAACTGACCGATGCCTTGATCAATTCAGGCACCAAATCTGCGCCTTTTGAGGCTTTGTTTGGCACCAGCCCTGCGGCCGACTTGAACAATGACGGTGTGGTGGGCCCCAAAAACCTGACCAAGTCCACCACCGACACCGCCGGCGTGACATTGGCCCGGGATGCCGAAGGCACGGTGTACATCCAAGACAGCGTGGGTGGTGCGACCAAAAACATATTCATCCGCGATGGGCTGAACCAAAACAGCTACATGGTTGAGCAGCCCGATTACACCTGGGGTGACAGCAACAACGGCGGTGGCAGCAACAACAAAATTTTTGCCGTGGGCAAGGGCAGCCCCAAGGCCTGGGCCTTGACCCAAAGCAGCCAAGTGGCCGCGGCTTTTGACAGCGTCACCACCAACCTGGACTTCAACAACAACGACAACGGCTATTGGGCCTTGCGCAAAAACGAATACTGGAACACCAACAATGGGGTCAAAACCACCAGCACGGCCAATTGGAGCTTGCTCAAAATTGGCAGCGATGGCAATTTACTGGGCACGTCTAACAGCGTGCCCGTGGCTTGGTTGGAAGGCTACTTTGGACAAGAACTCAATGGCGATGGGGTTCAAGGGCCGGACCTGAAATGGAGCACCAAAGGCGGAGGCGGCACTTCGGCCAACCCGAGTGGTTTGCAAATCGCCAAAGACGCCGATGGTGCCGCTTTTCTGGTCAAGAGTTACACCAACAAAACCGATTTGCAGGATTTGAGCGACAACGGCGTGTTGATGATCAAGACAGCTAACGGCGATGCCATCAAAGCTTCTTTATCCGCCATGGGCCAAGACAGCTATGGTTCCGAGGTGACCAAGCTGGTATCGGTCACCGAAAGCGGTTCAGAGAACCAATATTTGTATGTGCGCAGCTACCGTGTCACCAATGCGGGCACCAGCAACGAGAAAACATCCAACATCAATTGGCAGGTTTACAAGCTGGCGCTGGGCAAAGACAGCAACGGCAACATCACTTCGGTGACCGCCAACTGGGACAAATGGTTGGAAAAAATTGGTGCCGAAGAAACCACCAAGGGCATCGATATCGATGGCAATGGCGAGATTGGCGTGGGCACCCCCACCACATTGCCCAATGCCACCGATACCGTCAACGAGGTTTTGGGTGTGGACAGCGAAGGCAGTTACTACATCATCCGTTCTGGCAGCACGCCGCTCTTGATCACCAATGGCAAGAGCATGTTTGAGGACAGCACCTGGCAAACCAAAGCCCCGGTGGCCATTGTCAAAGCCACGCCCGACAACGTGATCACGGGTTGGACCGCTGGCAACTACTATGCACTGACCAAAACGGTTTACAACCAAGGCGGCAAGCCCCAATACCAAATCGATGAAATCGATGCCAATGGCGAGTGGAAGAGCACCAAGCAATGGATCAACAACAACGACCGTTTGTCCAAATTTGAGGAAGTCTTCAACCAAGACCTCAATGGCGATGGTCAAAAAACCACCACCGCCAACCCCATCGTGCCCACCGCGATCTCGACGGATAACTGGGATGCCACCAAATCCAAATACAACAATGGCGTGGCCGTGGCCAAAGACGGGGATGGCCGGGTTTATGTGGTCACCGCCACCTACACCAATGGCACGGGCACACCTGCATTGACCGATCTCAAGCCCGTGGTTTACATGGGCGGGTCCATTCCCGACCTGGAAAACGGCTGGTCCAACAGCACCGAGCGCAATGAGCGCAAGATCATGGCCGCTGAGAAAGTGGACAACAAAGACGAGTATTTGTTGGCGGTCAAAAACACCAAAACCATTTTGGCGACCAACAAGGTCGAGGTGACTTGGGATATTTCGATTCTCAAAACGGCGACGGCGTTTGCTTCTTCCACCAACACCGGCACGGGTTATGTCGGGACAGGCTATGCAGGCACGGGTACTGGTTCGTACTACGCCACCATGAACACCGGCTCGGACTTGGCCAATGCCTTGTACATCACCGAGACAACCAATACCGCCACCATTGCTGGGCGCGAGCGCGAGTTTGGTCAAGACTTGAATGGCGATGGAAAAATCGGCATTGACTTGGGCAATTTGACCAAGTTGTCCACCGACAAATATGGCGTGCGTTTGGCCAAAGATAGCAACACTGGCCTCTACATCACCCAAGTGAAAAACAATGTGGAGACTGCCGTGGCCCTCAGTGGCGGCATGATGGGACAGTTGGAGTCGACCAGCAATTGGGAAACCCGCACGGCGGTGGCCGCAGAGGCCAAGCGCAATGCTTCAGGGGATATTGAGTTTTACCGGGTGGCGGTGCTGCGAAAGTCCAATGTCAACACCATGGGCTACGCCATGCCTGGTTCATCCACGCCGACGACCACCGACACCAGCACTTGGCAACAAACCTGGGACATTTTGCAGTTCGACACCAGCGGCAAAATGGTTTATGGCTCCATGGACAACGGCCAGTGGAAAGATGTCAACGTCTACAACCAAAAATCCATCGCCGACTTTGAAGAGTTCTTCAATGAGGATTTGAACAACGATGGCAAGGTGGGGGTCAACGCCGCGGGTTTGACCATGGCCTTGCTCGACACCCAAGGGGCCAGGCTGGCGCGCAACGCCAAAGACAACTCCATTTACATCGTCGAAGGTGTGGGCGAGGCGGCCAAAGCCAAATCCATCCGCACCAATGGGGGCGACTTGGAATACAAAAACACCTGGGGCACGGCGGGCAGTTACTCAGGCGGTAATTCACGCGAGGCGGTGGCGGTCGAGGCGGTCAAAGACAGTGCTGGCACGGTCACCGGTTACCGCTTGGCCATGAAGGAAAAATACACCAACTGGGAAGGCAAAGACAACGTCACCTGGTCCATTTTGAAGCTCGATGCCAAGGGTGCAGTGACCTACGGCCAGTGGGATGCGGCCAAAGGCTATTACGTGGATGAGAGCCTCTACGGCCTCAAATCCATTTCTTCCTACGAGGAAGATTGGTTCAAAGACGATTTGAATGGCGATGGCCGCATTGGCGTGGATGCCGCATCCTTGAAGCTGATCGAAACCGACACCTTTGGTGCCAAATTGGCGCGTGACGGTGAAAAATCGCTCTACATCGTTGAAGGCAAATCGGTCAAGTCCGTGGACAGTTCTTGGTTGGAATACGAGAACGCTTGGGGCAGCGGCTCCAACAAGAAGGAAGCGGTGGCGGTGGAAGCGGTGCGCGATGCCAGCGGGGCCATCACGGCTTACAAATTGGCCTTGAAGCAAACCGATATTTACGACGGCAAAGAAACCATTCGCTGGGAGGTCATGACCTTGGGCAGTGATGGCAAGATGAGCAAAAACGGAGCCATGGCCATGGCATCGGGCGGCTCCAGCACCTATTCCAACTCGATCGCGCCCTATGAGAGTTTGTTTGGCCAAGATTTGAACGGTGATGGCCGGGTGGGTGTGGATGTGAGCACCTTGACCAAGGGCACGACCGATCGGGTCGGTGTGACATTCGCCCGCGATACCGAAAATGCCTTGTACCTGATCAAAGCCGATGGGACCCCGGTGCCGATTGGCAATTCATCTTGGTTGGAATACGACAACACCTGGGGCAGCGGCTACAACAAGAGTGAAATCTATGCCATCGAGGCCATGGGCACTGGCGGCTACAAGGTGATTGTCAAGCGCAGCAATGCTTGGTATGCCAGCGCCGAAGACAAATCCAAGGCCGAAGTGACGGTCACCTGGGACTTGATGCAACTCGATCCCCAAGGGCAAGTCACCTACGGCTACAACGGGACCAATGGCATGTGGGTCAATACCTCTTTGTGGGGCTTGAAATCCTTGGCCCCCTATGAGCAGGAATTTGGACAAGACTTCAATGGCGATGGCGTGACCGGTGTGGACTTCAATGCCCTGAAAAACTATTCCGTCAGCACCGACACATCTGGCGTGCGTTTGTACCGCGACAAAGACAAGGCCTTGTACATCGTCAACGACCCTGCCAACCCCACCTCGATCAAGGCCATTGGCAATGCCTCCTACTTGGAGTATGACTACAGCTGGAGCACCAACAGCAACAAAGTGGAGGCCTATGCGGTGGAGGCCGTGACGGTCAACAATGCCATCACGGGCTATAAGTTGGTGCTCAAGCAAACCAACGTCAACAATGGTCAAACCGACCTCAACTGGCAAATTTTGCGCTTGGATGCCGATGGCACCGTCAATTGGGGCATGTCACCCACCGGTGGCGGCAACATCTGGACCAAGAAAATATCCCAGGTGGAGACGGCGATTGCGCAAGACACGCCCGAAGACGATGACACCATCATTGGCATAGACGCTTCACAACTGGTGTCTGCATCGCCTGCCAATTCGGGCGATGCCACCGACAGCATTGAACTGGTCAAGAGCAGCGATGGGTCCATCTTCATCAAAGACAGCCGTTCAGGCAGCAAGCTGGTTGCCCTGGCCGACGCCAACGGCAATGTGCCCAATTTGGAGTACAGCTACACCATGGGCGGCAGCACCAGCCAAGCCAAATTGATGGGCGTGGCCGCCAATGGGTCTGACTACCGGATTGCCTTGAAAACCACCGGTGGCACCACCACCAACTGGCAGTTCTACAACATCAGCGCTGAGGGCGTGTTGGACTGGACCAAGGTGATCAACACCCGCAGTGCCAGCAAATACGAATCGGCCTTCCAGCAAGAATTCGATGGCACCACCGGCTTTGGGCTGCAAGTCACCCTCAAGGCTTTGGACACCGACCCGGTCATCACAGGCTCAACCGATGCGTTTTTGAAAATCGATGAGGCCACCAGCACGGTTTACATCGCTGACGGCAATGCCACCGTGGCCATTGCCGACCCCAACGGCGGGGTGCCCAACTTCAATTACAGCCGCACGGGTTTTGAGTCCAAAGCCTATGCGGTGCACAAATTGGCCAACAACGGCGGCTATGTATTGGCGGTGGAAAAAACCACCACCGACTGGGCAGGCGAATCGATCAATTGGGAGGTCTACAAGTTGTCTGCGGCCACCAACGGCGAAGCCACGGTGAACTGGTCACAGACCAAATACCTGACCAACCTGGCCGATGTCGAAGAAATGCTTCAAAAAGACACGATTGCCGATACCGATGCGGTGGCAGGTTACCCCGAAGAGACCGCCACGGTTTTGAGCGCTGACACGGGCACTTACAGGGCGGCGCTGACCACCACCGGTGCATTGCACCTGTTCAAGTACGACAGCAATGGCGTGCGCCAACAAGACATCTCCGTGTTGGATGAATCCGGTTTGGCGGTGCGTTTGGAAAAATCCAGCACCTGGGACAGCGCATCGAGCTTCACCGCCAAGGTGGTGGGTGCGGAGGCGATTTTCGGCAGCGGCAACACCACCACACCGATTGGCTACAAAGTGGTGTTGGAAGAAACCACCATCATCGATGGGGGCAAACCCGATCAGCTTTGGAAGATCTACAGCGTGGGTTTGGGTGCTTCCAGCACCGATGCCAAAACCACGGCCGTGCTCTCGCCCGACCCCATCGTGAGCCACTCCATGGTCACCTGGGAAGACACCTTCCAACAAGACTTGAATGGCGATGGCAACGACAAAGGCATGGAAACCTTGGTCACGGAGGGGGTCAGCACCGACAGCGAAGACCTGGCCTTGGACGACTCGGGTGCCATCTACGTGAGTTTGGGGGATGACTGGATTCCGGTGTTGAACCAAGACCTGGGTGCAGAGTCGTTTGAGGATTCTGAGTCTTTCGCCAACAGCCAAATCAACAACTACGTGGTGGCGGCTGAATGGTCGACCGACACGCTGATGCTGATTTTGGAGCAAGAAGATTTTTATGCCGGCGATGAGGTCGACAGCAGCTGGGCCATTCACTTTGCCAACTACGACACCAACACCAAAGAAGCGATCTTGGATGAGACCAAAACGGTTTACACGGATGACCCGAGCGTGATTCAAACCTTGTTCCAGCAAAACGTTTCGTCACCCGTCCTTTGACATGGGCTTGCCCTTCCTAACCCATTGAAATGCATTTATGAAATCTCGTGCGCTTATTTTTGGTGTCGTGGGTCTGTTGTCCCTGGTCGGTTGCGGCGGTGGCGACAGCAGCACCAGCGCCAGCTCCAGCTCCAGCTCTGGCATATCCATTTCCTCTCGGCCTGCCCTGGGTTGTTTCTCTGACGGTGCCAAGGTCGAGGCCTACAACACCGCTGGCACCCTGATTGGCACGGGTACCGTGTCGTCGTGCGATGCCGCCATCACCTTGCCCGCCACCCACACAGGGCCGGTGTTGCTCAAAGCCGTGGGTGCGGCCGGTGTGACCTATTTCAACGAAAAAGACCCCGATAACCCAGCGGCCTTTGGGGCGGGCAGCAGCATGTTGTCGGTATTGCCCAGCGTGGCCACGGGTTCGGTCTATGGCATCAATGTCATGACCAATTTGGTGGCGGCAGCGGCTGGCATTGATGCCAGCGCACCGGTCGCACCTGCGGCCGCCCAAATCACCACCGCCAAAGCATTGGCCTTGGGTGTGTTGGGTTTGTCAGAGGCCGATTTGGGTGGGGATATTTTTGCCGCACCCGTGGCCTTGAAGAGCAAAACCGACAAATCCTTGACGGGTGATATCTCGGGCAAGATGCTTTACGCCACCATGCTGGCCGAATTGGCGGCCTCGTCCACGGGCAGCCCAGCCACCCAAGCGGCCACTTTGTTCACCAGCATGAAGTCTGCCGCCACCAGCAGCACCGGTGCCGCCACCAAATTGGCTTCGGTGTCGCAGGTGATGCTCAAAGCTGTGTCCAATATTTCCAGCGGTAAATCGGCCGCGCTGCAAAGCTTTGGTGCCACGGGCTACGCGGTGCCATCCACTTTGGCCACCAGTTACACCGCGGCCGTGACCGCGGCCACCCAGGCCATCAAAACCAAGACCAATGAAACCACGGTCTCTTTGGCGGTGCCAGGGGCCACCCAAACCGCCGCCACCGTGAAGGTGGTGCCAGCAGTGGGCTATTTTGGTAAAGGTGCCAAGGTTTTTGCCATCGATCCCAGCACTGGGCAAGCCATCAACAGCGACCCGGTCACGACCGATGACACTGGCGTGGCCTCCATCAGCCTGGGCACCTGGGACAAGCCTTTCATCTTGAAGGTGGTGGGCGACACCAGCGTTCAGTACTTTGATGCAGGCTTGAACCAGAAAGTGAATTTCACCGGAACCGATGTGTTATTGGCCCTGGTGCCCGCCGACTCCAAGGTCACCAATGGTTCGGTGATCGGGGTCACCCCGCTGACCCATGTGGCCGCAGCCTTTGTGGTCCCCAGCGTGGACAGTTTGCAAATCACCTTGGCCAAAGACCAAACCATGGCCAGCGCCATGCTCGATGCCATGGTGCGGGCCAGGACTTTTTTTGGTTTGACGGATTCGGGCATCAAAAGCACAGCGATTTTGCTCAACCCCTTGTTGGCACCTGAGCGTTTGGCTTCTTCCAGCGATCGCATTGATCTGAGCAAAGAGGGCGGCTTTTGGGGGATGTACTTTGCAGAGTTGTCCAAGTCGGCCAATGTCAACAGCGAAGTCTCTTTGATGGCCTTTGTGAAGAAATTATTCGACCAGGTGTTGGTGCTCAAAGCCGCCAACTATTCGGACACGGCGGCCACGGCCTTCAATGCCACTGGCCTGAACAATGTGCTGAAAACCGCCGCAGGCAGCGTGTCCAGTGGCAGCAAAACATTCCGCAAAACATCGGTGTGTATCGTTGAAAACACCTACAGCACCATGAAGACCTTGTTCACCACGGCCACCACGACCACCAAGGCCAATTTCCAAACCTTGACCCGCACCCAGATGGACAGCATGCGCAGCGATTTTTCTTCGTCCCTCAACTACCAGTTGTTGGCCACCTCATGGGACATGGAACCGGTGACGGCAAGCACCAACTGCAATCCATGATGGTTTGCTGCGTTTGGGGCAATGGTGATTGGGTGAACCTCTAAATCACCCTTTGCCTCAAACGGGTTGAAACCCACTCGGCCAACATCACCATGGCCAAGATGACCAGCAGGACCAAGGCCACGCGGTCCCACTCGAACACATCAATGGAGGCATTGAGGGCCATGCCCAAGCCCCCGCCGCCGACCAAACCCAAGATGGCCGATTCGCGCACATTGATGTCCCAGCGGAACAAAGCGATCGCCACAAAGGCCGGCTTGACCTGTGGCCAGTGGCCATATAGCAGTCGGCTGACCAGTGGAGCACCTGCGGCACTCAGGGCCTCCAAACTGCCGGGGTGGGCTTCTTCCAGCGCCTCCGACAGCATCTTCCCGATGAAGCCAATCGAGTGGAAAGCAATCGCGCAGGTTCCCGCCAAGGTACCGGGGCCAAACATGGCGACAAAAAACAATGCCCACAGCAGGGTGGATATGCTGCGCGTGGCCACCAACACCATGCGGGCAGGGCCGTTGAGCCACCACCAAGGGGTGATGTTGCGTGCGGCCAGCAAGGCAAAGGGCAGGGCCAGCAGCACGCCCAAAACGGTGGACAGAAATGCCACGGCCAAAGAGTCCAACAGCGCTTGGTGAACGGTTTGGGCACCGGTGTTTTGGGGTTTGAAGTAAAAAGCCCATTCCACCGGCCACATGCGTTGCAGCAGGTCTTTCATTTGCTCGGGGGCATCCCATAAAAATTCAGGGATGATGTCCACCGAGCGCATCGACTGGACCACGGCCAAGGTGCAAAAGCCATATATCAGCCAGCGCCCCCATTGCTGCTGAGGGCTCAGGCGTTGCCAGCGGTGCGTTGGGTGGCTGGGGCTGCTCATTGGCCAAATACCTTTTTCACCAATAACTGCAGGCCTTCGCCCAACACGATCAAGCCCATGATGCACAGCACCATGCCCAGCACAAAGTCGTAGTCAAAGCGTTGGAATGCGGCGAACAACGTGCCGCCAATGCCGCCAGCGCCCACAATGCCCACCATGGTGGAGTTGCGCAAATTGCTGTCCACCTCATAGGCGATGAACCCAATGAACCGAAACAAGACTTGGGGCAAGATGGCAAAGCCCAGCACATTGGCAAAGTTTGCGCCGGTGGCGCGCACGGCCTCGACCTGCTTCATCGACACTTCTTCAATCGCCTCGGCAAACAGTTTGCCCAAAAAGCCCACCGAGGCCACCGTCAGCGCCAAGATGCCCGCCAACACGCCAAAGCCCACGGCTTTGACAAACACAATGGCCACAATGACCGGGTGAAAGGTGCGGCACAAGGTGATCACAAAACGCGCCACCCAAGTCACACTGCTGGGCATGAGGTTGCGAGCGGCCAGCAAGCCCATGGGCAAGGACAGCGCCACACCTGCGGCCGAGGCCAGCACCGCAATTTGCAAGGTCTCCCACAGACCTTTGATGAGTTCTGCGCGCGGGTCAAAAACCGGTGGAAACATGCGGTTAACAAATTTAGCGGCTCCATCCATGCCAATGACCAACCGTGCCCAACTCACATCGATGCGCGACAAGGCCCACAGCAACACCAACAGCAACACCCACCAGCCCAATTGCTGCGCACGGCCCATGCGAAAAGCCCGCACATGCGCTGGAACTGCACTGGGCTTCATGGCGATTTCAATCCAGCCAAGAGCGACCACCGTAAATGGTGCTCAAGTGTGCATCGCTGAGTTCATGGGCAGGGCCATCAAACACCACTTGCCCTTGGTGCATGCCCACGATGCGGTCTGCACACCGCTTGGCCAAGGCCACATCGTGCATGTTGACGATGACCGGAATGGCCCTTGACTGACCCACTTGTTTGAGCAAGTCCATGATGTCGGCCGAGGTTTTGGGATCCAAGGAACTGGTGGGCTCATCGGCCAGCAACAAAGCGGGCGACTGCATCACGGCACGCGCAATGCCCACGCGTTGGCGCTGCCCACCCGACAAAGAATCGGCCCGGGCATTGACAAAATCTTGCAGGCCCACCAGCCCCAAGGTTTGCCAAGCGCGGTCAATGTCGACCGGGGCAAATTGGCGCAGCCAAGCCCGCCAGGCTGGCGTGTGACCCAGCACACCGGTGAGCAAGTTCTCCATCACGCTCAAGCGCTCCACCAGGTTGTACTCTTGAAACACCATGCCGATGCGTGAACGCGCTTGGCGCAAGCCTTCTGCATTGAGGCCGCGCAATGACACGCCATCTAAAAAAATATCCCCTGCACTGGGCTCCACCAAGCGGTTGATGCAGCGGATCAGGGTGCTTTTTCCCGTGCCGCTGGGGCCGATGATGGCGGTCAGGGCAGGGGTGTCAAAGCACAGGTCAATCCTGTGCAACACGGGCTTGCCAGGCACATAGGACTTGCCCAGCCCGCGCAACTCCAAGCGGGTGGCCATGGCTTATTTTTTGGCAGCTTGTTCAGCGGCTTTGTCCACCGTGCGCACCACTTCCCAGTCGCGGGCGTAACTGATGCTGACAAAGCGGTCGGCACCATCAAAGTTTTTTTGCATCTCAGCGGGGAAGCGGTAGTCGGCAAAACACTTCAGCATTTTGTTGGCCAACTCGGGGGCCAAATCGTGGGCGTAGGCAAAACTGGAGGTGGGAAATCGTTGGCTGCGGTAGATGATGCGAAAGTCGGCTTCTTTGATTTGACCGCGATCGACCATGCGGTCAAACACATCACTGGCCACATGGGCAGCGTCATAGTCGCCAGTGCCCACGCCCAAGATGGATTGATCGTGTTTGCCCGAAAACTTGATCTCGTAGTCTTTGCCAGGTGCCAAGCCTTGACCCGGCATCAATGCCAAGGGGGCCAAATGGCCAGAGTTGGAGGACGGCGAGGTGTGGGCCACTTTTTTGCCTTTCAGATCGACCGGTTTTTGCAGCGTGCCGCTGGCCTTGACCACGGTGATCAGGTTATAGCCCTGATAGCCTTTGGCATCGCCCTTGACCGCAAAGGGGATGGCCCCTGCTTTGTTGACGGCAAACACGGTTGGCCCGGTGGAGAAGCCGCCCACATGCAAACGGCCAGAGCGCATGGCCTCGATTTGGGCTGCATTGTTTTGGACTTGGTAGAACACCACTTTTTTACCCGTGCACTGTGCCAAGTGGTCGGTGAAGGGTTTGAAAATGTTTTCGTATTTGGCGGGGTCTTCCACCGGGGTATAGGTAAAGACCAAGGTGGATGGGTTCTTCCATCTGGCCGGGTCTTTGGGGGTATCGGCCAACAGGTCTTTGTTGGCATCGCAATACATGCTGTCCAAGTCGCCGCGGTGGGGGCAAGCCTCTTGGGCTTGCGCCGTTACAGCGACCCAAGACAGGGCGATGGCAGCAATGAAATAGGGCATGACAAGTCTCCTAATCGACGTATTCAAGAAATTTGGCCATGATTGTGGTCCATCGCGGGCCCGTCAGATCTCGCCATAAACCCTGATCATGCGCTGGCTCACATGCCTTCACTGCGCAATGTCACCAAGCCTTTGGGCGTGTGCAGCACCGCTTGAAGATTGGCCGGGCCGGGTTCGATGGACACATGGTTCAGGCCCACTGCGGCATAAGCGGCTTGCAATTTGGCCGCCGTGGGGTGGCTGATGCTCAGGCTCTCCAAACTGACTTTGGAGCGCGGCAAGGTGTTGCGCGGGTGCATGCGCAAGGGGTCGGCCTCGCCTGGTTTGCCCCATTGAATGAGGCTGGGCAAGCCGCCTTGGAACAAACGCTGGCCATCGGGCCGCAGGCTGAATTGCCAATGCAGCAAACCCTTGGGGGTTCGGCGTTGGGCATGGATCACCGTGCCCCGGTCTATGCCTTGGTCGTACCAGGCTTGGCGCGCCGCTTGGATGTCGGTGGTGCCGGCCACAAAGTGCAGCAAGCGGGGCTCTTGGGCCACACTTTTTTGAATCTGCGGGTCATCCATGTCAAACCAGCGTGCATTTTTGGAGCGCAGGGCGGTATCGGCCTGGGGGTTGATGGCGATGATTTCAAAATAAGCCATCGGGTGTTGGGGGGTGGCGATTTTGAACAATCGGTTGTGGGTGCCTTGTTTTTCATGTTCGCCACCGGGCCCAGGTGTGATGCCCAAGGTGTCTTCGCACCATTGCACACCCTGGGCCAAGCTGGCGGCCACCACCACCAAATGATCGATCTGTGTTTTCATGCCCGCACCATACCACTGTGGGCGGCTCGGGCTTGGGCACAATGTCAGCATGCAAGCCCGAGCCCTTGATACATTGGAATCACCATGAAGCCCTGGCAGGACTTTCCGCCCGCATTGGCCCGTTCGGTCCACACCGTCTTGACCGACATCGACGACACCTTGACCACCCACGGGCGTTTGTTGCCAGCGGCTTACCAGGCCATGGCTGATTTGCAGCAAGTGGGTTTGCGGGTGATCCCGGTCACAGGTCGCCCAGCCGGTTGGTGTGACCTGATTGCGCGCACCTGGCCTGTCGATGGGGTGATCGGCGAAAACGGCGCGTTCTACCTTTGGCACGACCCAGAGCACCATGTCTTGCGCAGCCACCACTGGTCCAATGGTGATGACCGATCGCAGATGGCCCAGCGCTTGGTGGCCGTGCGTGATCGCATTTTGCGCGAGGTGCCTGGTGCTGGGGTGGCCAGCGATCAGTTTTGTCGCTGGTATGACTTGGCGATTGACTTTTGCGAAGACGTGGCCCCACTGCCTGCGGCACAGGTGGACCGCATCGTGGCCATCATGCGCAGCGAGGGCATGACGGCCAAAGTCAGCTCCATCCATGTCAATGCGTGGTGGGGCGACTGGGACAAGTTGGGCATGG
>JACCED010326157.1_pt1 | contig 15060 bp, 3 predicted proteins | sample 7455021 | NCBI WGS metagenome assembly JACCED01 (sample SAMN15323456, study PRJNA562643) | freshwater metagenome | isolation source: river surface water | place: USA:Blue River Watershed | collected 2017-08-19 | reverse complement strand
CCGCGATCCAGTTGGTGATCGCGCTAACCCGCCAGGGGCCCGTGCCTCCCTCGGTCGCTCTCTTGAGCATCAGCGCTGCAAACGGGTAACCCAGCGCCGAACACAGCGGTAAAATGGTCGCTAAAGATGATCGCATCCATCGGGAACGATGCGCGCCCGCGCGCAAATTCCCGCCCTTTCTAGAACTTGCCCTCCGTCACCATCGGAAAGTGGTCCGTGCGGAACGGACTCGCTGGCAGGTTCGCGGCGTTCACCAGATTCGGAAGCGCGTCCTCCCGCCATGCGAAGCGCACCGCCACGGGCTTTGGTACGCTGGCGCTGCTCACCACCAGCGTGTCGCCTTCAATCTTCGCCTTCGCTTCGCTGAACACCTTGTCCTCGCCCGCGATCGTGAAGAAACTCAGCTCCGCGCCATCCTTCGCCTTCAATCCTTTGCCGTGCTCGAAGGAAATCCGGATCTTGTCGCCCTCGACTTTCGCGCTTTTGTAAAGCGGTCCCGAGTATTCACCGATGTCTTTTTTGCCGTAGGTTTTGGCAAGCGCCCACAGCGCCAGTCGGTGCCCGACGTCCTGTTTGTTGGTGGGATGGATGTTGTCCACGTTCCCGATGTCCATCGTCACGGCCATGCCGGTGTTTGGAACCGTCTTGAGTGTTTCAAGCTGCGCCTCCCATAGCTCCGCGCATGGGGTAATGTCCGCGCTCGGATTCGTCTTGTTGTATTTGTACGGAGCGATCTGCACGAAGTAGAACGGCATTTCAGGATTGTGGAAATCCTCGCGCCAGTTGCGGATCATCGCTGGGAAAATGGTCTTGTACTGCTGTGCGCGCGACACGTTCGATTCGCCCTGATACCAGATCGAACCCTTCACCGTCAGAGGCAGCAGCGGCGCGATCATCCCGTTGTAAAGGTTCGCGGGACGATGCGGGTGCTGCCGTGGATGCACCGGAGCCTGTGGCGGGCGCGGCTGGGGTTTGCCTTCCGCCTTTGCCGCGTCGGCCTGCACCTGCCAGGCGGCTTTTGCCTTCACGTAAGCCTCCTGCGCTTTTTCAGGATCATATGTCGTCACCTGCGTGTCCCAACGCTCCAGCAACGGCTTCAAGCTCGCCTCAGCCTCCAGCTTTGCGCGGCTCGCCCACGACTCCGCCGGGGTGCCGCCCCAGTTCGAGCCCAACAAACCTACTGCAACTCCATTGAGTTTTTTGTGCAGGTCGCGTCCGAAGAAATAACCCACTGCGGAAAAGCTGCTCACCGTATCCGGCGCGCACACCACCCATGCGCCCGCGAGGTCTTCCTGCGGCGTTTCAGCCGGCGTCTTTGTCACCTTGAAGTGGCGGATCAACGGATAGTTCGCCTCGGCGGCTTCTTCCGCCGCTCTGTCCGACTGCAAAACGCTCCACTCCATGTTCGACTGCCCGGAGCAGATCCACACCTCCCCCACCAACACATCCTGCACTTTCAATGTGTTCTTGCCCGAAACCGTCATCTCAGCCGGTGTTTTTGAAGCGCTGAGCTGAAGTTTCACGGACCACTTGCCGTTCGCATCCGCCGTGGCGCTGCCCGTTTTGCCACCGAGGGAGACAGTGACTTTCTCGCCCGCATCGGCCCAGCCCCAGATGGTCGCGGGTTTGTCGGCCTGCAGCACCATATGGTCGCTCAGGATTTTGGGAAGACGCACGTCGGCCTGCGCGTGCCAGACGGGGGCGAGGCTCAGCAACAGTGCGGCTGCGGGAAGACGGTAGGTTCTTGTGGATGGGTTCATGGGTAGGTTGGGGGATGAAGGTTCTCGGTGGCTCAACGATGAGCTGCGAGGGGCAGGTTTCTTATGCACTGCCGTCCGCCAGCTCAAGATTTCCTTCGCCACCCGCACTTGGCGGCCGGAAAACCCTGGGACCGCGCAGCCCCAGCTGCGCCTCGACGCGGACTGCACCAAAGGGGTGGCAAGGCGGCACCATGGGTCAGCACCGAATGGTTACACCCCATCCGAATGCGAACACGTCCAAGCGTAGCTGGGGCTGCGCGGTCCCAGGGGGGAGCCATGATTCGCTGTGCCGGATCAAGTGTTGTCTCGGCGCTCGAATGATGAGGCGCCCTTGGTGCTCCAGAAATTTGCGGGGTTGCGGACGCATGTGAGTGTCACGCGTCATCACCGCGCCCTCCGCTACCGGCGCGCCCTCAACGGTCCCGCCGGTTTCTTGCGCTGGACGGTTTTTTTGGATTTGACCGCTTTCAGCGGCTTGATCTGCTTAGGCCCTTTCGCCGCCGCGTGTTCCGGCTGATGCATGCTGCGCTTCCTCTTGCGACCCAGGGCAAGCTCCATGAACTCTTTCTGCGCATGGTGCGCCGGCTTTGACGGCAGCCCAGAATGTTTGATCGGCGTCCCGCACCGCCGGTACATCGCGTCTGTTCTCAACTCCCACGCCTTGGTGTCGTCCTGCAGCATCCGCCCGAGAATCTCGTGCACCACCCGGTCTTTTAGCGCCGCATCCTCGATCGGAAACACCGCCTCCACGCGGCTGTAGAAATTCCGCGGCATCCAGTCCGCGCTCCCCGCGTACACCAGCGGGTCACCGCCGTTCTCAAAATAATAAATCCGGCTATGCTCCAGAAAACGGCCGATGATCGAACGCACCCGGATGTTTTCGCTCACCCCGGGAAGGCCCGGGCGCAGGCAGCAAATCCCGCGCACGATCAAATCGATTTGCACGCCTGCGTTTGACGCCTCGTACATGGCCTCGATGAGCTCTCTGTCCACCAACCCGTTCATCTTCGCGATGATTCGCGCCGGCTTGCCCGCCTTCGCCCGCAGCGTCTCCTGCCTTACCAACCGCAGGATCTCGTCGTGGAGCGTAAACGGTGCGATCAACAGCTTGCTCGCCCCCTGGAAACGCCCGATCCCCGTCAGCAGGTTGAAGAGTTTTGTTGTGTCCTCCACAAACGCGGGGTTCGATGTGAAAAACGAGATGTCCGTGTACAGCTTCGCCGTCGACGGATTGTAGTTCCCCGTTCCAAGGTGCAGGTAGCCGCGGATCCGATCCTCGTCCTTGCGGATGACCAGCGTCATTTTCGAATGCACCTTGTGGTGCACCATCCCGTACACCACGTGCACCCCAGCTTCCTCAAGGCGACGCGCCCACAAAATGTTGTTCGCCTCGTCAAAGCGCGCCTTCAATTCCGTCACCGCCGTCACTTGTTTGCCGTTGCGCACCGCGCTCATGAGCGCACCCACCACCCGCGCGTCCCCGCCCGTGCGATAGAGCGTCTGCTTGATCGCGAGCACCTGCGGATCCGTCGCCGCCTGTTCTAGAAAATCCACCACCGTGCTGAAACTTTCGTACGGGTGATGCAGCAGCACGTCCTGCTCCCGGATCACCTCAAACAAATTCTCCGAGTCCCTCACCGCCGCACCCACAGGCGCCACAAACGGCGGATCCCGCAACTCGGGCGAATGATCCCCCGCGCACACCGCCATCAAGCGCACCGGGTTGAGCGGCCCGTCGATCCGGTACACGTCGCCCTCGTCCAAATCGAGGTTGTCCATCAGGTAGTGGCAGATCTCCTGCGGTGTGGTGTGGTCCACCTCGAGGCGCACCGCCGCGCCGCGCCGCCTGTTGTGCAGCTCCTGCTCGACCGCGCTCAAGAGGTTGCGGGTGTCGTCCTCGTCGATGTAGAGCTCGCTGTTGCGCGTCAGGCGGAAATGCCAGTAGCCCAGAATCTGCGTTCCGGGAAAAAGGTCCGCGAGGTAATGGCAGATCAGGTTGCCCAAAAAAACATAGTCGCGCTGCTCCTCGGGTCCGGGCAGCCGCACAAGGCGGGGCAGCACCCTCGGCACCTGCACCACCGCGAGCCTCCGGCCTGCGCGCCCGCTCCCGTGCGCCGTCGGATCGCCCGCAATTTCGCTTCTTCGTTCGCCCGCGCGCTCACCTGAACGCTCGCCTGCGCGATCGCCCGAGCGCTCGTTCACCACCTCCAACTGCAGGATGATGTTCAGCGATTTGTTGAGCAGCTGCGGAAACGGATGCGCCGGATCAATGCCCAGCGGCGTCAGCACCGGCCGCACCTCCTCCTCGTAATACCGATCCAGCCACGCCTTGCGCTCGCCTTCCAATTCCTCGGGCCGCAGGAAGCGGATGTTTTCCTTCGCCAGCTTCGGGACTAAATCCGAGCGCCAGCATTCAAACTGGTCGTCCACCATCCCTTTCACACGCTCGCGGATCGCCCGCAGCGTTTCGGTGGCGGTGCGCCCGTCCATGGAGCGTTCCACCAGGTTGCTCTCAATCTGCTGTTTGACGCCCGCAACCCGCACCTCGAAAAACTCGTCCAGGTTCGAGCTCACGATGCTGAAAAACTTCACACGCTCCAGCAGCGGGTTCCGCACGTCCAAGGCTTCCTCCAGCACCCGCTGATTGAATTCCAGCCAGGAGAGCTCTCTGGAAATGAAATGTGTGGCGGGATGGTCGTTCATGGCTGGCGCGTCAATGTGTACGCGTTGATGTATGCGGTGAGGCCGATTGCGGGAAGCCTGCTCACGTGAAATTCCCACGACAACGCTCCTTTTGCAACCGGTGTCTCGCCCGCCAACGCCGGCAGGCAGCACGGCAGCGCTCCTCTGCCTTTAAGTTTTCCGCTAAGGCATTTCTCCCGCGCGGGTCATCGAAGCATATGAAGCTCCTCTCCACTCTTTTCGCGCTTTTCGGACTCACGTTCTTTGTGAAAGCGGACCCGCTTGCGGTCGGTTCTCCTGCCCCCGAACTCACCGCGCTCGACCAGAACGGAGCCCCCGTCGTCTTAAAGGAAGTTTTCGCGAAGGGCCCGACCCTTGTGTATTTTTACCCGAAAGCTGACACCCCCGGTTGCACCAAGCAGGCTTGCAGCATCCGGGACGACTGGGAACCCCTCAAAGCGAAGGGTATCCAAGTGCTGGGCGTCAGCGGGGACGAGCCGGGCGCGCAGAAAAAGTTTGAGCAGAAGTATAATCTTCCCTTCACCCTTCTCTCAGATCCTGAGGGCAAGCTCGCAGCCGCCTTCGGAGTGCCTTTCCTGAACAAGATTTCCAAGCGCATGTCCTTTCTTATCAAAGACGGAAAGGTCGTCTGGAACATGCCCGCGGCTTCCACCGCAGAGCATTCCAAGGATGTGATTAAGGCGTTTGACGCCCTGCCCAAGTAATCCCCAGTTCTGGGCACAGGGGGCGCCCCGACTGCTCCCAAAACCCGGCCGACGCAATTCACGAGGATTGCTGCTAGGCGGCTCCTCCAAAATGCGCGCCCCGTCATGAGCGGGGCGCTTTTTTTTTTGTCACAAAAAACCGCGTGATTCTAGATATTCCCAGAAGGCAAATTACTCTGTTGCGTCTCTGTAAAAGCTTTGGGAAGCGCCCGGATTTTACGGCGTTCCGTATACGTCAAATTTGAGAAAAACAGCGCGGATTTTCGCAAATTTGAGAGTCAAGCGAGCTGAATGTGTCGGTCTTGTGAAATTTTCTTAAATTTTTCCGAAGCACCGGGTGTCTTGGGGATGCTGAAATTCAGGCTGTCTGGAGGCTTTTTTCAGAGTGTCCAGCAGAAGTTTCGCTAATTTTTCATGTGAAAAACCGGCGTTTGCACGGGGCATGCTTAAAGTGAGGGAGATATTCCACGGTGCTTCCCCATCCTTGGGTGGGGAAGTGCAACTTACACAGTGTCACCTCCAGATCCGACAAGACCCGAGCCGCCTTCCAAAGAGACGGATAGAGTGTTGCGTCCCTTCGTTTTGCGAAGGGAACGGCGACCCTGCGCGCGTGTGTCACGGAGGCGTTTCCGGGAGCAAATCCGGGTTGCTGGAGGCAAGGAGCGCAGGCGGCTCCGTTCGCTGGCGCCTTCCTGGGTGGCCCGGAATTTTCCCAAATTTGCGAATTCCGCCGCAATGGAGGCGCTGCAGGACCATGGGCCCCAGCAGCTTTTCCGGATGTCGCCGCTGCTCACGAAGCTGGTCACCTTCTGGTCGCTTCTGGCGTTTTTCATGACCGACCTGCCCGTCCGCGCCGCGACGCAGGTCTGGTCCGGCACGTCGGGCGGACTCTGGACGCTCCCGACCAACTGGGTAAGCTCGGCGGTGCCGGGCGCCGAGGACATCGGCAGCTTCAACCTGAGCGCACCGATGCTCGTTTATCTCGGCGGGGGGACTACATCGATTGGTGGATTGAATTTGGTGGGCACCGGTCCGCTGAACCTGCTCGGCGGGACAAGCAATTTCGTGCTGCAAAACACCTTGGACATCGGCGCCGCCGGTCTGTTCCTCGGGCCCACGGCGGGTGCGCTTTCGCTGGGGATGGGCACCACGGTGAATGTGACCGGCAGCCTTAGCGGCTCGGGCGGCCTGCTCAAGACCGGGAACGGCGTCCTGCGCCTGAGCGGCACCGGAGGCGGCGGTTTCACGGGCGATGTCACCGTCAATAGCGGCATTTTAGCGATCATGAACTCCACCGCCCTGAGCGGCGTGACGGCGCCGATCTCCGTGGGCGGAGCCGCCGGCTTCGGTTTTTCGGGAGGGATGCTGGTGCTCGACGGCGGCACCGCGGGCTTGACGCTTTCGCAGGGCGTGACCCTCGCCGGACGCGGTCCGCTCGCGGTCAACAGTGGTGCGGCGCTCTTGTCGCTTGGCAACAACACCATCAGCGGGCCGGTGGTAATGGCTGGGCCGGGTGCGGCCTCCGCGTTCGCTGCGGGCTACGGCAATACGACGATTTCGGGTTCGCTGAGCCTTGGTTCGACGAACATTGGGATCTTCACTGGCAACGGCAACGTCGTGATGTCGGGCTTGATCAGCTCGTTTGAAAACGCCATCGACCGTTTGGTGAAGACAAATACAACCCTCGCGACTTCGCTCTGGCTGCAAAACACCGACAATAATTTCCTCTCCTCGGTCAGGATTGACGCTGGTTTTGTGAGGGTGTCCGATGCGCGCGCTCTCGGGCGTAACGTTGGCACTGCAAACATTCAATTTAATGGCGGCAACTTGGAGGTGCGTGCGGATGCCGAGACGATCCCCAGCTTTGCGAATAAGTCCGTCTCACTAGCCTCTAACAATGGCACGATCATTGTCGACAGGGCTCTGGGTGGCAGCGGGCTTGCGCAGACGGTCACCTTTGGCGCGTTCACGTTTGGCGCGGCGGGCAGGACGCTCACGATCTTGGGCCGGGACGGGTGCGGAGTGACTTTGGGCACGTACGGCAGTTTGGGAGGCGCTGGGAATAACAACACCACTGTCACCAACAGCTCCAACGGGCTGCTGACGCTCAATGGGAACATCCCGATTGGGGATAATGCCACGCAGCGATCGCTGACGATTGGAGGCAACGCAGATACGATTTTGAACGGCAGCGTGCTTTCTTCCTCAGCATCTCGTCTGGACGTGTTTACCAAATCCGGCCAGGGGCTTCTGATCGCCACAGGCACCGGCTCCGATTACAAAGGCACGACCACGGTAAGCGCTGGGGTGCTGCAGATTGGCACTTTTGGAATGATCAACGGGGGCACGCTGTTCAACAGCATGATTGCCCTTGGCGCGACAACCGTGGCCGGCGCATTGAACTACGCGGGATCGGCGGGTGAAACCTCCGCCAAGTTGCTCAATCTCGCTGGCACCACCGGGGCGGGGATTCTGCTCGCGAACCAAGGCGGCTCCACCGCGCTCGAGTTCACTTCGCCCGTGGCAGCCACCGGTTCCGGGGCAAAAGCTCTGGTGCTTGGTGGCACAAGCGCCGCCTTGAACAGGATCTCCGGACTACTCACCGAAACCGGCGGCTCGACCTCGGTGTTCAAAGTGGATAACGGGGCCTGGGTGTACGCGCCCATCCTTCCGGCCGGAGCCACGATGGTCGCGGGGACGGTGACCGGTGTCACCGTGACAACTTCCACAGCGGCTGCTGGAGTCGGCACGCTGCAGGTAAACTCTGCGGCGGGAGTGGTTCCCGGAATGACAGTAACTCACGCAAACATCACCGGTGGCATCGTGGTGACCGCAGTGATCGGAAACACGCTGTATCTTTCGGGAACCGTGAATACTTCAACGGTCACGGCCGGCACCACGATTACGATTGGAACCCTCACCAGTTACAGGGGTAACCTCACGGTGACCGCCGGAACTTTGCGTCTCCAGCAGACTAGTAGCACGACCGCGGTGGGGACGGATTTGCTGGGCGGCACCAGTCAGGTGATTTTCAACGCGGACAGTGCGGCACCTGGATTGGGTCGGCAGACTGCTGGGGGGCGTTTCCAGTATCAGGCTTTCAGCGCGGGGACTCTGGACTCAGGTGGCGCGTTGAATGCCAGCGCCGGTGCCGGGGTGATTGAACTCACCAGTGGCGGCACACTGCGCTTTGGGGGCGCGGTGTCCGCAGTGCGTTCTGCGGGTGCGATTGTGGATTTCCTGCCCGGCACGGGCCGGATCGAGCTGGGCACGTATACGCTCGTGAACTCTCTCATCGGCGGCTGGGCGCTTCTGAACGGCACGAGCTTTGCCGGCACGCTCACCGGCGGGACGGTGGCTGCGGCAACCATGACGCCGCTGAACGTAGGCAGTGGCGGTGTTTCGACGACCAATTACTCACTCACCGGCGGCTCGACCTCCACGGGGTCGCTGGTGATGAACGCCCTGCAGCTTACCAGCGTGTCGGGTGGCACTACATTCAATCTTGGTGGTAGCTTGACGCTCACCTCTGGCGGACTGCTCTTTAACAACTCCGAGGGCGCGATGACCATTGCGGGAAGCCATTTGGGAAGCGGTGCGGCGGAATCCATCTTCATCATTAATGGCACCACGCCCGCCAACGCGCTTACGGTGAGTTCCTCGATTGCTGCGGGTAGCCTGACCATTGGCGGCACGGGGCTGCTGGTGTTGAGTGGAACCAGTGCCTTTACGGGGGCTGTGACAGTGAACAGCGGCACCCTGCGCTTGAGTGGCGCTGGTGCGCGCTTGGGGCTGCCAATTGCCGCAACACAGACGGTGGTTCGCCAGGGGGCAACGCTGGACGTGAACGCCGCCGGCTCAAGCCAGTTGCTTTACACAGGCGGGCCGACCCTGCCGCTGATCACGCTCGGACCGCTGGTCGGAGCGGGCTTGCTCGACAACACCAGCGCCACGGCTGCCGCGGTGTCGATTGGGACCGCAGCCTCTACGGCTGCCGGCGTGTTTACAGGGATCATTTCCAATAGCGGCGGCGGGTCACTGGCAGTGGTGCGCAACGGTGCGTCGGGAACCGTGTTTTTGACTGGATTGAACACCTACACCGGCCCGACGGTTTTGAGCGGGGGCGCGGTGCTGGGGGTGACCAATCTTGCCAACGGTGGGGTGGCCAGCGGTATCGGCGCGTCCTCGAGCGATGCGGCCAACTTGGTGTTTAACGGCGGCTCCCTCCAGTACACGGGGGCGAATGCGAGTTTCACGCAGTTCACGCAGACGCCATCGGTGTCCACGGACCGTCTTTTCACGCTGGCGGGGAATGCAACCATCGATTCCTCTGGCAATTATGGAAACTCCGCTTTGGCTGCGACGCAAAACAATGCGGCACTGGTTTTTGCAAACACTGGAACGGTCGTGTTTTCGGGAACCGGGGCACGCACGCTCACGCTCACCGGCAATTCGACGGGAGACAATGAAATCAAACTCAAGCTGGTGGATCTTGGTGGAGGCTCGTTGCTTTCGGTGAACAAGGCGGGTGCGGGTCTGTGGCTCTTGAGCGGCTCCAATACATACACTGGGGTCACCACGATCAGTGCGGGGGTATTGCAGGCGCAGGACGGGGTGGGATTGCCGACCACGAGTAACTTGAATCTTAATGGCGGCGTATTCCAATCCAGCGGGACCTTTTCGCGTCCGGTCGGTACGAATGCGGGGAGTGTACAGTTTGGAGGCGCTAGTGGTTTTGCTGCGTCTAATTCAAAGCTGACGGTAAACCTTGGCACCGGTTCGTCTTACTCCCTGGCAAATACGTTGATTTTGAACTCGGCCACGGCGCTAGCGGATGTGGAGTTTGCGAGTCCGCTTGCCCTCGGGTCGGCGGCACGCACCATTCAGGTGGATGACAATGCGAACACTAGCTTCGACTTTGCGACCATCAGCGGCACCCTTAGCGGCGCGGCGGCTTCCTCGGTTATTGCGTTGAACAAGACAAACGCGGGCAATCTGATTTTGAGCGGCGCGAACACCTACACCGGCTCCACTCAGGTGAGCGCGGGCGCGTTGATTGTGCGCTCGATTGGGACACTCAACGCGACCTCCAGCAACATTGGGACAAATAGCCTCAATGCGGGTTCGTTGCTTTTGGGGAATGGGGCGACAGCAGCCACGCTGCTTTACGTCGGACCGGGCGAGGTCACGACCCGTACCGTGGCGCTGGCAGGCACCACGGGCGGCGCGACCATCGACGCTTCGGGCAGCGGGCCCTTGCAGCTCTCCACGGTGTCCAACTCCGGTGCCGGCGCAAAGCTACTCACCCTGCGTGGATTCAATACCGACATGAACGTGATTACGGGGGTTTTGGCCAACAATGGTGCGAGTGCTCTTTCCGTCACCAAGTCCGACGCGGGTCTGTGGGTGCTGGCGCCTTCCGCGCCGAACACGTTCACGGGAGCGCTGACGGCGGGCGGCGGCATGCTGGGCTTGAATTCAAACGGCATCGGTACTGGCGGACTCACCCTTAATAATGGCGGTATCTTTGCCTATGGCGGGCCCTTGACCATAGGCACCCTCGCCACGATCACCGCCAATGCCACGGCGATTTTTGGCGGATCGAATCCAATCACCCTGACAGGGACTTCTGCTGCAGGGGGAATCGCTCTTGCGGGCGCTAGTGGGAACCCTTGGACCCTGAACAACTCCATGGACAATGGCGCTTTACTGACCATTGGCAGTTTCCGGAGTTTGGAGACGACAACCAGCCGCACGCTGAACTTACGCGGATACGGTTCGACTACGTTCTCCGGCGGGATTTCTAATGGTGCGACTGGTGCGCCAGTGGTGGTGGACGTGCGTTTGGACTCGGCCGCCACGCTGACCTTAAGCGGATCGAGCAATTTCTCGGGCGGTTTGAACGTGTATCAGGGTACCATTTTGCTCAACAACGCCGCCGCCGCAACCAGCGCGCTAAGCGTGACCGGTTCCGTTAATAGCAGGATCACTCTCGGGGGCGCTGTATTGCGCTCCAATTTTGCAATGAGCGGCGCCAGCAAACTGATCAACGAGGTGATTGTCACTGGCGACCCGGCGTTGTTTGCAGGCTCCAACAGCATCGAGCTTGGCGGAACCCTCTATAACGGGACTTTCGTGGGGGTGAACTTCAATGGAAGCGCATCGCAGAGAATCCAGAACGACATCACCGGCTCGGGTTCGCTGATTTTGTCAGGCTCCATCAACTCGGGGACCAACGCGTCAACTGTGCTGATCTTCCAAGGAGCCGGCAACACGCTGGTGAGCGGTTCCATCAACAGCGGTGCGACTGCAAACTCGGGCGGGATCACGATGTTGGGTGCGGGCACCCTGACTCTGACCGGAGCCAATCCGTTTTTGGGAACGGTGAGAGTTGAGCGCGGGGTGCTTGCGCTCAGCGGCGCCACCGGTGGCAGTATCACCGGCTCGGGTGCGACCACTTTGCTAGGCGGTGCGACGCTGCGGGTGGATGATACCGCGGCGGCGTTCCAGCGCCTGGGCACGGGAACCATCACCGCCACCGGGGGCGTGCTGGATCTCATCGGCAACAACTCGTCTTTCAACCTCGGAACGGGCAGCCTGACCGTCAACCAGACCAGCTTGTTCATCAAGATGTCCGGCACCGGCAACAACACCTTCACCGCGCAGGGCGTGACGCTTGCGAACAGCGGTTCGATGCTGGATTTGACGGGGGTGTCGGGTTTGGGCTCCACCAACAAAGTGATTTTCGGGTCCACTGCAGGGTTCGGGCTGTTTGCCGGTTCATTGTACACCGGTTCTCTGGCGACGCGCGTGGCCGGGGGCGATCAGTTTCTGCAGTACGATTCCGCCAACGGATTCGTGCCTTACACGGGGTATTCCGCTTCCGCGCTCAATGCGCTGGGTACTGCAGATACCGGCAGCCTCACGGCAAACGGGACTCTGAACAGTTCCCGCATCGTCAATGCGCTGCGTCTTGAGGATGCTGTGTTGAGCGGATCAAACGTCGGTTTGGTTCTTGGAGGGGGTGGGCTTCTGGCTGCAGGCGGCAGCAGCACTGTTTCCGTTGGGATTTTGAGTTCGAACGCTGGCCTCTACGCTCAAGTCGCTTCTGGTGCCACCCTCAACTTGAACTCGCCCATTGTGAGCGGTCAGGCGCTGACCAAGTCCCAGAATGGAACGCTGGTGTTGAATCGTCAGATGTTCTACGGCTCTACGACCAACCTCAACGCTGGGACGCTGGTGCTCGACGGTGGGGTTAACACGATTGTGCCCGGCCAGCAGTTCACGATGGGGCCGGGTGTCACGCTGGATTTGAAGGGGAACGCGCAGTACGTGGCGGCATTTTATTCTCCCGGCACCATGCCCGACACCGGCGGCACGGTGATTTCGAGCTCAGGCAGCGGTTTGCTGGTGGTGTCTTCAAACACCTTCAACGGCCGGATCAACGGGAGTAACAGTTTGGGCATGGTGAGCAACAGCGCGTTTACCATCGGAGCGGCCCAGGGCTACACCGGGTTGACCGTTCGTTCGGGAAACACGCTCAATCTGCAGGATGAAGCCACGATTCTGAACACTTCGGGCATTGAACTCAACACCGGGGGCCTGAGCCTCAACAACAACAACAACCTGCAGCTGCAGATCAACAACCGCATTAGCGACACCGCGCCCATCACGCTGCGCTCGGGTGCGATCACGCTCAACGGCCGCGTGAAGTCGGCTGCCACTGAGATTCTCGGGGCGGTCAACGCTGCAATGGGCGCAAACACCATCACGGTCAACCCGAACGGTGGCACCGGGAGTGTTTATGCTTCCGGCGAATTGACGCTCGCCAGTCTGGCGCGTTCGGGCGGAGCAACGATGAATTTCACGGGCACCAACATGGGCCAACTGGGGCAAGTAGGGAATAGCGGCCGCTTGTTCATCACGCAGGATCCGACGCTTGCCGCTCCCGGGCTGCTCGGGGCGTGGGCGATTGCCAACACCACCGATTACGCGGCGTACAACAGCTCCAGCGGCGTGGGGGTCGTGGGGCAGGGCGGGTTTGTGGGGTACAGCCAGGCGTTCGGTTCTGGCAACATCACCAACTTGATGACGACGGGGACGTCTTTCCTCACGGTGGCTGGAACCAACACGCTTGCGGCTGGGACGACCACGACGGCGATGCTGCGCATCGGCGGCGCGTTCCAAAACGACCTGGCCTTCGCAACGGCCAATGGCGTGCTCAACCTTGAGCTGGGCGGGTTGCTGCGTTCCAACGACGCGCAGGCCACGACCATTGGTACGACGGCCCTGCCGGGTACGCTCACGGTCGGCGGCACGGCCACCAGCGGCACTCGCGAATTCGTGGCCTATGTCGCGAACACCGGCGGTACGCTGACCATCAACTCGCTCATCCGTGACCTGAACCAGGTGACAGGCACTGGGTCCGCGGCGCTGGCGCTGGTGAAATCAGGGGGTGGCACACTCACGCTTTCGGCGACGAACACCTACACGGGCGGCACCACCGTTTCGCAGGGGTTGCTCAACCTCGCGGGGACCGCGGGCACGGTGGTGATTCCCGCGGGCAGCCTGACCATCACGGGCGCCACGGTGACGATGCTCACCAACGAAGGACAGATCAGCCCGAACACCGCGCTGACCATCAACATGGGCGGGGTGCTGAATCTGGTGGGAACCAACACGCTCACGAGCATTGCCTTCAATAATTTCGGGAGCAACGCAACGCCCACGGTGGCGACCGGCGGTGGGTCGCTTGTGCTCACCAGTTTGACGCCGTTTACGGTGGTGAACCAAGACGCCGCTGTGGTGCCTACGGTGAGCGGTACGGTGGTGCTGGCCGCTGGCACGAATACGATCTCTGTGGGATCCATCCAGATCGGTGGCCGCACCTACACCGAGACGGTGTCCTCCCTCGCGCTGTCCGCGATCCTCGCGGGAACCGGGGCCTCGATCGAAAAGACGGGCAACGGGTTGCTGCAGTTGGGCGGCGCAAGCGTCTTCGGCGGTTCAGTCCGGGTGAGCGGCGGCGGACTCGTGATCGCGAACAACAGCAATGCCGCCTCGCTGTTTGCCGCTGGGAACGGTTTCACCCCGCTGCTGACCAGTCCGGTGGGGACAGGCACTTTGACGATGGCGGATGGCACGCGCTTGCTGGTGGATAACGGCCAGACCCGCACGATCGCGAATCCGACGGTGTTCGAGGGGACCACCATGGTGTTCGACAAGCTCATCGGAGCGAACAATTCCTCGCTGGTGATCAACGGGAGCATCACTCCGACGCTGGATTCAGGTGCGCTGAATCTGAACGTGATTAGCCCCTATATGACGGCCAATCTTATGGGGCCGCTCACCAACGCCGCCTCGGTCACTTCCATCACGAAAAACGGAATCGGCAGCATGGGGATTAACCTGAGCGGCATCGGCGCCAACGTGCCGATTGTCTCCAACGGCGGCACCTCTCTGGGCCTGTTTGCGGATGGCGATGGGACCATGCTTCCCAACACGATCACCATCTCCAATCCGATCACCTTTAACACGTATTCGACGGTGCCAACGCTGAGCATCGGGCGCACCGGCCAGACCGCGACCTTTAATCAGGCGCTCAACAAGACAGTCGTATTGAGCGGCTTCACCAGTGACTCGCTGGTGAACGGGCTTACCGTCGCCAACGCCAACCAGTACGGATTGTCGCTGCCCAACAACATCGCACTCGCCTCACTCTCGTCGATGATGGGCCCGACCTTCGCGGTGAATAGCGCGTCAGTTTCCGACATCGTGCAAGGGTTGACGTTGACCGGAACGCTGAGCGGCGGTCCGACGGCGGCTGGCGCGGTCGCCTTCACCAAAGCGGGTGGCGGGGCGCTGGTACTCACCAACGCGAACAACAGCTTCGG